>Ga0316204_10006623_pt1 | contig 17667 bp, 20 predicted proteins | sample 6monrhotite_MG_2_FD_205661 | JGI IMG/M metagenome (GOLD analysis project Ga0316204, IMG submission 205661) | Microbial mat bacterial communities from mineral coupon in-situ incubated in ocean water Damariscotta River, Maine, United States -... | ecosystem: Environmental > Aquatic > Marine >... | reverse complement strand
TGCCCATCACCCCACCGCTATTGCAACGACATTACAGGGGTTGCGGGCACAGGTTGGTGATCGACGTATTCATGCAGTACTGGAGCCTCGGTCTAATACCATGCGTATGGGCATACACGCAGATACCCTAAGTGATTCGCTGACTGAAGCGGATACTGTGCACGTGTATTCACCAGCATCACTTGGCTGGGATGCGCGCAGGGTGCTGGTGGGAATAGGGCCGTATCTGCAGGTAGCAGAAGACACGCAATCTATCATCGATGATCTGGTGGAAAATGCTGAAGAGGGCGACAGTGTCCTGGTGATGAGCAATGGTGGATTCGAGGATATTCATGCGCGTATTCTTCAGGCTTTGGCGCAAAAGGCATCGGTATGAATGATGCGATTGCGGTTGCAATTACGGGTGCCTCAGGCGCTCAGTATGGATTGCGTTTACTAGAGTGTCTTTTGCAGGCGGGGCGGACTGTTTATCTTATGGTTTCGCAAGCGGGTCAAATCGTCATTAATATGGAAACGGACCTGAAGCTCCCTGGCCGGAGTGCAGAGATGCAGTCTTATCTCACTGAGCACTTTGAGTGCCGGGATGGGCAGCTACAGGTGTTTGGTCGTCAGCAGTGGATGGCTCCTGTGGCGAGTGGTACAAATCCACCACAGGCCATGGTCGTCTGTCCCTGCACTACAGGTACACTTGCGTCGATTGCGCACGGTATCTGTGATGACTTGATTGACCGTGCTGCCGATGTTGCGCTGAAAGAAAAACGTCAGTTGATCTTGGTGGTGCGTGAAACGCCTCTATCATCCATTCACTTACAAAACATGCTTACTCTCAGCCAGGCTGGTGCGGTGATAATGCCGGCTAATCCCGGTTTTTATTTTCGACCGGAGAGTGTTGGGCAGCTGGTTGATTTTATGGTGGCCCGGGTGTTAGATCATCTGCAGGTGCCACATGAATTAATGGCTCGCTGGGGTGAAGATTAGTTACTGCTCTTGGGTGTTTTGCTGAAGCTGTCTTACCGCTTAAGCTGGATATCGAATCGATATTTTTTTGCTTTAGAACGGTAGGTTCACGACTGCCCGAAGTTCTTGCGTAGCAGGAATGACATGCGGTAGTCTGGTTTTACGGATCATTGCCGCATTCAGCGGCCAAGCAAAAGGATGAAGACCAAAATGCGTATTCTGCCGTCTGATTTCCGCCAAAAGTTTTCTGCACTATGCAAGAGTGATAGTGATGCGGAATATCTTCTTGATATTGTTACCACGAATGTTGTTGCAAAAGGTGATCAGCTTATAGTTCAGGATCAGTTTAACGACAGTCTCTATTTTTTGTGGGAGGGGCGCCTGTCGATGTTTCTACAGGCTGGCGAGGTACGAATTGCGGTAGGTGAAGTTGTGCCGGGTAGGTGGGTAGGAGAGCTTGGTTTTATTGACCCGGGGCCGACGAGCGCAAACGTGCTGGTGGAGGAAGAATCAACACTCCTGGTGATATCCCGGGACGGTTTTGAGAAGCTACTACAGCAAAGGCCGGAGATTCTCAGCACGCTTTTACAGGCGCTGTCTCTAGATCTGGCCGAGCGGCTCAGGGAGACAGAGAATCATGTATTGAAGCGTGCAGGAAATGATGAATTTTCCCTCTCAGTCAATAATGAGCAGAATGATAGCCATGAAAGCTGGTTTGACCATATTGCAAAAAAACTACATGGTGCAAGGGGGGCTTGAGTATGACTTTTTTAGAGTTTCTAAGCGGTGTCCCGGTTTTTAGTGATTTTACCCAGGATGAAATTCACTTGCTTGAGCAAACCATGATGGTGAAAGATTATCCTCAGGGTCAAGTGTTTGCCAAAGAAGGGAAGACGGGTAATTCACTACACCTTGTTGTTGAAGGTGAAGTGGTTATCACGCGAGAGAGTAAGGAGCACGGTATTGATATCCTGCAACGTCTTGCTCCTGGCGATCTTTTTGGTCTGGTTTCGCTCGTTGATCAAGGTCCACGCAGCGCATCCTGTACGGCCGCCACACACACCAAGGTGGCTAGTCTGCCGCGTAGTGCATTTGAGTTATTGTATAAATCACATGACCGTCTTGGTTACCATTTTCAACATATGATTGCGCGACAATTGGTGCATGACTCGCGGGCTTATAGTCAGGCGCTGAAGTCCAGTATTCTGGCCTATGATCGCAATAAGTTTTATGAGGCGCTGCAGCCTCGAGAGCAGTACCGGGGAACCGAGCGTAGGGGGAATGATCGTCGACGTGGCGAGCGGCGTACCGGCTACCGTCCACGAATTTTCTGAGTTTGCTGCCTACGAAGTGTTCCAGGCAAGCCTAGCTTGGATGCTGTGCTGTTCTATTAGAAGCGCTTACGCAATAGCATGAGTAGAGCCATGACCAGGGCCAGTGCGGTACCCGCAACCAGCAGGCCTCGCCAGCTACCATTTTCTGCCGCTTGTCCCAGTAGAATTCCCGGTGCAAGGTAAGCAGGTGCCCAGGCAATAGCTGAAAGTACATTGGCAAGATAAAACCGTTTTGGCGGCATCCGCATCATGCCTGCTATCAGGGGCACGATAGCCCTGATAGGGCCGAAGAAGCGTCCCAGAACAATACTGATATCGCCATATTTTTCAAAAAAACTGACGCCTTTTTCCAGGTGGTCGGGGTGCAGGCGAAACCAGCGCCAGCGTTTTGTGAGATATTCGAAATGGTGTCCCAGCCAGTAACTTAGAGCATCGCCAATAATGGCGCCAGCAATAGCCCAGGCGGTCATGCTCCAAAAATCTAAAACACCACTGCCGATCAGGGTGCCGGCACCGACGAGGATGATAACGCCTGGTACAAGTACACCAACGATAGCCAGTGATTCGGCCAGGGCGATGAGGAATATCACCCAGCCTGCGTGCTCGGGGTGCTGCCCGATCCACTCCAGCAGGGCATTGAATGTCTCAATCAAGAGAGTGTTTTAAATACGCGTTCGGCGGCACTGATGGTCACGGCTAAATCTTCTTCGGTATGTGCGGCTGAGACAAAGCCAGCTTCAAAGGCTGAAGGTGCGAGGTAGATGCCTTCATCAAGCATGCCGTGGAAGAATGCCTTGAAGCGATCCTGATTGCAGGCCATTGAGCCAGCAAAGTCGGTTACCTTGTCCTCTTCACTGAAGAATAGGCCGAACATGCCACCGACGTGGTTTTCTGTCAGGGCAATACCCGTATTGCTTGCTGCCTGCATGATGCCGCTCACCAGTTTATCAACCTTGGCTGATACGTCTTCAAAGAACCCCGCCTGGCTGATGAGTTCAAGTGTTTTTAGACCGGCAGTCATGGCTACAGGATTGCCAGAGAGGGTGCCTGCCTGGTAGACCGGGCCAAGCGGAGCAATTTTTTCCATAATTTCACGTTTGCCACCAAAGGCGCCAACAGGCATGCCGCCGCCGATAACCTTACCGAGAGTGGTTAGGTCAGGCCTGATCTTGTACAGGCCTTGCACACCACCGAGTCCCACTCGGAAGCCAGTCATGACTTCGTCAAATATGAGAACAGTACCATTTTGATCACAGACATCACGCAGGGTCTGTAAAAAGCCCTCGATGGGTGGAATACAGTTCATGTTACCAGCCACTGGCTCAACGATAATACAGGCAATCTGTTCACCGATTTCGGCAAAAGTCTCTTTTACCTGATTGATGTCGTTGTAGTTCAGGGTGATGGTGTGTTCGGCCAGCGAGGCTGGTACGCCTGGCGATGAAGGCTCACCCAAAGTAAGCATGCCCGATCCAGCCTTTACCAGTAAAGAGTCAGAATGGCCGTGATAGCAGCCTTCGAATTTTACAATCTTGTCGCGGCCGGTATAGCCGCGCGCCAGGCGAATTGCTGACATGGTCGCTTCTGTGCCAGAAGAAACCATGCGAACCAGATCCATTGATGGCACCAATTCGCAGACCTTGTCAGCCATGCTGGTTTCTAATTCAGTTGGTGCGCCAAATGACAGGCCCTTACCGATAACATCGCTGACTGCGGCAATGACTTCAGGATGAGCGTGGCCGAGAATCATAGGACCCCATGAGCCAACGTAGTCGATGTAGCGTTTGCCATCGGCATCAAAAAGGTAGGCGCCAGTAGCATGGTCAGCAAAAACCGGATCTCCACCTACACCTTTAAAGGCGCGTACGGGGGAATTTACGCCGCCTGGAATATGCTTTTGGGCGAGTAGGAAACGTTGGTTTGCGTCGGTCATGCTGTGTTCTCCGAAAATAGTGAATCAATGGTGCGTGCGGCGGCTGTGACATCGTCGGCAGCAAATATGCCACGGATTACAGCCAGCATATCTGCGCCGGCTTGAATGAGAGGACGGCCATTGTCCGAAGTAATGCCGCCAATCGCAACAATTGGACAGGCAATTTTTTTACGAGCCTCTTCCAGTAACGAAAGGCTGGCCTGTTTTGCTTCGGGTTTGGTTGAAGAATTGAAGAAACGTCCGAAAGCAACGTAACTGGCACCGTTTTGTTCAGCCTGTTCGGCTAAAGACAATTGGTTATAGCAGGAGACGCCGATAATGGCATTTTGCCCGAGCTGTGCGCGGGCGTCTTTGAGTAGCCCATCATCTTTGCCGATGTGAACGCCATTGGCTCCGATTCTTAATGCAAGGTCGATATCGTCATTGATCAACAGGGGGACTCTCAGCTGACGACAGACTGTCATGATAGCGCTGGCTTCATTGAGGCGAAGTGCTTGATCTGCACTTTTGTCGCGGTACTGAATAACACGTGCTCCACCAGCAATCGCCAATGCGACTTGTTGCTCGATTGCCGTACCTTTTAGCGAGGCATCAGTGATGGCATAGAGGCCACGTAACGAGTTGTCTTGGAGTCTTGTCATCGGCGTTTAGGTAAATGCTGGCCTTGACCTGGGTGCTCGGCATGCTGAAGGCTCTGCCAGGTGTAGTGTTGCGCATCGGCAACCGATTGTTCGATAGATTTGCCCTGAGCAAGGTTAGAGGTGCAGGCAGCTGCGAGCGTACAGCCAGAACCGTGGTAGCGATGCGGTAGAAGAGGGTAGTGAAAATCTATGGCAGGCTGCTGCGCCAGGAATAAAGTATTTGTAACTTCGCTCTCCTGGGCCTCGTCTGCCCCGGTGATCAATACATACTGACAGCCGCAGGAGAGTAACTTGCTGGCTGCACCAGGTGTATTGTCTACCTTGCTTAATCGGCGAGCTTCAGCTCGGTTTGGGGTGATAAGGGTGGTGATAGGCAGCAGGTTGTTACGAAGACTTTCGAGTAATCTTTCGCCGGCGAGCTTTTTTCCTCCCCCAGCGGCGAGCACGGGATCAAGCACCAGGGGTATATTTAAGAGGCTGAGTTTTTCTCCGAGTAGATTGGCAATCGCAGCATTACCGATCAAGCCAATTTTGACAATATCGGGTTGAACGTCTTGAAGTAGAAGGTCAAATTGTGCTGAGAGGTTCTCGACGGGTTGAGGGTGAATGGCCTGCACATTTTTGCTGTCCTGAGTGGTCAGGCAGGTGATCAGGCTATAACTACGACAGCCGTGCGCCACAGCCGTTTCGATGTCGGCATGTAAGCCGGCTCCGCCACTTGGGTCGTGGCCGCCAATGAACAAAATACTGGGGGTGCGTGACATAATGGCCGCATATTACCTGAGGAATGAGAATGAAGACTTATATGTGTGTTATTTGTGGCTATGTTTTTGACGAGGCGAAAGGTGCGCCTGATGATGGTATAGCACCAGGTACTCAATGGGATGACGTTCCACTGAACTGGCAGTGTCCGGAATGTGGCGCGGGTAAAGAAGACTTTGAAATGATCGAAATTTAGCACTTTAGACGTTTTTTCCGACGACTGAACTACACTGAATGGGGACAAGTGAGGCGTTTCGGGTAGAACCTGAGGGGACGATATGGATACACAGCATCCGTCAGAAGATCGTTTAACGACAGTGGCTCGTGAATATTGTGATTATATTGAATCACTTGATATTCAAGAATATCCGCTTGAATTTACCCCCATATTAACGAAACTGTCACAATTGTTGCCGCGACTGCATGCCTCAATAGCCATTCTTGCCGATAATGGCGGAAGCGAGGACTTTGCGTCCAATATCGATCTAGAGCGTCGTTTCAAATTGTATAGCCGCCTGCGTAATCTTTTGGGTGAAATGGATGCCTATTGGATGGAATTTGATGTGGCACGGGATGGCCAGGAGATGAGTGGTAGCCTGGCGGATGACTTGACCGATATCTATTGGGAGTTGAAGCTTGGCCTGCAGGGATTGGATAAGAGCGCTAATCTGGCACCAACCCTTAAATCTTGGGGGGTGGGTTACCGTTTGCACTGGGGGCAGCATTTGATTGATGCCGAGCGTCATTTGTACGCATTGCAGGTGCGGCGAAGTTGAGGGGCGTCTGATTAAGTTTGTGGGTGCGGGTTTTGTAAAAAAATACCATCGTTTTTCTGTTGTGAATATGAGCGATTTCATGTTGTCGCCTGAGTTTACTGGCCTAAATCGATAGGTTTTTCTCTCCAGTTGGCCAAGTGCAGATCAGATTAGAGGCAGCTAAGATTGTTTTTTCAATGCTATAATGCTCGGTGTTGACTAAATTTTAAGAGAAATAGCGAAATGACTGCAGCTGCATTAACTGATACAGAACTGGCTTTGACCGCGCCTGCTCAAGGCAAAATGGCCGAGTTGATTGGCCAGGTTGAAGAGAATATTGAAGGCGTTCGTGTTTTTGCTACCCCTGGCGGTTGCAGTGGCATGAGCTTTGGCATGACATTTACTGATCAGCTGAATGCTGATGACAGTATTCGTGATTACGATGGTTTTAAGGTTATCGTAGACGGTGGCACTCTGGAGCACATTCGCGGTGTTGAGATTGATTTTGTTGGTGATGGCGGCGAAGCGCGCTTTGTCTTCAACAACCTGCAGCCACAAGGTGGCGGTGGTGGTTGTGGAAGCTGTGGCTCTCAGGGTAGCTGTTCTTCCTGATCTGTTTTACACACAGACAATAAAAAACCGCCGTTATGGCGGTTTTTTATTGTCTGTGAGAAGAGCGTTATTGGTATTGCCCAAGAGGTAGCAGGGAAGAACTGTTATTTATCTGCTCATTTACCCAGAGTACATAGCTGGAACTGTCTTCAGCCTGCATAGCCATCGATAAATTTTCGTAGGCCTGGTCTCGTTGACCAAGTTTCCAATGGGATAGTGCCAGGCCTGCTCGCGTTGAGGAATCTTCACGGCGTTTAAGTGCAGCTTCTAGGTGAGGAATGGCGAGATTAAATTGATTCTCTTTTATCAGGCCCTTGGCTAAGGCTGAGTAGCGCTGAAAATTCCCCACGGATTTATCGTGTAGGGCAGATTCAAGCAGCTTACGACCTTTGGCATATTGTTCCAGACCAACGTAGCAAACGCCCAGATCGGCCTTGATTGTTTGATCCTGGGGGCGAATAGCGAGCGCTTTTAGCAAATGGGCTTCTGCATCGCTGTAGTCAGCTAATTCGATCTGGCTTTGAGCCAGTAGTTGCCAATTAAGAGCGCTGCTAGGGCGAGTTTCAGTCGCTGTCTCAAAACTGCCCTGGGCATCATTGAATAAGGCCATCTGCATCTGTATCTGCCCAAGAACGCGGTAGCCGTTGGCCTTATCCCAATAGCCGGTATATTTTTTATTGTTGGATGATTCGATAGCGGTCAGCATGTGGTTGAGACCGTCGATAGGTTTCTGTTCCAGCAGTGCTGACTTTGCGAGTTCAACTCGACCCTCTATATAGTGAGGGTCACTCGCAATTTCGCCCTCAAATAGACGGTTGTGCTGCCACCAGCGGGCATTGGAAAAGGCGCTAACGATGATCAGTACAAGGAGGATTGGTGAAAAGATGATTGCCTCACTGCCCCTTGCAAGCTGCCTTCCTACCGGTCGCCATGCACGGGTAACCAGATAAACGAGGCCAAATATGAGTCCCCAGGTCGCAAGGTAAAGTGTTTGTTCGGTGTGATAGTGTTCGCTGGGGAAGAGCCCTACACCAGGGGTTATCCATATGAGAAACCAGGCTGTACCGAAAGCGACGGGGTGTCCCAGTTTCAGGCCAAAAACTGTGCCGCCAATTAGAAGTACGGTGCCAATAAGCGCGGCGACTTCGCCTGCGTCCCAACCTGCTGATATCTTCCAGGCATCAGAAATAACCGGCTCGCTAGGCAATAGTGTCTGATCGATTAAGTGCCAAAGGTGGCGCAGGCCTGTACCAAGGTTGTTGAGCAGGCTATCGCTGGGGTAAGTGCCTGAAAAATCGAGGCCGCCGAGCCAGAGACTGCGATACAGCAGGACGATCCCTAGCGTACTGAATAGCAGCAATAGACCTTGCCAGCGCATGGGGGCAATGCCTGCAATAAATGAACGGCCTTTTTGCTTGGCGCTAAAGCCGGCAATTAATAATGCAGCTACAGGTAGTAAGTAAGCGCTCTCGGCACTGAGCATGGCAGTCAAGCCACAGATAAATGCCCCAATCAGCCAGCGAAAGTGGTGATTACGCTGTACGTTTGTGGTGGCTTGAAGGCGTGAGAATATCGCCAAACTGGTGATACCCAATGCCGCAGCCAATAGCACGGGGCGCCCGCCAATCCAGGTAACACTGGAAATGCCCGCAGGATGTGCTGCAAAAAGCATGGCCGACCAAAAGGCCATACCATTACCGTGTCTATGATTAACATAGATATGTCGACCGAGTACGTATAGTCCTATGACGACGAGCATATGCCAGAAGATGTTTTCGAGATGCCAGCAAAGAGCGCAATTGTCCCAGAGTATCCAGCTTATTGAATTTGAAAGGATGGTGACAGGTTGCCAGCTGCCGCTATTTAGCTCGGGGGCGGCCCCATCGAAGCGTGCGCGATATTGTGATCGATGTAGACTGAAGGCATCGGCCACGTCACTGACAGCGGTAATGCGGTGTTGGCCCTGAAGGATGTCTTCATGGTCAGACCAGACAAAACCGCCTGCCAGTGCGCTGGCATAAACGATCAATACCGCTGTCAGTAACAGCCAGATATGGCGTTTGCGTGTGCGAACTATCTGTTGGGGGGTTTCGTTTCTTCGTTTGCGCTTGGATGCCATTTTTGCTTAGACAGGTTTAAGAACGGCGAGCAGTACGACGGCAATGAGTATTAACACTGGTGCTTCGTTAAACCAGCGATACCAGACGTGTGATCGTGTGTTGCGGTCATATTTGAAGTCATTGAGCAGCTTTCCGCAATACAGGTGATAGCCAATAAGTGCGCCAAGAAGTCCGAGTTTAACACTCAGCCATAGATGACCGCTCCATGCGGCCCATGCGTAGTCGTAGAGCATCCAAAAGCCAAATACCAAAGTAAAGATCGCGCCCGGTGTGGTGATGCCGTAATACAGTTTGCGCTCCATGATTTTGAAGCGTTCATTGGATATCTGGTCATCACTGGATGCGTGGTAAACGAACAAGCGAGGCAGGTAGAAAAGACCTGCAAACCAAGTCACCATACCGATTAAGTGCCAGCCTTTAAGCCACAACATAGTCATTCCTATAGTTTTGCGAGATGAGCCTTGATGCCCTGTGAATCAAGTGCTCCATACATGCTAAGCACAATCTTACCCTGTTGGTCGATAAGGAAGGTGCTTGGTGTTACCGATATACCACCAAATGCACGGGCTATTTCTCCGTGCACATCTAGGGCAAGGGGGTGTTTGGGGTGCAATTTCTTCACCATGGCGAGTATGACGGGGGGAGGATCTTGTGGAATGCTGACACCGATAATCTGTAAGCCTTGCTCACGCGTGTCATCTTGAAGTTTGGCAAGTTTAGGCATGTCATGAAGACAGACGGGGCAGTTGGCAGACCAAAAATTGACCAGCAGGGGCTTGCCGTGAAGATCAGCCATTTGTAGTTTGCGTCCATCTAGAAGATTAAATGTCAGATCAGCATTAATGGTTTGCTTGCCTGGCCAAATGAAGACAGCAATAACAGCAATCAGGATAAAAGCGATGATGGGTGGAGCGAATTTTCTCATTGGCTAGAGTGATTTTGAGTCCTGGTCAGCATCGTTATACAGTTCTTTCAGAACATCACGTCGGTGTTCTTTGGCGCTTGCTTTGTCCTGTGTCTGTGCGTTGTTTTGATCGTTATTGGAAGAGCCACTAAACCAGCGGCCAATCGCCCGTGCAACTCGCTTTATGGCGCGCCACAGTTTAGGCAGCAGCCAAATGACTAGAGCAATAAATAGCGCCAGGGCTATCAAGAACCATATGGGGTGGTTTAGTGCAGCCCACAGGCCACCTATGACGGCGATATCTTCGGTAATAGAGGCCGTCCAGTTGGTGAAGGGTTCAGGGGATGTGTTGATGAGTACGCGAGCGCCAGTTTTTGTAGCGTGGCTTGTTGCTGCAAGTCCACCCCCAAGGAGAAGTGCAACCAGTTCTGCCGCTTGTCCCATATCTAGCCCCTGTGAAGCACCGGCGGCAATCATGGCGCCAGCAGGGATTCGAATAAAGGTATGAATGGCATCCCAGCCGGTGTCGACGCCAGGAATTTTATCGGCAAAGAATTCAACAAAATACATACCGCCAGCGGCGAGCATGACCGAAGGCTCAGCCAAAAGTTGTAGATTGGGTGGTAGATCCATTTGGCCACTGTTGCCCATCCAGCCCAGTACCAGGATGGTGGCATAGAGATTGATACCAGATGCCCATGCGGCACCCATCATGATTGATATTGCTTCAATGGCTTCCATTTTATTTCCTATTCTGAGACGCTCGCACGTCTCTATTCAGACTCATCTGGGGTCAAATTGTTCGTTTCTCATCATTCGCGTTGATAAATGCCTGCGCGAGTGTGTGGTAAATCGGGCGTGGGCAGACTAAATGCGAAGAGCCATAGGCAAGAAATGATGTGGCGAGCAGTGGCAGGATTAAGTCACGCTCCGCGGTCATTTCTACAACGATGACAAAAGCAGTCAATGGCGACTGTACCACGCCAGAAAAGTAGCCAACCATGCCAAGTAATATCATCAGTGAAAGTGGCGCAACTGGCAACCAGTGTCCAAGGTTGGCGCCAACTCCCGCGCCAGCGGCCAGTGAGGGGGCAAAAATGCCACCAGGGATACCGCTGAGATAAGAGGCAAGCGTGGCTGACATTTTGTTAATGGGGTACCAGGGGTCAAATTCTCCACTGTGTGCGATGATTGCCTTGGCTTCGATGTATCCAGTGCCGCTGGCACTGTAATCGGAAATAAAGGCGATGATGGCGAGCGCGAGTCCAGCAAAGAAGGCAATACGCAGAGGTGTGCGTCTGGCTAGAGGTGCAATCTTTTGACTGCCTTTGATTAATAGATTGGCAAAAGTGCCTCCGAGTAAGCCGCCGGCGATACCGCAAACCAGTACGGCCAGCCAGGATTCAATTCCAGCGGCACTAATATTGGTGACCGATCCAAAGTAATGATAATTGCCGAGTATCGCCATGGCCGTAACCCCCGCAATTACCACGGCAGTGATTACTATGCCGTTGGTGCGAGATTCGAAGCTACGGCTCATTTCTTCGATTGCAAACATAATGCCGGCCAGTGGCGTGTTAAAGGCTGCGGCAACGCCTGCGGCACCACCAGCAAGTATGAGTCCGCGTTCCATGTAGTGAGGCGGAAAGCGTGCGTAACGTCCGAGTGAAAACATGATCGAGGCGCCGATATGTACGGATGGTCCTTCTCGACCAATAGACGCGCCTGCACTGAGGCCCAATAGCGTTAGCAGTACTTTGCCTAAAGCAATGCGTATCGATAGTATTTTTGATTTGCTGCGCATCTCCAATGCTGCAATGGCCTGAGGAATTCCGCTGCCCTGTGATCCTGGGAAGAATTTCACGGTTAACCAGGCAATGGCGGTCAGTGCCAATGGCGTTATTACGAGGGGAAGGAGAGGGTTGCTGTGTGCAAATTGTAGGAATTGATGATTGGCAAGTTCGGCTAATTCGGCAAAGAGCGCACAAATCAGGCCCACAAGCACGGCTCCAGCCCAAAAAACGAGGCGAACTTTCCAGGCTTTTGGGGAGAAAAGCTTTCTTCTAGATCGACGCAGGTGCTGACGCATCTTCAATATAGGTCTATGGCTGATGAAGCGGTAAGTCTATCAGGCTATTGATTTTACGTGCTGAAGTGCGGATATGTTTAATTGAATGAGACAAGAAAAGATCACATTTCTCTTCAGTACGCTTAAACACTCCGGGCATTTAGGTTTAGAATGCTTGCCCTTAATGAATACAAGATTTGTATAAGCACATGATCAAAATTGGCATTGTTGGTGGCACGGGTTATACCGGTGTCGAGTTACTCAGATTATTGGCAACACATCCGCAGGCCGAATTGGTGGCGATAACTTCGCGCGCCGAGGCGGGAAGGGCGGTTAGCGATTTGTATGGCAGTCTTCGTGGACATGTTGATCTGAATTTTACCGAGCCCGATGTGAACGCCTTATCGTCCTGTGATCTGGTGTTCTTTGCTACCCCGAATGGCACTGCGATGAAGATGGTGCCTGAGCTGCTCGCTGCAGGTACGCGCGTGATTGATCTTGCGGCAGATTTTCGTCTTAAAGATACGGCAGAGTGGGAGCAGTGGTACGGCATGCCGCATACCTGTGAGGATATTCTTGCCGAGGCTGTTTATGGTCTACCAGAGTTAAATCGCGAAGCCATTAAAAGTGCCTCATTGGTTGCAAACCCGGGATGCTACCCCACGGCCAGTGCTCTGGGCTTTTTACCGCTGGTTGAAAACAACTTAATCGATACCTCTAGCCTGATTGCAGATTGTAAATCAGGTGTGAGTGGCGCTGGGCGCGGTGCAAGCACGGCGATGTTGATGGGTGAGGTAGGGGAGAGTTTTAAGGCCTATGCTGTACCGGGGCATCGCCACTTGCCTGAGATTCGTCAGACACTGGGCTGGGTCAGTGATAAGCCCATTGGTCTGACTTTTGTGCCTCATCTGCTGCCTATGGTGCGTGGTATTGAGGCTACCTTGTATGGGCGTTTGAACAGTGATGCAGATTTGCAGTCGCTATTTGAGCAACGGTATGCGGATGAGCCTTTTGTTGACGTACTTCCAGCAGGTTCGCATCCTGAAACCCGTAGTGTACGTGGTGTAAACCAATGCCGGATTGCGGTGCATCGCCCCCAGGGCGGCGATACTGTTGTGGTGTTGTCGGTGATCGATAATTTGGTTAAAGGTGCAGCTGGCCAGGCATTGCAGAATATGAATCTCATGTTTGGGCTGGATGAAGCTGCCGGTCTTCAGCAAGTCGCCTTGTCGCCTTAGTCTGGTGTTATAGATATGGCTGAGCAATTCAAAACACCGCGCATCGTCCAGCCTGGGGGCAAGAGCTGGATATGGATAATTTTATTGGGCACATCTCTGCTCGGGGCAGTTACTTGGCAGGCTTTTGACTATGGTCGACAGCGCGCGGGCTATGATGTAGAAAAACGGGATTTTCAACAGGTTGCACTACAGGCACGGGTGGAAAAACTTGAGAAAGAGCGTGATGAGCTCCGTTTTGAAGCGGCAAAATTTGAACGCGCGAATCAGATTAATCAATCCGCCGCTATCGCAGTGCAGGATGACATCAAAATACTGCAAAACGAACGAGCTGAATTAAAGCGTAAGGTCGAGTTCTTAAAAAGCCTGGTATCTGGTGATATTACGATGTTGCAGATCAAGGATTTGGCCCTGCAAAAAACTGAGAAGGGAGATACCTATAAATATGCCTTTTCAGTTTCTAAGCGGGCGAAGGGGCGAGATAAGGTACGAGGTACTTTAGTGATTGCGGTTAGTGGCCAATTAAAAGGGGAGGCGCATACGTTAGATATGGCCTCGCTTGGTATCAAGGCTAAAAGATTGGCGATGGGGTTTAGTTTTTACCAAAAATTTGAGGGCGAGATAGTCTTGCCTGTGGGGTTTATCCCAAAAACACTTAATGTGACGGTAAACCCCTCAGACAAAAAATTTAAGGCCTTCGATGAAGCGTTTGACTGGAAGGTAGAGGTTAAATAATGCGTGTGAACGCGGAGATGGATTATGGCACGTAAAAAAAGATTTAAGGCGCCAAAGGTTTCTACCGTGGTTGGCCACGGGACCGAGGTTACGGGTAATGTTCACTTTACCGGAGGCTTACACCTGGATGGTAAAATCATCGGTAATGTTTCCGGCGAAGATGATTCTTCTGCGACCATCACCGTAAGTGAGCAGGGGATAGTGGAAGGTGATGTGCGTGTCGATTGCCTGATATTGAATGGCACGGTTGTTGGTGATGTGTACGCTAATGAACGTGTTGAGTTGGCATCAGACGCTCGAGTAACGGGTACGGTTTACTATCGCTTGCTTGAGATGGCTATGGGGGCTGAAGTGAATGGACAGCTTGTGCATACCGAGGAAAAAGAGCCGCGTATGCTGAGTTATGATGGAGCTGAAAGCGAATCTGAGTAATATTTAACAGGTATGGATAATACTTGACCAAATCACTCGGGATATTCATACTGGCAACATTAGTCTGCTCATTCATTGAGTGGTAGCAGTAGATAAAACTTAGGTAATTACTATGACTGAACAAGCAGTAGCAAGCACTGATTCGCTGGTTTTCACTTCAGCTGCGGCAAAAAAGGTATCTGATTTGATTGCCGAAGAGGGTAATCCTGATTTGATGTTGCGCATTTATGTGCAAGGCGGAGGTTGTTCGGGCTTTCAATATGGATTTACTTTTGACGAAACCATTAATGATGGTGATGAAGCGGTGGAAACCGATGGTGTAAAATTGCTGATTGATCCCATGAGTATTCAGTACCTGATGGGTGCAGAAGTGGATTACAGCGAAGGTTTGCAGGGTGCGCAGTTTGTTATTCGTAATCCCAATGCGACCACTACCTGTGGCTGTGGCTCATCATTTAGCACCTAATCGGGTTCTGAATGTGAAAAAAGCGCCGCAAGGCGCTTTTTTATTGCCTGTCTATTTGGGGTAGATTCCACCCAAAATGCGTGGGCCACTGGATCCCGTTACACTTGGGGCATTTCCTGGCCGATGGTCGATGGTCTGTTTGGCAAGCCAGGCAAAGGCAATGGCTTCAACCCAATCGGGATCTAGTCCGTATTTGGCACTACTGCTGACTGGGGCTGTTGGGAGATGAAAGCTGAGTCTTTCAAGCAGGTGGTTGTTGTGCACGCCACCACCACAAATAACGACTTCTTCGGTATTGTTTCCCCAGCGCTTGATGGCGTCACTAATGGTAATGGCTGTAAATTCGGCCAGTGTGGCTTGAATGTCGGCTGCGGGTGATTGCGTGTGAAAAAGCTGCTCATTCAACCACTTTGCAGAAAAATACTGTGTGCCGGTACTCTTGGGAGGTGCTTGTGTAAAGTAATCGTCTTGCAGGATTTGTTCTAGCCATTTTGGGTTGATACGGCCCTGGTTCGCCCATTGGCCTGCCTTGTCGTAATTGCCCTGGCTATTTTTCTGGCACCAGATATCCATCAGGCAGTTGCCCGGCCCCGTGTCAAAACCTGTAATAGCGGGCGTTTTGTTGCCGGGTAAAACCGTAATATTGGCAATGCCTCCGATATTTAAAACAACACGTGCTTGCTTGGAAGCAAGTACCTGGGCGTGAAATGCTGGGACCAGGGGTGCACCTTGCCCACCTGCGGCAATGTCACGACGACGAAAATCGGCCACGGTTGTGATCTTGGTGCGTTCGCTGATTCGGTTGGGGTCGCCAAGCTGGAGGCTTGTCGCCTCTTCTCCATCCGGAACATGTGCCAGAGTCTGGCCATGGCTGCCAATAGCAATAACATCAGAGCTACTGATTTCTGCCTTTAAGATGACCTGGTTGGCAGCTTTTGCGAACTCGGCACCCAGTGCGGAATCGAGTTGAGCAAAACCTGTGGCTGTTAATAACTCTCCTGCCGAGGCGCTTTTTATGCGCTGTAGAAGAGGGCTTGGCCAGGTGTGTTGATGTTGGGCTATGAGTTTAGGCTGGTGACTGCTTAGGTCGACCAAAACGGCATCAATGCCGTCCATGCTTGTACCCGACATCAAACCGATATAAAGCTCGGTCATTAGTTGCTGGCGACCATGGTGGCTGGTTTGATACTGGCTAGCTGAGTTAATAAAGGTGCAGTTTGTTTTTTAAAGGCCAGGAGTTGTTTCTTGGGTAGAGGCAATGATTTAGGTAGCTTTACCGTTAACGGGTTGCGGTGCACGCCGTTCACCCGAAACTCGTAGTGAAGATGAGCGCCGGTAACACGACCACTTTTACCTACGTAGCCTACTATCTGTCCTTGTTTTACTTTGCGCCCAGCCTTGGCCTTTGAAGAAAATTTAGACATATGCGCGTATAGGGTCTGGTATTTGCTGCCGTGTTGCACAATCACGACTCTGCCGTAACCGCCTTTCCAGCCACGGAAGGTTACTTTGCCTGCACCGGTTGCTTTAATGGGGGTGCCAATAGGTGCTGCGTAATCAACCCCTTTGTGAGGGCGTCTTTTTTTCAGCACCGGATGCATTCGGCGTGGGTTAAAACGTGAGCTTACACGTGCAAATTTAATGGGGGTGCGAATAAATGCGCGACGTTTATTACGTCCCTGGGCATCGTAGTAATTGATGTTGTCATTGCCATCGTCAAATCGTACTGCTTGATAAACCTTGCCGCGATTTACAAACTCAGCAGCCAGAATTGGGCCATTTCGATATTTTTTACCTTCCAGGTACTGCTCTTCAAACAGTACGCGGAACTGGTCTCCTGCGCGGATTTCAAGTGCAAAATCGATATCCCAGCCGAACAGTGCTGCCAACTCAATCATCTGGCTATCTGTTAAGCCAGCTTTTACGCCATCTACAAAGAGTGACGATTGAATGGTGCCTGCGGCCGTGGAGGTGCGTTTTTCGATATTTTTGCTGATGAGTTCGGTGGTAAATCCATTGTCATTGGCGCGTATGTGTAGACTTTCAACAGGACTTTTGACCAATACCAGTTGTTCGAGCTGGTTTTCATCGTCAAAGAGAAACTTTAGCATTTGTCCGGGCCGAATCTTTGCCAACTGTTTGGCCTGTTTACTGCTGTTAACAATCTTATGCAGCAATGAGGCGCTGAGTGACTGGTCTTTGAATATACGAGAGAGTGATTCGCCGCTAGCAATTTTATGTGTATTCCAAAGTGCCTTAAGCTCTGCTCGTGGTGCTGGTGTCTGTGGCAACGCCTTATTTTCCACAGATTTTGGGGCAAGTTTTACAGTGATAGCCGTTTTGGATTCTTCTAAAAGTGAGAGTGGACTATTGGCGATCTTCTCTGGAGGTTTTGTCTCGGAGATGACTTTCTTTGGAGGTGGCACGAGTGTGTTTTGTGTATTTGTAACGGTCAGTGAGGGCCGAGTGATTATTTTATCGTCAGCCATCAGCTTGACTGGAGCTACTGAAGGTCTGTCAGGTAATGCGAGTGCATTGATAGCAAGTGCTGGTACTGTTTCTTCGGGGTGTTCGACAATGGGTGTCTTGCCTTCGTCTGGCAGAAAGCGCAGTGCTGCTATGGTTCCACCAAGTACAAGGATGGCGAGAATCAAAAGACGTCCTCTGCCTTTTTGTCCAGGCTTACTTTCTGCAAGCCTCGTATCGAACTTGT
>Ga0316204_10006622_pt1 | contig 17668 bp, 17 predicted proteins | sample 6monrhotite_MG_2_FD_205661 | JGI IMG/M metagenome (GOLD analysis project Ga0316204, IMG submission 205661) | Microbial mat bacterial communities from mineral coupon in-situ incubated in ocean water Damariscotta River, Maine, United States -... | ecosystem: Environmental > Aquatic > Marine >... | reverse complement strand
GCAAAAAGCAACGTGCTATACAAGTCGTAGCGACTCATCCAGCAGGTGAACTCTCCAAAACGATAAAACAGGATGTTGATCAAAATATTAATACATCCTCTAAGCGGTCAACTGCGGAATCTAGGATAATCAAAATTTGACACCAAGCTCGCGCCGGGCAGCCCGACATTAATGGCTCTCCCCGCCGTGTTCGTAACAGTGTCGGCCCGGTACAGCTTAGTCGTGCTTGCTGTCCTGTTGGCATCAGCGTCGGCAGAAAAAACAGGTACGGGTTATCATATGACCAAAAAATTTCGTGGAAATAATCATTGTGCATTTGTCGAAATTTGTCATTGCCACTATTCACAGATAGTACGGTGGCATCACCATTGATAGCGTAAAGCAGGTAGCGACCGTCCGGTTTTAATTCACTTCCTGTTAAAAGTAACGAACGGCAAAACCACGATAAAGCCCCCGCTGGCAGTTGCCAACAGGGACTCACATCAGGTGTTACGGATTGCCGTTGACCGCAATCCAGAAAGGGAATCCTGCAACATTGAACGTCCTCGCGACGTCCAGTGTTTTTGTGTCAATCACCACAAGTTTATCTTCCGACGTCAGTACCACGTAAAGCCAACGACCATCCCTGCTAGTGCGCACACCATGCGGGCCATAACCCACTTTGATCGTCTTCACCAATTCCAGGCTCCTTGCATCAATCACGCTGACGGTATCGTCGGCAATGGCACCGGTATAAATATATTTCCCACCCGGAGCAATATCGATCCCGGCATGGCCGTTGCCCACGGGAATCACTTTCACCACTTTTTCTGATTTGAGATCCAGCACGCCCACTGAACTGCTGAGGTCACGAATGTAAGCCGTATTGCCATCATCGGACAGATCCAGATTATGTGGATTAGGAATGCCAGGGGTTGGAATCACTTTGATGTATTTGCGGGACGTTGTATCGATCACACCCAGTCCTGCACCGTCTTGCAGGGTCACATATGCCAATGCGCCGTCGGGGCTGAAACGCACATTGTGTGGCGCTTTATCGACAGGGATCGTCGCTGCCACTTTATAAGTATCCAGATCAACCACACTGATCGTCGCCGCTGCTTCATTCGCAACATAAACGTCCTTACCGTTGGGGGACACTTTTAAGCCTTTGCTTGCCTCCCCCACTTTTACCTTTGCCAGACGTTGCTGCGTCGTTGTATCAAACACATAGATACTACTCGTCTTAGGGCTGCTGACCACCAGACGTTTGCCATCCGGCGTAATGGCGTTATAAAGCATCACCGGGTCACCTTTCCAGGTTTTTTGCCCTGCATACCGGGCAAGCTCGCCGGAATCTTTTAGCGTGACAAAAATATCTTCGGGAAATAAATCACTGGCTTGAACATTCATACCTGCCACTAACAACACGCAAGTAAGCATGGCTATTTTAGACAGCCCCTTTTCAATCGCTTTCGTTAACAATTTCAAAATATTTCTCCTTTAAAAAATAATGATCAGGTGTAAAACATTTTCTGAATCAGTGCTTCAACATTTTGTGGATTCATGTCTGCCGTTCGTATCACCAATACCGACATATTTTCGCGTGGATGAATTATCTGCCATTGCATCGCATTCAGTTCACCCTGCTCTGCACGCCACGCGGGAATATCAAAATCACCATCACGAATAAACACATGCACCTCACCTTTAACCGAACCTGCAATGCGTAAATGGATGGCCTGTGTTTTATTGAGACTGCAATATTTGGCCATTTTCACGGGCATGGTGGGTAACGGTGGGTTGATTCCTTGCATTTTCAACCGGCTGAGCATCACATCATCAAATGGGTATTCGGCTTGATTTCTGTGTCTGGCATCCGATGCAATATCCTGCATCGCCAACGCAATGATGTTCGGCGCACCTTGTTGTTCTACAAAAAACAGCGCCATAAACACTACAAAGATGCTGGCTACCGCACTCATCAACAATCGTGAAATACCAGAATAACGATTAGCTTCCTCTTTGAATTGTGCATGCCAGTTATCTCGAATTTTCTTCTCTAAAGAAGTTGGTACTTCAGGTTGTTTCAGCGACTGTTCAAATTTTTTATCGTTCATCTGCATACTTCCCACGTCTAACATCATTTAGCTTGACAACATTGCCATCACTCGTGGAACACTCCAATGCCTGCAACATCTCGCGCGCTCGTGACAAACGACTCATCACCGTACCCTTCGGCACCTGCAACTGTTCGCTAATCTCGTCATAACTGAAACCCTGCAAATAATGCAGCAACACAATATCCCGGTGGTTGGCTGACAAATTTTCCAGCGCACGATAAACCAACAACAAACGATGCGGCTCGTCATCTGTTTGACCCGACATCTGTTCGCTCAATTGATTCACCGTTTCGTTGTGCCGATACTGACAGCGTTGTTCCCGGTAGATGGCACGTCGCAATATTGTTAGCAACCAAGGCAGTGCCTTGTCCGGTTCTTTCAAACTGTCTATTGCAGCCCAGGCCTGAAAAAATGCCTCTTGTACCATTTCATCTGCCACATCACGATTGCCCGTCATCCACAAAGCATGTCGATACAGTGCAGCGTGATAAGTACTGATCCACCCATCAAATTGTGTTCTTACGGAGGCTTTACGAAAAAATTTCATTCACTCACTTTCACTATAGATTTCAAACCAAAGGCTGAACGACGTTCCTTCATACCTAACAATGACTTCTTAAAATAATAGTGTGGAAATGCGTCGAAATTATTCCCTGGGCTGGAAAATAAATTATCCATGCGGGAACACTGGGTGAGGCGAATTGATTAACCCACTCTGCGTAAGGTCAAAAGATATTTGGCAAAAAAATGCTGATCAGTGAGTCAGTTTCCAAAAGCAAATATCAAGCGCCCGGGAAATAGAACTTTTCCTGGGCGCTTGATACCCGCCCTTTCTTTAGACTGCTTTAAAAAGGCATTCCCGGCGGCATGCGGCCTTTGAGACCGCGCATCATCTTGGTCATGCCGCCGCCTTTCATTTTTTTCATCATTTTTTGCATTTGCGTAAACTGTTTGAGCAGGCGGTTAACATCCTGCACCTGCACTCCGGAACCCGCAGCAATGCGGCGTTTGCGCGACCCCTTGATAACAGCCGGAAACTGACGCTCTTTCATCGTCATGGAACTGATAATGGCTTCCAGACGCTTGAACTGTTTTTCATCGACATTTTTGGCGGCACCGGCCATCTGCCCCATGCCCGGCATCTTGTCCATGAGTGCCGCAATACCACCCATATTCTGCATTTGCTGTAACTGATTACGAAAATCTTCCAAATCAAAGCCTTTGCCCTTGGCAACCTTTTGGGCAAGCTTTTCCGCCTCTTTGTGATCAACCTTGTGCTGAGCCTCTTCGATGAGCGACATGACATCGCCCATACCGAGAATACGCGAGGCCATGCGATCCGGGTGAAAGGCTTCCAGCGCTGTGGTTTTTTCACCCACGCCGAGGAATTTGATGGGTTTACCGGTAATCTGGCGAATGGATAGTGCGGCGCCACCACGGGCATCACCGTCGGTTTTGGTAAGAATCACACCAGTGAGCGGCAGAGCTTCGTTGAAGGCTTTAGCGGTATTCGCGGCGTCCTGACCAGTCATGCTGTCCACCACGAACAAGGTCTCTACCGGGTCAATACCCGCATGCAGCGCCTTAATTTCAGCCATCATTTCGTCGTCGATAGCAAGGCGACCAGCAGTGTCGATGATCAGCACATCCATGGCCTGTTTACGCGCCTGCTCTAGTGCATTTTGGGCGATGGCCAACGGTTTTTGTGAAGGCTCACTGGGGAAGAATTCCACACCTACTTCACCGGCCAGGGTTTTCAGTTGTTCGATGGCCGCTGGACGATAAACATCGGCGCTAGCCACCATCACTGATTTTTTCTTACGCTCTTTGAGCCAGCGTGACAACTTGGCAACACTGGTGGTTTTACCTGAGCCCTGCAAACCGGCCATCAAAATCACCGCTGGTGGGCGAGTAGTAAGATCCAGCTCTTCGTTGGCCTCACCCATCACTTTGACTAACTCATCATTGACGATCTTGACCAAAGCCTGACCGGGTGTGAGGCTCTGCATTACCCCTTCGCCCAACGCGCGCTCTTTGACATGATCAACAAATTCACGCACCACCGGCAGCGCCACATCGGCTTCCAACAGGGCCATGCGGACTTCACGCAAGGTGTCCTTGATATTGGACTCCGTTAGACGTGCCTGACCCCGCAGGGTTTTAAGGGTGCTGCCAAGACGTTCGCTTAAGCTATCAAACATGTGTGTTTTCCATTGTTCTGATTCAATATGCCAGATTGCGGCGCAATCCGACTGAATAGTAATAACTTCGTACCACTCCAGCAGCAGAGCGGATCTCAGGGACGAACATCCGAAAATGTACTCGTCGTTACTCGCTACTGATTTTTGAGGGGGGGATTATAACGTGAAAATCAATCCGGTTTGTGCTGGGATGATTTTACGATCAGTGATGGCTTGGCGACACTCATCCATAATCAGGGATTCGTGGCCGGGTTTGTTGTGCGTAATATATATATCGGGCTGATGTTTGAGTTTTTTCAGATCTGCGGCCAGCAGCTCGGCAGTATAATGCCCGGAGCGTTTACTGAGATCGAGATCAGCATTGGCAAAAGCAGCCTCCACCAACAACAGATCAAGACGATCATGGCTGTTAAGCACATTCCAGAAATTATCGTTAGTCGTGGTATCGCCGCTAAAGGCGAAGGCACCGCTCTCGCACGCCATACGATAACCTACGCCGGGTACGATGTGATTGACAGCGATCATCTCCAGCTTTCGCTCTTCCAACTCGATGACATCGCCCAGTGACAGGGGTTGATACCGCATCACTGGTTCATCTTCCGTGGGCAATTTGGCAAAATCGGGCCAGATGGTCCAATTAAAAACATGCGTTTGCAAAGCTTCCAGGGTGACCGGTTGCCCATGCACAATAAGCGGATCACGAATACTGGGAAAGATGCTGTCTACCAGTAATGGCAAAAATGCGAAATGATCAAGATGCGAATGAGTCAAAAAAACATGACGGATTTTGCGCATTTCGTCCAGCGTCAGTTCACCCACGCCGCTACCAGCGTCGATGAGAATATCATCATCGATGAGCAGCGAGGTGGTTTTGAGTTCGTTACCCACACCGCCACTGCATCCCAGCACGCGCAATTTCATAGATCACCCGATGGCTCAGTGGCTCGTTGAAAAAAAGAGGAATTATCGTTTTTTCCTGAATTTACATGATGATAGCGCAATGTGCCAGCCTGTTTGTCCTGCTCCCGACCCTGACTCCGGTCGCCTATAGTGTGGAATGCCTACAATATGTTACTAAATTTGGCCATATCGGGCCTGTTATGATGCTTAGCGGCAAGCTAATGATAAAAATTTAGGCATGCCCACACCTAATGGCCTGTTACACATCACAAAATAATGAAAAATATTGACAAACCACACCCTGAACCGACTTAATACGCGAACTAAAGCAGCACGCTGCTCTCTGCCATAGAAACCACAAAGCACATGATCCTAACACTGACCGGCGTTATTGCCCTCGTACTCTACTCAGTCTCCGGCCTGTTATTGGCCCAACGCCTGTTTCACGACCGTACCAAACCGGAAAAAACCGATGGACTAAGCAAATTGCAAATCATCTGCATCGGACTGGTCGCCGTGGTGTTTCACACTATCATCCTTTACAACACATTGTTTGTAGCAGGTGGACTGAATCTCGGCTTTTTCAATGCTCTGTCGCTGATCACCTGGCTTATTGCCCTGCTGGTGCTGCTTGCCGCCCTTTCCAACCCCATTGAAAGCCTCGGCGTATTTCTGCTGCCACTGGCCAGCATCGCTATTTCGTTGGAGATGATTTTCCCCAGCACCTTCATGCTGCCCGGCATACAGGCACTGGAGCTCAAGCTGCATATCATTATGTCCGTACTCGCATATAGCCTGTTGAGTATCGCTGCTGTGCAATCAGTGCTACTGGCAATTCAGGACAAACACCTACGCAACAAACGCCCCGGTGGATTTATCCGCGCCCTGCCGCCCATGCAAACCATGGAAACCCTATTATTCCAACTGATTGGTCTGGGACTGGCGGTGCTCACCCTGTCTTTAATCAGCGGCGGCGTCTACCTGGAAGATATGTTTGCCCAGCACCTGGTACACAAAACCATTTTGTCCATGACAGCCTGGGTGGTCTTTGCCGTGCTGTTGTGGGGACGCTGGAAATTTGGCTGGCGTGGGCGTATCGCCATTCGCTGGACCTTGAGCGGTTTTTTTGTCCTTTTGCTGGCCTATATCGGCAGCAAATGGGTCGTGGAAATCATGTTAGGGCGTTAAACCTCGTCAAATTTCTGCCGCTATGCCATTCAACTGATGTGTTAGGCTCAAACTCGGCTCACTTCACCCATTGACTGTCTTGACACGGCGGCCCCTTGACCGTAAGTATTCCCCTTACACATAGTTAGCGAGGCAAAACATTTCTTGGACGACATTCCCATATCCGCCTTAATTGGCGCACTCATTTTCCTTATTATTCTTTCCGCTTTTTTTTCCGGGTCTGAAACGGGGCTGGTTAGCCTGAACCGCTATCGTCTGCGTCATCTGGCAAAAACCAAACACCGAGGGGCTATCCGTGCCGCCAAATTACTGGAACGGCCGGATCGACTTATCGGACTGATTTTGCTGGGCAACAATTTTGTTAATATCCTCGCCTCCTCCATCGCTACCATATTGGCTCTGCGCTTGTACGGAGAGGCAGGCATTGCCATTGCGGCAGGCATACTCACTCTGGTAATCCTGATTTTTTCCGAAGTCACTCCCAAAACGCTAGCGGTGTTGCACCCAGAACGCTTTGCTTTTCCCGCCACGTTCATTCTTTCTCCGTTATTGAAAATACTTTACCCATTAGTCTGGATAGTCAACATCGCGGCCAATGGTCTGTTACGCCTGGGTGGCATCAACACCGACAAGGCCACTAGTCAGGCTTTGAGCAGTGAAGAGTTGCGTATGGTCGTCACCGAGGCCGGAGCAATGATTCCGCGTCGACATCAAATGATGTTAACCAACATCCTCGACCTGGAAAAAGTCACCGTGGATGACATCATGATTCCCCGCAACGAGCTGGTGGGCATCAATATGCATGATGACTGGGATGATATCCTCAAACAGCTCACCAATAGCCAACACACCCGCATGCCGATATTTGACACCGATATCAACAATGTTATTGGCATGATTCATGTGCGAAATACCCTACAGTTACTCACCCAAAAAGAAACCAGTAAAGAAGATTTGAAACGCTGGATTCGCCCCGCCTATTTTGTCCCCGAAGGCACACCACTCAATAAACAATTATTGCATTTTCAGCGAGAGAAACGCCGCAGTGGCTTGGTAGTCGATGAATACGGTGACGTGCAGGGACTGGTCACACTGGAAGATATTCTTGAAGAAATTGTCGGTGAATTCACTACCGATCCCAGCACCCATATCAAGGAAGTTCATCGCCAAAAAGACGGAACTTTTCTGGTGGACGGCAGTGCGTCCATCCGTGAACTCAATCGGGTTATGCAATGGGAGTTACCAACAAACGGCCCCAAGACATTCAGCGGCCTTATTACGGAACACATGGAAAGCATCCCGGAGCCAGGCACCAGCTTGATGCTGGCAGGTTATCCCGTGGAAATTGTGCAAACCAAAGACAATATGGTGAAAACAGCGCAAATCAATCCTGGCTTCCGCCGTCCTGAAAACGACGATTCGACAGATCAGTCCGCCGCATAAATCACACTGACAACAGCCTACAGAAAACGGGCTTCATTCGATACCAACGCAAACCCGCTGGACCACTATGGAGGCCAGGTAGAATTAGACCGTCTCTGGCTCAAGTGGCTGATGGGAACTTTCCCATCAGCCACTTGAACCACACTAGTTCTGTGACTGCGGGTCACCCTCAGGGCCCATCACACGTGTCGTTTGCACGCCACGCGGACTACTGGACGCCTCAAATTGCACTGGCTGACCTTCTTTTAACGTTTTAAACCCCGCACCATCAATTGTCGAGTAGTGGACAAAAACATCTTCACCACCATCCTCAGGCACGATAAACCCATAACCCTTAGCATTATTAAACCACTTCACTGTTCCTGTTTGCATGAGCTCAACCTCTATATTCCTTTACTAGGCAGACATACCACGGTCTGTCAAAAACACTACATTTACATTATTCACAAGTTACGCTTTAACACGCGCGTTTCAACAATTGCTTTGTTGCCACACAGCAACCCAAACACACGACAACTGTCATCCACAATACCTGCATTATCCATCAAACAAATAACCACGAGGGTGCATAGCATTGTAACAAACATACTCGCCCTGCAACTCTAGACAATTGTCAATCCCATTGCAATGCTCTGAAATACCTGAATAAATTTACAAAATTCTGCGTATTTATGGGTTTCCACGGGGGGTGCCTGCATCAACCACCAGTGGTAATCACCCATATAACAGCGGGAAAACCATGAGCCAAGCAAAGAGAAAACAGTAATAACCTACTGTTTTAAAAGAAAAATATCCAAAAACCCATAATAAAAACGAGTGCAATTATGAGTTTTTTACCAAAAATCCCGCAACAGTTTTCACTGCAAAAAATAAAGCCAGAATCATCGAATCCTGCTGGACCACACATAATTCATTCACATGCCACAAAAAAAAATAGTGAATATTCACAATAAATCAGCGTTTTTTCGTTTTACCAGAATCACTTTCACTAACACCAAGACAATCAACGCCGAATGCCATAACAAATCAAAAATATCCACAGCCTGGGTCAACTGACCATTCACCAACATACCCAACTTTTCCCATAAGTGTGGCTGTGGGCGAAAGGGTGCCAAAGCCATAAACACCGCCACTAATACCAATGGTCCCAGAGGGATTTTTTCCAACCACTTCATTCTTGCTCCTCACAACACCTGCATGGCTGTACAGCAGCCATAAAAACAAGTCAAGACACAGTGACGCCAGCACATCAGGTATAATCCCCGGCTCTTTGCCTAATGGGCGAACCAAAACAACACTTGCGTATTTTGCTTTTTTGAAACTTAACCCTCTGAAATACAAAAAATATATGAAAATTGAAACTGGCGACAAAGCCCTGCGGGCACGCGTTAAACTATTAGGCACATTACTCGGCAACATCCTACACGAACAGGAAGGTCGTGACGTACTCGCCGCTGTAGAAACGCTACGCAAAGGTTATATCAACCTACGTAAAAACGACAATCAAGCCAGACGTCGCCGCCTCGCCCGATTCATTGAAGGTCTGTCATCCGAAAGTCTGGTGCATATTGTACGCGCCTTCAGTACCTATTTCAGCCTCATCAATCTTGCCGAAGAATCCTACCAACACCATCAGCGCCGCAAACAGGTCCGCCAAGCTAATGGTAACAGCACACTTTGGACCGGTTCTTTTGACACTACCCTGCGTGAACTGCGTAACCAAGGCATCAACCCGGAGCAACTTCAAACCCTTCTCGATCAACTGGCTTATATTCCGGTCATTACCGCGCATCCTACCGAAGCCAAGCGCCGCACTATCATGGATGCGCAACGCCGTATCTTTTTGAGCAATGAAGAACTCAGCGATACCCGGCTGACCAAACAAGAAAAAGCCGAGTTAATCGAAAAACTCAAAAGCCAAATTCAAATCCTTTGGAAAACCGACGAAGTACGTGTCATCCGTCCCCGCGTTAAAGACGAAATTGGTTATGGACTTGCTTACTTCAACGAATGCCTGTTTGATGCGGTTCCCAACACCTATCGAAATTTTGAAAATGCCGCACTGCGTGTTTGCGGTACAACAGCTGATGGCGAACCCAAGATCACCATCCCCAGCTTTTTACGTTTTGGCTCGTGGATCGGTGGTGACCGTGATGGCAATCCTAACGTCAAGCCGGAAACCACAATCATGGCGGTACGCTTGCAGTCACAAACCATTTTGCTGGAATACCTCGCCCGTATTCCTGTGCTGATCAAACTGCTGACCCATTCCGACAAACTTTGTACCCCCACGCTAGCGCTACGCGATAGCCTGCAACGCGATGAACAATTCACTGAACATGCCTTTACCGATAAACCAGAACGTTTTACCCACGAACCATACCGACGCAAACTAAGCATTATGCGTTACCGCCTTGAACGCAATATTGTTGCGCTCAAAAACAAGCTACAAGAACGCACTGATCGCGACGACACACACACAGGTGATCGTTATCCGTCCGAACAAGAGTTTCTGGCCGACCTGAAAATCATTTATGATTCACTGCTCAGCCACGGTGACAAACGCATCGCCGACGGAAAACTCAAAGACCTGATCCGCCTTACCGAGACCTTTGGCTTTTATTGTCTGCGTCTGGATATACGCCAGGAATCCACGCGCCACAGCGAAGCCGTTGCCGAACTTTTTCAACAAATCAATGTTGACTATTTATCTTTAGACGAAAATGCTCGCCTCATTACGTTGGAGAAAGCGATCAAAGACCCGGCAGGCATCGATTCACACATTGCCAGTCTCAGCGAACCGACACAGGAAACCCTGAATGTGTTTCGTGCCATGGTGCAAATGCGCAATGAAGTCAGTAAAAAAGCATTTGGCAGTTATGTAATTTCCATGACTCACGAAGCCAGCCATGTAATGGAGGTATTATTCATGGCACGTCTTACTGGACTGGCAGGATACAGAAATGGCAAAGCCCGGTGTGACATTCGTATCGCACCGCTATTTGAAACCATCGAAGACCTGGCACATATCGAACCGGTGATGGACAAGTTACTGAATAACCCCACTTACGTTGCCATGCTCAAACAGGTTGGTAACCTGCAAGAAATCATGCTGGGCTATTCTGATTCCTGCAAAGATGGAGGCATCCTCGCTTCGATATGGAACTTGTACGACGCGCAAAAACGTGTCACGCAACTCACCAATGCACACGGTGTGCGCTGTCGCCTGTTCCACGGTCGTGGCGGCACCATCGGTCGTGGCGGTGGCCCTACCCATGAAGCGATTCTGTCGCAACCGGAAGGCACTGTGCATGGCCAGATCAAATTTACTGAACAGGGTGAAGTGCTATCATTCAAATACAGCAATCAGGAAACTGCGGTGTATGAACTCACCATGGGCCTCACCGGACTCATCAAGGCCAGTGCCAACCTTGTGCAACCTCCCGTACCGGAATGCAAAGATTGTTTAGCGACAATGCAGGAATTGGCCAGTACCGGTGAAACCACCTACCGCCAACTCACTGACCATACCGAAGGTTTTCTGGATTATTTTTACGAGGGCACCCCGGTCAGTGAAATCGGTCTGATGAACATTGGTTCACGCCCATCGCATCGTAAAAAAGGTGACCGTGCCAAAACCTCGGTACGTGCCATCGCCTGGGTATTTGGCTGGGCACAGTCGCGCCACACGCTGCCCGCCTGGTTTGGCATCGGCACCGCACTGGAACAATGGCAACAAAACGACCCGGCCCGTTTGGCGCAATTACAAAAAATGTATCAGCAGTGGCCTTTCTTCCGCGCCTTGCTCAGCAACACACAAATGGCCTTATTCAAGGCTGAACCTAATATTGCCAAAGAATATGCCAAACTGTGTGTTGAGGAAAAAACCGGCAAACGCATTTATAAACTGTTCCACGAAGAATACACCCGCACCGTAACACAAGTGCTCAACATCACTGGCACAAAGCAACTGCTGGAAGAAAACCCTGTGTTAGAAGTTTCTCTGACACGCCGCAATCCTTACCTCGACCCATTAAACTATATTCAGCTCACCCTGCTGAAACGCTACCGCGATGAAACCCTCAGTGATGAGCAACGCAAAAGCTGGCTCAATCCTCTGTTACGTTCCATCAATGCCATTGCTGCGGGCATGCGCAATACTGGTTAGCAACACGAATCAGCAAAGCTGTCGGACTCAGGACTCATCCCGTCCGGCAGATGCCTAAAACCGCCCCATGTTGCCGAACATTCCGCCCAACAACATCATCAGAATGGAACCAATAATCGACAAAATAATAAACGCGGGAATGGATGCCACTACCCACTTCACCATAAACACAACCATCGACAAAAACGACATGCGAATATCGGTAACCACAACATACTGACTTTCTTTTTCGCTCATTTTATTTCTCTCCTTCTTGCGCCAAAGTTGCGCCAAACATAAAACACCAGCATCAGATGCCCGTCTGACGCTATCACTTTCGTAATATAACGGTTATGTTTAGGCATGCCCAACGTAGCGTAATGCCAAAACCATGCAGCACGACCCGCTTGCTTTTACTCTTTTTCTAATTTTTACGGGTGCCGCGATCATCGCCACCATCGCTCTGTATGCGCGACAAGCCTTGCTAGTCGCCTATATTTTACTCGGCGTAGTATTAGGCCCTTCAGCATTTGCTTTGGTCAGCGACCCGGTGTTGATCAAACAGCTATCGCATGTTGGTATTATGTTTTTATTATTTTTACTCGGTCTCAATCTGCCACTGGCCAAGCTTATTCCGCTGATTCGGGAAACCACACTGCTCACTGGTCTCAGCTCCCTGTTATTCGCCACGGTCGGGGTCGGAGTGGGTTGGGCATTTGGTTTCAATATCACTGAAAGCTTGATCATCGGTGCCGCCCTGACTTTTTCCAGTACGATTATTGGCTTGAAACTTTTACCCACCACTGTGTTACATCACAAACGCACCGGTGAAATCATCATCAGTGTTTTGCTGGTACAAGATCTCATTGCAATTATTATTTTGTTGTTATTACAAACCGCTGGGCAGGACAGCCTGCCTTGGGTAGAGATTGCATTACGTATTGCTGCGTTACCCTTATTAATCGCCACTGCCTATGTGCTGGAGCGCTTCATCCTAATCAAGCTTATTGAGCGTTTCGATAAAATACAGGAATATATTTTTCTGCTAGCCATTGCCTGGTGTCTGGGTTTTGCAGAACTTGCCGCCAGCGCAGGCCTGTCCACGGAAATCGGCGCCTTTATCGCTGGTGTGTCTCTGGCCAGAAGCCCCATCGCATTGTTCATTGGTGAGCGCTTGAAACCACTGCGGGATTTTTTCCTGATTATTTTCTTTTTTTCGCTGGGGGCCAGTTTTGATTTGCGTATGATGTCGAGTGTGTTCATCCCTGCCATCCTGCTGGCGACGGTTGTACTTCTAGGAAAACCCTGGGTATTTCGCTGGCTGCTGCGCAACTCCGGGGAGGCCTCGGGGCGCTCCAGTGAAATCGGCGTGCGTCTGGGGCAAATCAGTGAATTCTCATTATTGATTGCGGTACTGGCGCTGGAATTGAACATCATCGGCAAAGAGGCATCCTATGTCATTCAGCTTGCCACCCTGCTGACCTTTATTGTTTCATCTTACATGATTGTGCAACGTTACCCGACGCCCAGCGCCATTAACGACAAACTCCGGCGCGACTAAAAAAACCGGAACACTATTTTTGGAGAAAAGCTCACGCCAACAATTCAACGATCATTCCTGCCGACAACCAGGTTTTCAGAAACCCAGCAGCCTTCATGGGCACCATTTCCTGATCCTGTGTTTCTTCGGCCAACGCACCACACAGTTCGGAAAAATTCGCGCCTGCCAATGCCGCCTGTAGCGCAATGGCCTCATCGGCTTCCATGGAGCGGTATTGTGTCATTAGTTCATGTCGCCACAACAAACACTGCGCTGGCTTCAATAAACGCACCGGCTCAGGCACCGTTTCAGTATTCTTTGCCGCTCGCCAACGGGCCAGAGTATTCCACCAAACCACCATGGTGCGCACCGAAGGATGAAACTTTATCTTCAGTTCTGCCCATGCTTCGGGGGCAATGATTGCCGCATCGGCCTCTGTCGCTGCCATCACATCAGCTGCATCAAATGCACCAACAAAACTCCATTCCAGTTGCGCCATTTCAGCGGGCCAGTGGTGTTCACCATTACCTGGCTGATAACCTAAAAATGCGGGAAAATCCTGTCCAAACCAGCGTAACGAATAATAGTGAGACGGATATTTGTGGGTATACGCTATGCAGACTTCGTTGAACACGTCCTCACCCAAAAGTTGCTTCAGAATTTCGTAATCACTTTCCAGCGCCTCTTCCAGTCGGGAAAAATAAGCATTGCCATAAATGGCTAAGCGCACATCACTGGAAACTGCCTTGGTACTGTTAATGTATTTGCCAAACTCTTCATCACCATTGACCACATTGCGTTTAAAGGCATTTTGTAATTCTTTTAGTCCGGGCATGACGACAAGACCTCCAGTTTTTCAGCACCTAATACATCACGGGCAATGTTGCGCAACTCGCCCAACTCCGCCATGAGTTCTTCAAAAGGTGGAAAACAATCATCACGCTCGATCATCGCCGACACCGGACCAAAGTGTTTCAGTGCCTCAGCGTATAATTCCCACACCGGTTTCACCACCGGGTGATCGTGCGTGTCGATGACATAATCACCATAATCGCTATGCCCCGCAAGATGGAACTGCCACACACGTTCGGCAGGAATACCTTTGATATAGTCCAACGGATCAAAGCCATGATTGCGTGCGCTGACATAAACATTATTGATGTCGAACAGCATAAGACAGTCGGCACGCTGCATGATTTCAGTATGAAATTCCCATTCGGTCATTTCCGACTGCACGTAGCTCACATAACTGGAGGCATTTTCCAGGAGGATTTGTCGGCCAAGATAATCCTGCACCTGTTGCACGCGGGCAACAACGTGGTCAATCGCTTCCTGATTAAACGGCAGAGGCATCAGGTCATGCAGATTGTGTCCATCCTGTCCGGTCCAGCACATGTGATCAGACACCCATTGCGGCTCGACACGATCAGTTAATTGCTTTAACCGTTTCAGATACGCCTGATCCAGCGGATCGGTACCACCGATGGATAGCGACACGCCATGCATCACAATGGGATAATTTTCACGCACCCGATCCAGAAAATACAATGGCTTACCACCGTCCACCATGTAGTTTTCCGAAATAATCTCAAACCAGTCAACAGCGGGACGACTTTCCACAATCGTTTCGTAATATTCAGGCCGCAGACCCAGGCCACAGCCCAGAAAAGGTTTATCGGTTTTTATTCCAGTTTGCACAAAACCACCCCCGTAAAAAAAGCCGGTGTCACAAGGAAAAATTCGCTCCCCTGCCACACCGGCTTTTTCAAGCGAAAACGAAAATCAATCGCCGACTTTACCGCCAATCGCGTCACAGGCCTCTTTACTCATGCTAACAAAACCCTTGCCTTTGCAGGAAGCTTTACCCTTGCAGCCATTAGCACTTGATTTGCAGTCATTTACGCCTTTACACTTATTAACACCATAACAGTGAACTTTGGCATTGTGATCCGCCCCGTGATCACTACCGGCCTGCACAGTCGCCATCGGCGCAAAGGCAAACAGGCTGGCAGCCGCGACGGCCAAGGCAGTATTTGTGGTTTTCATTGCTTTCATTGATTTTCTCTCCATGGGTTGAATAAAACAGCGTGTTAAAACATCACAGCTGTCAGTAATGAACTACGCGCTTCCATAAAAACAGGAAATTATCCCATATCTATCACAACAGTGTGGATATTCTTAACCTTGCACCAGAGCGCACGTACAAACTCCGACGCACGACCCCGCCGATTGTTACTGAACTGAGAACAAAATACAACGAGGTCAAATACGCCGGATTCATCGGCAAAATACTGAGGTTACATTATTTATAATACGTATCATCTTGCCATTTTGATGGATTGGTTTTTTTATGTGTTCCGATATACCCAAGTAAGATTTTTCACTGTGAATAATGTGTTCACAATAATTGCGTTGCCGTAACTTCTTGTTGAATCGTTGCCAATGGTTTTGTTTCACGCTGCGAACATATTCGTTCATGGCTATTGCACCGATCATATCACCGACCGTAGGGGCAATCCCTTGTGGTTGCCCTGGTTGTGGTTACCCACAATTTGGGTACCCACAAGGGGTACCCCTACATGGCACATACATTAAAGTTCCAATTCCCCCGTACCCTGCCCCCGCAACTCATCAGCCATCGCCACGGCCTGTCGCCATGCTGGGTCTTGCAACAGAGACTCCCGGTCAATATTGTGCCGCTCATGCAATCGAGCCAAACGCACATGGGAGACAGGATCATCCTGCACATCCAGATTATCCAGTAACCGCATCGACTCATCAGGATGATTACATACCAGCAACATATCGCAGCCTGCCTCCAGTGCTGCCCGTCCGCGCTCAACAATATCGCCCATTACGTGCGCACCCTGCATGGTAAGATCATCACTGAAGATCACCCCCTGAAAACCCAGGCGTTCGCGCAAAACCACCTTTAGCCAGTACAAAGAAAAACAGGCGGGCCTATTATCTACCGCCGCATAAATCACATGCGCAGGCATGATGCCACCCAGCCCAGCGCGCACTAGTCGTCCAAAGGGTTTCACATCTGCCGCATAAATATCCTCGAAGCTGCGTTCATCCACCGGCATATCGATGTGGGAATCCGGCACCACGGCACCATGACCGGGAAAATGTTTGCCCGTGGCCACCATGCCTGCGCGACGCATGCCCAGCATCCAGGAAATAGCCAGTTCACCCACGGCCTCGGGATTATGGTGAAAGGCACGATCACCAATCACCTTACTCACACCAAAATCCAGGTCCAGCACCGGCGAAAAACTGAAATCGATACCGACTGCACGTAGCTCCGCCGCCATCAGCCAGCCACAAGTCTCAGCCAAATGTTTGGCGCGTTTTTTATCGTCGTTGAAAATTTTGCCGAATACCCTGGCAGGCGGCAGCTCGGTAAAACCATGACGAAAGCGCTGCACACGCCCACCTTCGTGATCCACTGCCACCAGTAAGTGCGGATCACGCAAACGGTGAATATCTGCCACCAGTTGCTGCAATTGTTCGGGCGACTCATAATTTCGCGTGAACAGAATCACCCCACCCACCAATGGGTGCAATAACATTTCGTGTTCTTCCTCGCTGATTTCCGGACCAGCGAGATCCAGCATAATGGGGCCAAGTGACATGCATGTACCTTACATCAGGGGGATATTGATCCTGGAGAAAGGGGATTAAACCTCAATCACGCCAATTCTTCCACCCCATGGCCATTCGTACCTCCGCCGAGTCAACCCGAAACCGGCTTGCCCCACTGGCCGGCAAAAAAATTATCACTCAAAGGCTTACGGCCTCGTATTGCGCTTTCCATTTCCTGAAAGTTTTCGTGTAACACGTCCGTTGCGCCATGGTAACCCACAGCAATAACGGCCATTAGTTCCACTTCATCGGGAATGCCGAATGCAACTCGCGTCTGCTCTACATCGAAACCGCCCATTTGGTGCGCATTCAATCCCATGGATGCAGCTTGCAGGCAGACATTCTCACTGGCTGCCCCCGTGTCGTATTGGCTCCAACGGTTGGCACTACCATTATGACTAAACGTGGTTACGCTGCCCACTAGCATCAACACCGGCGCATGTTTTGCCCACAATTGATTTGTTTCCGCCAAACAGCCCAGCATTTTTTCCCATGCGGC
>Ga0316204_10006621_pt1 | contig 17669 bp, 15 predicted proteins | sample 6monrhotite_MG_2_FD_205661 | JGI IMG/M metagenome (GOLD analysis project Ga0316204, IMG submission 205661) | Microbial mat bacterial communities from mineral coupon in-situ incubated in ocean water Damariscotta River, Maine, United States -... | ecosystem: Environmental > Aquatic > Marine >... | reverse complement strand
TTCCGCAATTTGGCAGCTTGATCTGGACCATCGTGGCATTTGTTGTCGCGCTGTCGGTGATTGTGGCGGTACATGAATACGGCCATTACATCGTGGGCCGCTGGTCCGGCATTCATGCTGATGTGTTTAGTCTTGGCTTTGGTCCGATCCTGTGGTCCGGCCATGACAAACGCGGCACCCGCTGGCAAATCGCGGCACTGCCCTTGGGCGGTTATGTGAAATTTGCAGGCGATGCCAATGCCGCATCGGGCAAGGACGAGGCTGCGATGGCGGCCGTGGCGGATGATCCGGACAAGCTGCGCCACACGATGCACGGCGCGCCATTGTGGGCACGTGCCGCCACTGTGGCGGCCGGTCCTGTGTTCAATTTCGTGATGTCATTCCTGATTTTTGCCGCTGTGGCCTATACCGCTGGCGTGACCAAAGATCCGCTGACCGTGGGCGAACTGCGTGATCTGCCCCAACAGGGCATCGAATTGCAGGCCGGGGACGAGATACTGGCGATCAATGGTGTCACTGTGCCGGCGGTAGAAGACCCCGATTACGGGTCTTTCCTCGGCACGGTCCCGCAGGAACCTGTGCTGACCTATGATGTGAACCGCGCAGGGCAAAGAAAATCCGTGACCGGACCTTATGTCATGCCGCCGCTGGTGTTGCAGGTCTTGCCACAATCGGCCGCCTATGCCGCCGGACTTGAGGCGGGCGATGTGATCACTGCAATCAACGGCCGCGACATTTTTGCCTTTGCCCAGCTCAAAGAGGTGGTTGAAGCGTCCGAAGGGGCGACGCTGGAATTGATGGTCTGGCGCGAGGGGCAAAGCCTGCCGTTCACCATGACGCCCAAGGTCGTGGATGAGCCGCAAGAGGACGGAACTTTCAAACGCTCTGTCCGGATCGGCATTGCGGGCGGCATGGCCTTTGAAACGGCCACCGAGACGCCCGGCTTGGGCGCTGCGGCCGCGCGCGGGGTGGAAAACACCTGGCGGATCATCACCGGCTCTATCTCGGGGCTCAAGCAGATGATTGTGGGCAACATCAGCACCTGCAACCTCTCCGGCCCTGTCGGCATCGCCCAGACCTCCGGCGCCATGGCCAGCCAGGGGGCGCAGTCGTTCATCTATTTTATCGCGGTGCTGAGCACGGCCGTGGGCCTGCTTAACCTCTTTCCGATCCCGGCGCTGGATGGCGGGCATCTGGTGTTTTACGCCTATGAGGCCGTTGCGGGCAAACCGCCAAGCGACAAGGCGCTGCGTGTGTTGATGACCATTGGTTTGGCGCTTGTTTTGTCTTTGATGGTCTTTGCGCTCGGCAATGATCTGTTCTGCCCCTAAGGCAGCATTGACGCGATCACCCTGATTTCAACCACAGCCCCTTCCCGGCGAATACCGGCCACCTCAACGGCGGTCCAAGCCGGGTAGGGCGGTTTGAAGACCGACAGGCGCACCGCATCGAAATCATCAAAATGATCCCGCAAACCCACGTGATAGCTGGTCATTTCGACAATAGCATCCATGTCCAGTCCAGCCTCGGCCAAAACCATCCCGATCTTGGCAAAGGCCTGTTCAAACTGGGCGGTGGGATTGCTGGGCATTGCACCATCCGGCCCCGATCCTGTTGTGCCGGTCAGGAAAAGATGATCGCCCGAGACAATGCCGGGTGACATATTGAGTGCCTCTGCGGCGGTGGCCACAGCGGCAGGGATGATGGCGCGTTTTGGCATGGGAGGATCCTTTTGAGAGTTTTTGGATATCAATAGGTAGGACAAACCGGAACTGTCAAATGTCGGTCAAGAGCCCTTGGGTGCCTTTCAAGTTAGTGTGCAAATTGCCAAATCTGCGATTTGGCAGCGCCCGAACCGTCCCGTTTTGCCGAAAGCAAACCTACGGTTTGACGGGGCGGGCGCTTTGCTTCCTGCCCCTCGGTTCGGGCGCGATGACGCCTCAACGGCAGCTAAGTCCCGCCAAGCCGCCATTCAGCATATTCTCCGCACCCCGGACCTGACCGCAAATCAACCAAAAATAATCCGCTCTCACCGCATTGCCCCAAAATCGCCACAATTGATCAAAATCGTGCCGCATTGCCCCAGTAGAAACGCAGGTAGTTAAATCGGAGCAGACCCATGCATACATTACAGCAATCCTATCGCGGCCTTAGCCTGTTGGCGGATATCAACATGGATCGTCTGCTGTATATCGGCGCGATTGGCGCGGCATTGGCAGCCGGGGCGTTTATCGGATCGCTCTGATCCGTTTCCCACACTACCTCATGATGTTTCGACTTTGAAAAGCACTGCATAATGTAGTGCTTTTTTGCTTGTCCGGGTTTTGACAATCCGCGTTAACCTGCGTACTCAGGTTGGCAATGGATGTCGCAAAATTGGGTTTGAACCATGAGGCTGAATACCTGGGGCGGTGTGCCTGTGAAACAGGCGCGGAAGAAAGATTTCGCTAACGCAATTCGGAGCGCTTCTGTTTGCGCTTTGTTGTCAGTGGCTTGGCTGGTTCCAGCTGCCGAAGCGGTGGCGCAGGAGTACCGGTTTAATTCGGTCGTGATCAACGGAAACGAACGGATCGGCGATAGCGCGATCCTGTCGCGGGCCGGAATCAGGCGTGGATCGGTGGTGTCGGGCGGTCAGCTGAATGACGCCTACCAGAACCTGCAGAACTCCGGATTGTTTGAATCCGTTGCCATTGAACCGCGTGGCGGCACATTGGTGATCACGGTCACGGAATTGCCTACGCTGAACCGGGTGCGCTTTGAAGGCAACGCACGGATCAAGGATGACAACCTGCAAGGGGTCATCACCTCGACCGAGCGGCAGGTGTTCAACCCGGCCAAAGCCGAGGCTGACGCCGCAGCGATTGTTGAGGCCTATGCCAATGATGGTCGGATCGCCGCCCGTGTGCAGCCCCGTATCATTCGGCGCAGCCAGAACCGGGTCGATTTGATCTTTGAAATTTTCGAAGGCGACAACGTCGAAATTGAACGGCTGAGCTTTTCCGGCAATCGGGTCTATTCCGATCGCCGTTTGCGCCGCGTTCTGGGCACCAAACAGGCCGGGTTGTTCCGCCGCCTGGTGCGCCGCGATACCTTTGTCGAAAGCCGTGTGGACGCGGACAAGCAGATGCTGCGCGATTTCTATCTGTCACGCGGTTATGTCGATATGCGCACCACTGCAGTGAACGGCGAATTGACCGAAGAGCGCGACGGGTTCTTTGTGTCCTACAACATCATTGAGGGCCAGCAGTTCAGCTTTGGCGAGGTGAATGTTGTCTCCGAACTGCCCAATGTGGACGCGGATGCGTACCGCAAGATCATCAAGGTCCGTTCCGGCAAGACCTATTCCCCGACGGTGGTAGAAGCTGACATTGCCCGGCTGGAACGTCAGGCGATCCGCGATGGCGTCGATTTCATGCGGGTCGAGCCGCGGATCGAACGTAATGACCGCGATCTGACGCTGAATGTGACCTATGTTCTCAGCCGCGGACCGCGCGTCTTTGTGGAGCGGATTGATATCGAGGGCAACACAACCACGCTTGACCGGGTAATCCGCCGCGAATTTGACAGTGTCGAAGGTGATCCTTTCAATCCGCGTGAGATCCGGCAGGCGGCCGAACGCATCCGCGCACTTGGGTTCTTTGAAGTCGCGGAAGTGAATGCCCGCGAAGGCAGCAGCGGCGAACAGGTTGTCGTTGACGTTGATGTCGAGGAAAAACCAACAGGGTCTTTGAACTTTGGCGGAACATTCTCCAACAACGACGGCTTTGGCGTTGTGATCAGCTTTGCCGAGAACAACTTCCTCGGGCGCGGGCAACGGCTTGGCCTTTCGCTTTCTACGGCATCGGATGCCAAGCGGTACGGGATCAAATTCACCGAACCGCGCCTCTTGGGCCGTGATTTGGCCTTCGGGATCGAACTGGACTACGCAGAAACAGATTCGCAGTATTTCTCTTACGACACCAACGACTTTGTGTTCCGGCCCAGCCTGACCTTCCCGGTCAGCGAAAATGGCCGTCTGCAACTGCGCTACACCGCAGAAGAGATCGAAACAGTGGCGCGTGAAGTGCCGGTTCATGGCCTTACAGCGGCCGGTGACATTGCCGTGGGTGCGCAGTTGTCGTCTTCCATCGGCTATGAATACACCTATGACACCCGGCGCACCGGTCTCGATCCAACTTCGGGCGTGTTGTTCCAGTTCAGTCAGGATTTTGCCGGCTTGGGCGGGGACAGCAAATTCATCCGCACAACAGCCAAGGTTGTCGGCGAAAAGAAGATCTTTAACGAAGAGGTCACGCTCCGCGCCACCCTTGAAGGCGGCGCATTGGCGTGGTCCGAAGGCACCAACCGGATTGTGGATCGCTTTATCCTGACCCCGTCGATCATTCGCGGTTTTGAGCCGGGCGGCATCGGTCCGCGCGATATCAGCGGCACCGCCAATGACCCGCTGGGCGGCAACCTTTATGTTGCGGCGCGGTTTGAGGCGGAATTCCCGCTTGGCTTGCCCGAAGAATACGGCATCACCGGCGGTGTTTTCTATGACGTCGGCAACCTGTGGGATCTGAGCGATGTGAACTACAATGGCGGCACTGTTGTCGGCGAAAGTGGTTCATTCCGCCATGTGATCGGCCTGTCGGTGTTCTGGCAGACCCCGGTTGGCCCGTTGCAGTTCAACGTCTCTAAGGCCCTGAAAAGCGAGACCTTTGACAAGGAACAAAGCTTTGAGGTCACGCTGCGCACCGAGTTCTAGGGCGATGAGATCGCCTTTTGCCTGCGTTTTTGCGGTGCTGGCCCTGCTTGGGGCAGCACCTGCATTTGCACAGCAACAGGGCAGCGCCAACCTGAACCTCGGATCGATTTCCAGCCCAGTGCTGACATTGGATTCGGACCGAGTGTTTCTGGAAAGCGCCTTTGGCCGCCGGGTGGCGGGCGAGGTGGAAAGTAAGGCGGCGGAACTGGCCGCCGATTTTCGCCAGATCGAGGCCGAGCTTGAGGCCGAAGAGCGCGAGTTAACCGACCTGCGCCCGACATTGCCAGCAGATGAATTTCGGGTGCTCGCCGATCAGTTCGATCAAAAGGTACAGGCCATCCGCCAGGAACAGGCGGCCAAGGAACGCGACCTGAACCAACTGCTTGATAAAGAGCGCGAGGTGTTTTTGGGGGCCGCTGCGCCAGTGCTGGAACGCTTGATGCGCCGCAGCGGGGCCGTGGTCATTCTTGAACGCCGCTCGATCTTTTACAGTGCCAATGCGATCGAGATCACAGACGCCGCCATCGCGTTACTGGATGAAACATTGGGCAGCGGGATCGAGCCGAAGTAGCGCCGATCTGATGCTTGCCCCAATGGGCCTGAGTTGATAGCCCTGTTATACGCCCTTGCAATCAAAGGACATTCCATGAGCCAAGAGAAATTGCGCGCCGACATCCAAATGATTCAGCGCATCCTGCCGCACCGCTATCCGTTTTTGTTGGTCGACAAAGTCGAAGAGATCGACGGCACATCCTCCGCCGTTGGGTACAAGAACGTCACCATGAACGAGCCGCATTTTCAGGGTCATTTTCCCGGCACTCCGATCATGCCCGGCGTCACCATTGTTGAGGCGATGGCCCAGACCGCAGGCGTGATGGTTGGCGTGGCGCTGGAACAGATGGACAAGGAAATGTTGATCTATTTCATGTCCATCGACAAATGCAAATTCCGCCGCAAGGTTGTGCCGGGCGATGTGCTGCGCATGGATCTGAAAACAGTGCGCGGCAAGCCGGGCGGCAAGGTTTGGCGGTTCTCGGGTGTAGCCACGGTTGAGGGCGAAATGGCCGCCGAGGCGGAGTTTATGGCGATGCTGGATCTGCCGAAAGAAGACGCATGAGCAACATCCACCCCTCAGCGGTGATCGAGGATGGGGCGCAGATTGACCCCTCCGCACTGGTTGGCCCGTTTTGTGTGGTTGGCCCTGACGTCGTGTTGCACGCAGGCGTGGTTCTCAAAAGCCATGTGGTGATCACGGGCCAGACCGAGGTTGGTGAGGGCACCGAGATTTTCTCATTCGCGGTGATCGGAGAAATCCCTCAGGATCTCAAATTCAAGGGCGAGGCCAGCCGCCTTGTCATCGGCAAGCGCAACCGCATCCGTGAACATGTTACGATGAACTGCGGCACCGAAGGCGGTGGCGGGTTGACCAAAGTGGGTGATGACGGCCTCTTTATGGCGGGTTGCCACATTGCCCATGACGCGATCATCGGCGACCGGGTGATTGTCGTGAACAGCGCCGCTGTGGCAGGGCATTGTGTGCTGGAAGATGACGTGATCATCGGCGGGCTGTCGGGCATTCACCAGTTTGTCCGCATCGGGCAGGGTGCCATTGTGGGCGCCGTGACCATGGTGACCAATGATGTGATCCCCTATGGGCTGGTGCAGGCGCCGCGCGGCGATCTTGATGGGCTAAATCTTGTCGGGCTCAAACGCCGCGGTGTGGCCCGCAGTGATATCACCGCCCTAAGAGCCGCGTTTCAGATGCTCGCCCAAGGGGAAGGTACATTTCATGACCGCGCCCGCCGTCTTGGTGAAGAAACCGAAAGCGACTATGTGCGCCAGATCGTAGATTTTGTGGCCGCGGACAGCAGCCGCAATTTCCTGACGCCGAAATGACGCTGGCATTGATCGCGGGGCGCGGTGATCTGCCGGCCAAGGTTGCCGCTGCGCAGGATCAACAGCCGCTGATCTGCGGCTATGACGGCATGCTGCCTGATTTGGTCGGCGTGGATCTGACCTTCCGTCTTGAAACCCTAGGCACATTGCTGGTGCAGCTGGGAGAGCGCGGCATCACAAAGGTCTGTTTTTGCGGGGCAATTGACCGGCCCGCGCTGGACCCGTCCAAGCTGGATGCCGAGACATTGCCATTGGTGCCGCTGTTTCAAAAGGCATTGGCCGCAGGCGATAACGGTGCCCTGCAGATCCTGATGCAGATTTTTGAACAGACCGGCTTTGACGTGGTGGGCGCGGATGAATTGCTGCCGGAACTTGTTGCGCAGCAGGGGGTGTTGTCGGACAAATGGCCTGATGCGCAGATGCGCAAAGATGCCGCCAAGGGCGAGGTGGTTCTGGCCGGTCTGGCCCCGCTCGACATCGGGCAAGCCTGCGTGATTGGCCGCGAACAGGTGCTGGGCGTCGAGACCATTGGCGGCACCGATCATTTGTTGTCCACCTTGCCGCCCGAGACCAAAGGCGCCTGCGCGATCCTGTGCAAAGGCCCCAAAGAGGGCCAGATCCGCGAGATCGACATGCCCACCATCGGGCCAAACACCTTGACCGCCGCCCATGCAGCCGGTCTGGCCGGGGTGGTGGTGGACGCAGGCGATGTGATTATCCTGGAGCAAGACCGCTGCGCCGCCTTGGCCGATGAGCTGGGTCTTGTGCTTTGGGTGCGGCGCGGAGGCGAAGGGTGAAGGTCTTTATCCTTGCTGGAGAGCCGTCTGGCGACAAGCTGGGCGGGGCCTTGATGGCGGGGTTAAAGAAACTGCGCCCTGAGGTGCAGTTTGACGGGATTGGCGGGCCAGAGATGATGGCGCAGGGGTTGGTCAGCCGTTTCGATATGTCCGAGTTGAGCGTCATGGGATTGGCCGAAATCCTGCCAAAATACCGGGCTTTGATGGCGCGGATCAATGAGACTGCGCAGGCGGTGATCGACACCGCACCCGACGTTCTGATCACCATTGACAGTCCGGACTTTTCGCTGCGGGTTGCGCGGAAGGTGAAGGCAAAAAGCAGCATTAGAACAGTGCATTACGTGGCGCCTTCCGTCTGGGCCTGGCGTCCGGGCCGGGCAGAGAAAATGGCCCGTTGGGTCGATCATGTATTGGCGCTTTTGCCGTTTGAGCCGCCCTTTATGGAAGCGGCGGGCATGGCCTGTGATTTTGTCGGACATCCGGTGGTCGCGGAACCTGTGGCGCAACCTGATGAGATTGCTGCGTTTCGGGCGTCGATGGATCTGGCCGATGCGCCGCTGGCCCTGATCCTGCCCGGATCGCGGCGCAGTGAGGTGAGCCGCCTGTTGCCGATCTTTCAGCAGGTTGCCGCCCGACTGGTTCGGGCGCGGCCCGATCTGAGGATCGTTGTCCCCGCCGCAGGGCCGGTGGCCGCAGATGTGCGCCGCGCCATGCGCACGTGGGACGGGCGGCCAATTGTGCTTGATCCGACCGATATGAAACTGGACGCAGCGCAGGCGCAGAAACGCGCCGCCTTTGCTGCCGCTGATGTGGCGGTCGCGGCCTCTGGCACTGTGTCGCTGGAGCTGGCGGCGGCGGCGACACCGATGGTGATCGCCTATGACATGAACTGGCTGAGCCGCCAAATCATAGGCCGGATGGTCAAGATCGACACGGTGACATTGGTCAATCTGGTGTCCGAGACCCGCGCGGTGCCCGAGTTTATTGGCGCAAACTGCCGGCCCGGTCCAATTGCCGAGGCGGCGCTTAAGGTACTTGATGACCCGCAAGCGCAATTGGCCGCAATGGCGTTGACAATGCAGCGTTTGGGGCAGGGCGGTGCAGCGCCGGGAATACGCGCGGCGCAGGCTGTTTTGGACCGGCTTCCTTAGGGCCGGATCCTAACAGCCGCGCCTTCCGGCGCGATTCTATTCAATTTCACTGATGGGGGACGCTGTCCCCCAAACCCCCTGGATTATTTGGGGCCAAAAAGGGGTGTAGGCGCGGCTTGGGCTAGCCTTTGTGGATCCAGCCGCCGCCGAAGATGCGGCTGCTGTTCGGATCGTAGAAGACGCAGGCCTGACCGGGGGAAATGCCCTCTTCGGCGCTGAGCAGTTCCACTTCGGCTGTGGTGTCCGTAATCGGGCGCAGGATCGCATCGCGTGGCGGGCGGGTTGAGCGGACCTTGACCGCGATGGGCCATTCCTCTTGTGAGGTCAGCGGGGCATCGCCAAGCCAGTTGATCTCGCGCACCGGAACGCGGCGGGTGGCCAGCATGGATTTGGGGCCGACCACCACCTCTTTGCGCTCTGCGTCCAATTTGACCACGTAAAGTGGATCGGCCAGACCGCCGATGCCAAGACCGCGGCGTTGGCCGATCGTATAGTGGATCACGCCCTCATGCTGGGCCAGCACCTTGCCGTCCTGATCCACGATATTGCCCGGATCGGCCGCTTCGGGCCGCAGTTTGCGGATCACAGATGCATAATCGCCATTGGGGACAAAGCAGATGTCCTGGCTGTCCGGTTTCATCGCCACGCTGAGCCCGTATTTGGCGGCCAGGGCGCGGGTGTCGTCCTTTGAGGGCAGGTGGCCCAGCGGAAAGCGCAGGAAATCGAGCTGTTCTGGGGTGGTTGAGAACAGGAAATAGCTTTGGTCGCGGCTGGCGTCGGCAGCGCTGTGCAATTCTGGCCCATCGGCCCCCATTTTGCGCTGGATGTAATGGCCGGTGGCCATGCAGTCAGCTTCGAGGTCTTTCGCGGTTTCCAGCAGGTCTTTGAACTTGACCCGCTCGTTGCAGCGGATGCAGGGCACGGGCGTTGCCCCGGCAAGATAGCTGTCAGCAAATTCGTCGATCACAGCATCCTGAAAGATGTTTTCGTAATCCAGCACGTAATGCGGAAAGCCCATGTCTTCGGCGACGCGGCGGGCATCATGAATGTCGATCCCGGCGCAACAGGCCCCCTTTTTGGCCAGAGCCGCCCCGTGGTCATAAAGCTGCAGGGTCACACCCACCACATCATAGCCTTCTTCGGCCAGCATCGCCGCCACGACAGAGCTGTCAACGCCGCCTGACATGGCGACGACAACCCGCGTGTCGGCGGGCGCTTTTGCAAAGCCCAAAGAATTGAGCGGCGGGGTCTGATCAAGGGCCATGAGATGTCTCCGGGAGGCGTTAGTGGGGAATATAGGAAAATCCTATGCACTCACAAGGGGTGGCTTCACCTGCCGTTAAGGAGGGCGGGTGCATCCCTGAGCCGCGGCAATTTGGAGTGGTTGATGTTTCTGAAGAAAGTGGATGGGCCCAGATCCGTGACCCTTGCGGATGGCACGGTGATGAGTCAGGCAGATCTTCCGCCGGCGCACACCCGGCGTTGGGTGGCGTCGCGCAAGGCTGCGGTTGTGCGCGGGGTTGTTTACGGCCTGATCACCCAGGCCGAAGCGCTGAACCGATATCAGATCAGTGAAGAAGAATTTGTTGAATGGGTGCGTGCGGTTACAGACCATGGCGAAGCCGCGCTCAAGGCAACAACATTACAAAAATATAGACAACTTTAAGTTGCTAACGTATCGTTATTCACATGGGTAACGGGTGGTTAACCTTTTTTGTTCACGATCCAGTCCAATGTCATGATGACCATGCGGAGGAACCAAATGCGCGTACTGCTTGTCGAAGATGATCCCACGACCTCGCGAAGCATTGAATTGATGCTGACCCATGCAAACCTCAATGTCTATGGGACCGATCTGGGGGAGGAAGGCATCGATCTGGCCAAGCTTTATGATTATGATCTGATCTTACTGGATCTCGATTTGCCGGATATGAACGGCCATGAGGTGCTGCGCCAGCTGCGGCTCAGCCGGATTGAGACACCCATTCTGATTCTCTCCGGGTCGGACGACACCGAAAGCAAGATCAAAGGTTTCGGATTTGGGGCGGACGATTATCTGACAAAACCCTTCCACCGCGAAGAACTCGTGGCCCGTATCCATGCGATTATTCGCCGGTCCAAGGGGCATTCCCAATCGGTGATCAAAACCGGGCAGATTGCCGTAAATCTGGATGCCAAGACGGTGAGCGTGGATGACGCCACGGTGCATCTGACCGGAAAAGAATATCAAATGCTCGAACTGTTGTCCTTGCGCAAAGGGACCACCCTGACAAAAGAGATGTTTCTCAACCATCTATACGGCGGCATGGATGAACCGGAGCTGAAGATTATCGACGTTTTTATCTGTAAACTGCGCAAAAAGCTGAGCTTGGCCACGGGCGGCGAAAATTACATCGAAACGGTTTGGGGGCGCGGCTATGTCTTGCGTGACCCTGAGCCAGCAACGATGGACATTGCGGCCACCGGATAACCAGACAAGACCATGGCGGAAACTGCTAGACCTGCTGTGCCCTGCCACCTATCTAAAGGGGGATTGGAACAGGCATAGGGGGCGGGGCCGTGACATCCGAAACAGCGGTTGATGCACTAAGCAAGACGCAAGCCGAGGCAGAGCTGGCCCGTTTGGCGCAGCTCCTGTCGGAAGCGAATGCGGCCTATCACAGCGCAGATGACCCGGACATTTCGGATGCCGACTACGACAGTCTGAAGCAGCGCAATGCAGCGATCGAACAGCGGTTTCCGGAACTCAAACGATCCGACAGCCCTTCTGAACAGGTTGGCGCAGCACCCGCCGCAGGATTTTCGAAAGTTACACATGCGGTGGCGATGCTGTCGCTGTCCAATGCATTCGACGATGATGATGTGCGTGAGTTTGATGGCCGCATTCGAAAATATCTCGGATTGGCACCCGAAACGCTGTTGCGCTATACGGCAGAGCCAAAAATTGACGGATTGTCACTTTCCCTGCGTTATGAAAGCGGCGTTTTGGTGCAAGCTGCTACGCGCGGCGATGGCGAAGTTGGTGAAAATGTCACTGCAAACGCCAAAACCATTGCCGATGTTCCGCACCAGATCCAGACGGATCATTCCGTTCTGGAGGTGCGCGGCGAAGTCTATATGAGCCATGCCGATTTTGAGGCACTTAACCAGCGCCAACAGGCCAACGATGACAAAGCTTTCGCCAACCCTCGAAACGCTGCGGCCGGATCGCTGCGCCAGTTGGATACGGAAATCACCCGATCACGGCCTCTACGGTTCTTCGCCTATGCTTGGGGTGCTTTGTCTGATCCGCTCGCTGATACTCAAATGGGCGCGATCAAACACTTAAATGCGCTGGGGTTTTCGACAAACCCACTGACCACCTTGTGTGATGGGCCGCGAGATATGCTGGACCACTACGCCAAGATCGAGAGCCAAAGAGCGACGCTTGGCTATGACATCGACGGTGTTGTGTACAAAGTGAATGATCTGGCGCTTCAAGAAAGGCTCGGATTTCGCTCAACCACGCCGCGTTGGGCCATTGCGCATAAATTCCCGGCAGAACTGGCCTGGACCCGACTGGAAGGGATCGACATTCAGGTCGGCCGCACCGGCGCCCTTTCTCCGGTCGCGCGATTGCAGCCTGTGACTGTGGGCGGCGTTGTTGTGTCGAACGCGACGCTGCACAATGAAGATTACATTAAAGGGTTTGACAGCAAAGGCGCCAAGATCCGCGACGGGAAAGACATCCGAATTGGCGATTGGGTGCAAGTCTATCGCGCCGGCGATGTGATCCCGAAAGTGGCTGATGTGGATCTGAGCAAACGCGCGCCAGATGCGCAGCCTTACACATTCCCTGAAATATGCCCTGAATGCGGTTCAGAAGCCTTGCGCGAGCCGGGCGATGCGGTGCGTCGCTGCACGGGCGGGTTGATTTGTCCGGCGCAAGCTGTTGAAAAATTGAAACATTTCGTATCGCGTGGGGCCTTTGATATCGACGGCCTTGGCGCAAAACAGGTCGAGCAATTCTACACCGATGGCTGGATCGCGGAACCTGCGGATATTTTCACGCTGCGGGAACGTTTTGGCGCGGGCCTGCAACAGCTCAAGAACCGCGAGGGTTGGGGAGAGAAATCTGCCACAAACCTCTTTGATGCAATTGATGACAAACGAAACATCCCCCTTGGCAAATTGATCTTTGCGCTTGGCATTCGCCATGTCGGCGAGGCCGCATCAAATCTTTTTGCGCTGCATTATGGCACCTGGGATGCGTTTGAAACCGCGGTTTTGAACGCGGCGGACCAGGACAGTAGCGCCTGGGCAGACCTTATCGGCGTTGACGGCGTTGGCACGGTGATGGCTGGATCGCTCGTCAGCGCATTTGCACAAGAGGCCGAACGCGCATCCATTGATCGGCTCGTGGCGCATCTTTTGATCAAACCGGCGCAGCGAGCCGACACCAGCGGCAGCCCGGTTGCAGGAAAAACCGTTGTTTTCACAGGGACATTGGAAAAAATGACCCGTGCAGAGGCCAAAGCCCGCGCCGAACGCCTCGGTGCCAAAGTATCAGGCTCAGTCAGCGCCAAAACAGATATCCTTGTCGCCGGTCCGGGGGCGGGATCAAAGGCGGAAAAAGCAGCGGAACTCGGGATCGAAACCTTGGACGAAGACGGGTGGTTGGCCCTGATCGAGGGCGCATGAGCACCCGGCCAGAGCCGCTTTTCCCGCTGTTTGCTGGTCTTGAAACCCTCGAAGGGGTGGGGCCAAAAACAGCGCAACACTTTGCCCAGCTTGGTGTCGTTGCGCCACGTGACCTGTTGTTTACATTGCCTTATTCTGGGATCGACCGTGCGCTCTGCGAGACAGTCAAAGACGCATTGTTGCCCGCGACGTTGACGGTCGCAATCACCGTGGGCGCTCACCGGCCATCGCGCAATCGCAACGGAGCCTACCGGATCCACGTTGAGGATGCGCAAACCAGTTTCCAATTGGTGTATTTTCATGCCCGCGGCGATTATTTGGCACGGCAACTGCCTGAAGGATCGCGGCGCATCGTGTCTGGCCGGGTAGAGCTGTTCGATGGCGTTGCCCAGATGGTGCACCCGGATTTTGCGGTCCCTGAGGGCGAGCTGGGAGACATTCCAACCTTTGAACCCGTCTATCCGTTGACCAGCGGGATCACACAAAAATTGATGTACAAAGCCACGCGCGCGGCACTCGGCCGGTTGCCGGACATGGCGGAGTGGATTGATTTGGAACAGAAAAAGTCGGCCAACTGGCCGGGGTTTGCGGATGCGGCCCGCGCCGCGCATGATCCCGAAGCGCTGTCTGATTTGGCTGCAACAGCGCCCGCGAGGGAACGGCTGGCCTATGATGAGCTTTTTGCCCATCAAATAACGCTCGCCCTTGCGCGGCAACGTGAGCGCCGAAAATCAGGGCGCGAGACCCATGGTGACGGCCGGTTGCAGGCGCGGGTACTGGCATCATTGCCCTACAAACCGACCGGAGCGCAAAGTCGCGCAGTTGCTGAGATCACGACCGACATGGCCAACGGGCAACGGATGAACCGATTGTTGCAGGGGGATGTGGGCGCTGGCAAAACTCTGGTCGCGTTTTTGTCCTTGTTGCGCGCGGTCGAAGCAGGCGGGCAGGGCGTGTTGATGGCCCCTACCGAAATTCTGGCTCGGCAACATTTGCAAGGATTACGACCCATGGCCGAGGAGGCCGGGGTGGTTTTGGAAATTTTGACAGGGCGTGACAAAGGGGCAGAGCGGCAAGCGAAAATCGACGCGTTGCAGCGCGGGGATATTCAGGTTTTAGTTGGCACCCATGCGGTGTTTCAGGCCGATGTTGTTTTTGATGATTTGCGGCTCGCCGTGGTGGACGAACAGCACCGATTTGGCGTGCGTCAACGGTTGGAGCTTGGTCAAAAGGGCGACCGCGCGGACATTCTGGTGATGACTGCAACACCGATCCCGCGCAGCTTGGCCTTGGCGCAATACGGCGACATGGATGTTTCGATCCTAGATGAAAAACCGCCGGGCCGCCAACCGATCAAGACCGCATTGATCAGCACGGAAAAGCTCGATCAGGTGATTGACCGCTTGCGCGCGGCGATTGCGGATGGGCGGCAATGCTATTGGGTGTGTCCCTTGGTCGAAGAGAGCGAGGTCAGCGATCTGATCGCGGCGGAAGAGCGCTTTAAACGGTTGCGGGCAGCTTTGGGCGAAGGTGTTGTTGGCTTGGTCCATGGCCAGATGCCCCCCGCCGAAAAAGACGCGGCGATGCGGGCGTTTCAGGACGGTCAAACCAAAGTACTGGTGGCCACAACCGTTATTGAAGTGGGCGTCGATGTGCCCAACGCGACCATTATGGTGGTCGAACGGGCCGAGATTTTTGGTCTAGCGCAATTGCACCAGCTGCGCGGACGGGTGGGGCGCGGGCAGGCCGCATCAACTTGTTTGTTGATGTATCAACATCCCCTGTCCGAGACCGGCCAGCGCCGGCTTGAAGTGTTGCGCGACACAGAAGACGGCTTTGTCATTGCGGAAACCGATCTTCAGATGCGCGGCACCGGCGACCTGATCGGAACGGCGCAGTCGGGGGTGCCGCGTTTCAAGGTGGCAGATCTTGAAAGGCAGGCAGGGTTGATGGCGACCGCACAATCAGACGCGCGAAAACTGTTGAGCGATGATCCCGCACTCAAGACGGAACGTGGCAAAGCGGCCCGTATGCTATTGTGGCTCATGCGCCAAGATGAAGCTATTCGTTTGATTTCAGTTGGTTAACCTTTCGTGTTCCATTTTGTTCGCAAATGTTCTCATAAAGTTCTTTACAGGACGTTAAGAAAATGAGAACAAAGGAGCAACAGAACGGGAGGTTCACATGATCACGCTCAAGACACTCAAAACCATCGCATCACGATCCCATGCAACCTTGTTGCAGGATTCCATTGGTGCTGCCGCTTTGATTGTCATGTTTGTGGTTGGCCTGCATCTGCCTGCTTTTGTTTGATTTCTGCCTGCGGTCTCTTGCCGCTGTTGTTGTCGCATCCGTCCCAATTTGATGCACCAACGGTCACTGCCTGTCTTGTTGGATTTGGTTTTCCAAACAGCACAGCGGGTCCCACATGAGAAACGCTTTCCTTGCGCCGCCATCCCCTGCCGGGATGTGCGGCGTTTTTTTGTCCAATTTTAATGTTTTAGGTAGCCTCAGTAGCCATAGGCCAAACGCAATCCGCCCCAGTGACGGCCGCCAGCATAGATTGGCGCAGAGAGATCTTTCATAAGCTTAAATTCACCACCGCCCATATCACGGCGATACACCTGCAACAGAAAATTCTCGGTGTTGCGCCCGGCCTTAAGCCCAACGCGGTCATCAAAGATCCGGCGGTTCCGGGAATTGGCGGTGTTCCAAACCGGATCATCACCCTGCGGATGGGAGAATTTCAAGTTATGCGTGGGCAGATACTCATTTGTGTCCACCGCCGCACAGAACACAACACGCCGGTCAAACTGAAATGCAGGTTCTTGAAAATCCGGCAAAAGCTGATCGAGAAACTCAGTTGCCTGTGTCAAAACCTGTTCTGGGTTTGTGTTGGGAACGGGGCGATAGCTCCGGTCGAACAAGTGTTCTGGTCGGATTTTGCCTTCCGTCAGGGCCTGATCAAACGCCGATGAGACATCGCGGGCAGTTTGTTGGACAAAAGTGATGAAGGGCGCATCGATTGAAGCGCCTCCAAGCGCCGCCGAATGCTGCACAATCTGTTCTGATGTTTCGATGACATTCAGCATTCTGGTGTTTGTTTTTGCGATCCCAGTGGTTGCCTCGCGTACGGTGCTGTCAATCTCGCGGACCGCGGGGGTTAAGCGCCGCATCGCATCTTTCACCCGCTGCGTGCGCGATGAGATCTTTTGGGTTTGGGCATGTTCGCTTTCAATGGTGGCTTCCATCCGGCTGAGCGCGGTGTCGGTCTCTTCGGATTTTCCCAAGACGTCCGTGGCATTGTCAGCGGCGTTCTTTGCCTCCCGGCCCAAATCAGAAATCCAGCTGGTCAGGTTTTCGATGTTCTGGGAAATCTGGGTGGCGGCGACGCTGGTTTTTTGCGACAGATCGTTGATCGCATCGGCCACAACGGCAAAGCCGCGACCGGCGTCACCTGCGCGTGCGGCCTCGATTTTTGCGTTGATTGCCAGTGTGTTGACCTGGGCGGCGATCACGGCAATTTCGCTGTTGTTGGCCTTGACCGCGTTCAATGTATCGCCCACAGATCCGGTGCGATCCCGCACCGATTTGACCCAGCCGGCCACATTGCGGGTACGATCACCAACATCGCGCACCAAGGCAACCGAAGTTTTGACATCACTTAATGCCTGATCGGATGTGATCGTCAGCGCATCCACCAAAGCGCCCATTTCGTCATTCACATTGGTCACTTCTTTGGCGCTGGCGCCCAAGGCATCAAGGGCCGACCGTTGGTGTTTGGCATGATTGTCCGCAAGATCCAGAAATCCCGCAATATCAACAATCTCAAAGCCAAGCGCCGCCGCAGCCTTGGCCAGCTTGTCCATCCGCCCGGTGGCATCAATGGGGATTTGCGCGGTCATATGCCCTCCTGATCTTCCATCAGGCAAGGCTTCGCAGGAATTGACTTACAATTTGCTAATTTTTTCCGAAGCAACGGTTTCCCGCATGGCTTCGGCAATGGCTTCAATCGCCAGCATGATCGAGGCATGACGATTTTTGTAATCCACGGCTGGGGTGAGCACCTCAAACCCGTCAAAAGGTGCATCCGGCACAGTGCCAGACCCTTTGAGCATCGCATGAAGCTGATCACGGCCCTTTTCGATCACGTCAAGCGTTGCGCCGGGTGCTGCTGCCCCCGTCACAGCCGCCGCCGCCTGACCCAAGGCACAGGCCTTCACATCTTGGCCCAATGCCGCAAGCACCCCGTCCTTGACCGCAACATCGACCGTCACGGTCGATCCGCACAAAGGGGAGCGGCGTTTGACCGTGGCATCCGGCGCTTCCAACCGGCCCAGATGCGGGATCTCGGCCGCGAGCGCCAGAATGCGTGCAGAGTACAATTTGATCAGATCG
>Ga0316204_10006619_pt1 | contig 17671 bp, 14 predicted proteins | sample 6monrhotite_MG_2_FD_205661 | JGI IMG/M metagenome (GOLD analysis project Ga0316204, IMG submission 205661) | Microbial mat bacterial communities from mineral coupon in-situ incubated in ocean water Damariscotta River, Maine, United States -... | ecosystem: Environmental > Aquatic > Marine >... | reverse complement strand
AGACCGAAGGGTCCGGCATCCATAGCCCAGAGGTCTGCCTGCCCGTGGGCGGTTGGGAGGTTTTCTCCATCGATCCCACACCGGTGTCTTTCCCGGATACGATCTACGGCACCTTCAACGTCAACCGCGCGGTGATCGAAAAAGGGCTGAGCCGACAGCTGGTGTACTATTGGTTTGAACAGCGCGGCGCGCGGATGACCAACGATTATCTGGCCAAGATCGATGTGGTCTATGACAGCCTGACCATCGGGCGCACGGATGGGGCGATGGTGCGTTTTGTCACGCCGATCCTGCAGGGTGAGAGCGAAGCGGATGCGGATGCCCGCATGCAGGGCTTCATGGCCGATCTGCTGCCCCGCCTGCCCCGGTATATTCCGGAATAAATCACGGACACCACGCGGGCCTGGGATGATCACAGGCCTGGTGCGTGTTGGTGGTGGGGATGGTGCGCAATAAATGCGCACCCTACGGCACCGCCGGCCCCTTGCCTTGAGGACCGCCCTTGCGCCACAACATGGCCCATGGATCACCCGCCCCCTGCCCCCTCTCCACGCGCTGACAGCGGACATTGGGTGTTGGTGCTCCTGCTGGCCCTGACGCTGCTGCCGGAGCTGTTGTTGCAACTGGCAGACGCAGGGCTGCTGGGGCCGCTGTTTCTGCGCAGGCTGACCTATATGCTGGGCGCCTTCCAGCCCGACCTGCACGCAGGTCCCGGACCGTTCTTTCCCTTCCAGACGCTGACGATGTTCTTCACCTACGGGTTCCTGCACACCGGGCTGCTGCATCTGGCGATCAATGCGTTGGGCCTGTGGGGGCTGGGGCGGCTTATTCTGGCGCGGCGGCGGCCGGGGACCTTTGTGCTGCTCTACCTGATGTCGATGATCGGCGCAGCGGAGGTCTTTGCCCTGCTGGGCCCTGCCGGAGAGACGATGGTGGGCGCCTCTGGCGCGCTCTTTGGGCTTTTTGGGGTCTATGCCGCGGATGCGGGGTTTTTCACCCCTGAGAGCCCGCAGGGCGAGCCTGCGCCGCCACAGGTGCTGCGGCTGGTGGGGGCGACAGGGGCGCTGGTGCTGTCGGATGTGCTGAGCCAGCTGGTGCTGGGCAGCCCGGTGGCCTGGCAGGCCCATGCGGGGGGCTTTGTGACGGGGGCGGTGCTGGCGCTGATCACACCGCCGCGGACGTAAAGCCCGCGCACTTTGCGTTAACCCTGTCCTCAAAAGCACAGGCGCGCCAGGGCATCGTTCCTAATTTGGCCATATTTATCGGCTTTGATGGCCTCACCCCGTTCTACAGGAGTGTGTTATGATTGTCGGCGTTATGATGTTGGGCGTGATCGCGGCCCTCGGGGCGGCACTGACCTCTCTTGTGCTTGGGTATGGCCTGGTGGCGACCCTGGGATTTTACATGCTGGGCGGATCCTTTGGCATGTTGTCGGTCCTGCTGATCGCCTTTGCCCGGCAATATCAGCAGACAGAGCCCCAGCTGGTGCACAGCAACCCCTGACCCCTGCTCCGCCCGTGGGCGGATAGATGCCAAAATAATCGGGGATCGGCACATTTATGCCATCCCCCCACACCGCATGGCGGGTGATCCCCCTTCCCCGCAGGCATATGTCCCGGTTCTTTTGATGCGCCATAATGCGCTGAAATACCGTCATTTTTCATAAATTGCGTCAGGTCTTTGAACAAAAAGACAGACACCTTCCCTTGCGTTAAGACCATTTTAACCATGCCACACTACCACTTTGACGTGTGGCTTTGCACTGGACAGCCCCCCCGTCCTGCCTATCTTCAAAAAGTGCGAAGACCGTTTTTGGGCAACCTGAAAAGGACCGAACAGGGAATGTTTGTGATTGGCTTTCTGACAGCTTCTTATCTTGTGGTTGCACTGCTGGCTGCGGTGATGACCTATGTTGAACAACAGCAGACCGGCGACCGAAGTATGCTAATGAAAACGCTGGGTTTTCTGGCCTGTGCCTTCTGGCCGATCACCTTCCTGACCGTGGCGGTTGCCGCTCAACGCAGCACCGCCTGATCCCCTTTGAACGCGCTTAAGACACGGGCCTAGCTGAGCGGGGTCTCAAACCGTTTGCGGCAAAAGCCGATAAACGCGGCATCGGCATTCTGGGGCGCTGTATCGGTCCAGCTGCGCCACTGCTGTTCCAGCATATGCACATCCCACCCCGGTGCCGCCCGGCGCGCATGGGCGTAGGTTTCGGCCTGCAACGGCGGGATATGCACCTTTGAGACCGGATCAACCGCCACCACCGTTCCCCTGCCCCGAAAAATCACCATATCGCGCGCCTCATCATAGGCGACGGTGTAATCGGGCAGATGGTTGTGGGTCGCTATATCACGCAGGGTATGGCGAAAGCGTTTGAGCTCCGTGCGGGCGCCTGTGCGTTTGAGCAACTTCTCCAGACCAATCTCGAACTCGGGCCGTGCCCCGCACATCTTGCGCGCGATCTCATAGACCCGGCGTTCAATGGGTTTGCGCAGGCGAAAGTAATCGCGGTGCAGGGTGAGGACGGATTTGCGCCGGATGGAGTTGAAGATCCATTCGGAGATCTGGATCTCCGCCGACAGGATGCGGCCCTTTTCCTCTCCGTTCTTGCGGTTGATATGGGCGCTTTCAATCAGGTGGAACCAGCCCAGACGTTCCTCATCCCCCACAGGGACCGGATCCGGCCCCTCCCCTTCGGTGGTGATGTTGGTCTTGATCACCGTGCCCATCAACCGGTCGAGCGCTTCGCAGAAAGCCTCGTAATCCTTGCCGCCCGTGCCCCGGTTCACAAAGATCAGCAGATCACGCGGATTGAACTGGATGCGCCGCTCCACCTGCTCACCGCGATTGAGCCGATGCATGATCTGGCTGACCACATAGATCAGGATGTCCTTGTCATAGATGGTCGCCTGCCCCTTGGCCGACGGGATCACTTCAAGCCATTTGCCATCATGTTCATAGCGCCGCACAGCCGTTTCGGGCTTCTTCGACAGCACATAGAAGGGATGTTCCATCTGCGGGATCAGATCCTTCAGCACCGCATCTGCGACATCGCAAATGAAGAAATCCGCCTGCGGATGGCGGTCTGGCAGAAGCTGATCCAGGAGATTCGGGGTTTCAGGAACCATGGGGCACATTCGGGGTATTAGGAACCACAAGTCAAGATGGATTCGGGGTTTCAGGAACCGGGCTGTTTGATTCGGCGTTTATTGCGGTTTTGGCGGCGGATGATTCGCAGCTCTTATTCGAAAAAGCGAATCGCGGAGATAAGGAACCGAATCGCGGAGAACAGGAACCGGGATTCGGGGTTTCAGGAACCGGCGCTTTCAAACTCCCGTGCAGAACCAGAGGCTTAGCGGGAAATCTCAGGCCCTAAACACAGATTCAACACATATAAACACACAAATTTCAAAGCAGGCTTCAATTCACAAAAATCGAATCGGGGATTCGCGGTGAGGGAATCGCATTTGCAATGAAGGGGAATAGAAGCGATTCGATTGGCAATTCGGGTTCAATTCTCTTTTCACGCGATGTTTCATTTCCAGATCCCGCGACAGGGTACGGCCATTTTGGAGCCCCTCCCCGGCACTGGTCGGCAGGCAAATTCTACAACGCCAAATTAATAGCTATCCTCTATCTCCCAGCTAGCGAGAAGCTACCAGCTATCGCTCATCTGCCCGCACTCAGATCAATATGTGGTAGGGTAGCCTACAGCTATCCGCATCATAAGGCTCTGTGACTTTATGGCTACCATTTGGGTCGCTTCCGGGAAGCTATCCGTTTACAAAAAGATATCCACAAGCTATCAAACCCGCACGGTCTGCCAGCCGCCACGTCTGTAAAAGCGTTTAGCGAAAGGAAAGATCATGCCCGTTATTGCATTTGCGAACCCCAAGGGTGGCGCCGGGAAAACTACCGCAGCTTTGTTACTATCGTCTGAACTGGCCGCGCGCGGGGCGCGGATCATCATCATTGACGCCGATCCCGAACGCTGGATTTCCCAATGGGGCGGCTTGCCGGGCAAACCCGACAATGTGGAGATCATCGGCGATGTCACCGAAGACGGCATTGTCGATGTGATCGAGGAAGCCGCCGCCCGCACCCAGTTCGTGATCATCGATCTGGAAGGCACCGCAAGCCTGATGGTCGCCAATGCCATTGGCATGTCGGACATGGTGGTGATCCCCACGCAAGGGGGGTCGATGGATGCCAAGGGGGCGGCCAAGATGATCCGGCTCATCCACAACCAAGAACGCATGGTGCGCCGTCCGATCCCGCATGGGGTGCTGATGACCCGGACCTCCGCCGCCTTCGCGTCCCGCGCGCTGAAGAATGTGCGCGCGCAGCTCGACAAGGCGGGCATCGCGGTCTTCACCACACCGATTGTCGAACGCGCGGCCTACCGCGACATCTTTGATTATGGCGGGCTGCTCAGGGATCTGCCTTCCGCGCAGGTGTCCAACCTTGAGAACGCGGGCAAAAACGCCGGGGCCTTCATGAACGAGGTTCTGTCGAAACTGAAAGACACCATGCGGGGGGCGGCATGATGGGCCGGGAACGCGCAGATCTGGGGTTCGGCGGGGACGATGGGTTTGATCCGGCGGAATGGGACGTCGGCACGCCGGCCCCTGCACGTCCCGAAAGCAGCAGCGCCCGCAGGGTGGCCGAAGCCACGGGTTTCCGCAGCCGCGAAGTGGTGCCACCGGCAGCCGCTGGGGCAGGGCAGGGGACACCCGCACCGGCCAAACCCCGCCGCCGTCGCACGGGCCGCAACGCCCAGTTCAACCTCAAGGCCCGACCCGATACGATTGCGCAATTCTGCGCTGTGGCCGACGCCAAGGGCTGGGGGTTGGGGGAGACGCTGGAGTATGCCGTGACGCTACTAGAGCGCGAGTATGGGCCAACTGACCCAACGAAAATCGGCTAAAAAGCACCTTTTTGGACTGATATCGCACCGCAACACACAAACCGTCTTTCCTATCCGGGGCTGGTCCCCTAAGCCCTTTCAACGTAACGAGGTTGTGTTGTCCCTGTAGGCGTGTTCATGAAGTCCCGGTCCGATCGTCACATATTGATTGTTGTCGAAAATCTGCCTGTCCCCCTGGACCGTCGGGTTTGGCTGGAGGCGACGACGCTGCGCGAAGCCGGCTATGAGGTTTCGGTGATCTCGCCCATGGGGCGGGGCTGGGTCGAACCCTATGAAGTGATCGACGGTGTCCACGTCTACCGCCATTCCGAACCCCCCGAGGCCCATTCAGGGGCCGTGGCCTATGCCCGCGAATATTGCCACGCCATGTGGCACTGGTTCCGGCTGGCCCGTGTGGTGTGGAAGCGCCGGCGTGTCGATGTCATCCAGGGCTGCAATCCGCCCGACCTGATCTTCCTGCTGGCGCTGTGGTACCGGATGTGGGGGGTCGCCTATATGTTTGATCACCACGACGTCTGTCCCGAACTGTTCGAGGCCAAGTTCAACAAGCGTGGATTGCTCTACAAGATCATGCTGATCTGGGAGCGGATGACCTTTGCCTGCGCCTCTGTCTCCATGGCGACCAACGGCAGTTTCAAACGCATCGCGATCGAGCGCGGCAGGATGGCGCCCGAGGATGTCTTTGTGGTCCGCTCCGCGCCGCGCATTGATACCTTTACCATCGGCCCCGGCGATCCCGCCTACCGCAAGGGTGCGGATATTGTGCTGGGATATGTGGGGGTTATCGGCCAGCAGGAGGGGATGGATCTGCTGGTACGCGCCGCTGACCATCTCATTCACAAGCTGGGCCACACAAGCGTGCATTTCGTGATCATCGGCTTTGGTCCGCAGCTGGAGGAGGTCCGGCAGGATGTGGCGGATCATGGGCTGGAGAACCATTTCACCTTCACCGGCCCGCTCTATGGCGAAGACCTGCTGGCGGCGCTGAATGTGATCGACATCGGTGTGTCGCCCGATCCCAGGAACCCGATGAACGACATCTCCACCATGAACAAGGTCATGGAATACATGACGCTGGAAAAGCCCATGGTGCAGTTCGATCTGACCGAAGGGCGGGTGTCGGCCAATGGGGCGTCGCTCTATGCGCAGGCCAATGACCCGATTGATTATGCCGCCAAGATCGCCGAGTTGATCGAGGATCCGGACAAGCGCGCTGAGATGGGCCGCATTGGCCGCAAGCGCGTGATGGAGGACCTGTCCTGGACCCATACCACGCCGGAACTGTTGGCGGCCTACGACCGGATCTTTGAGAAAAAGGGCGGCTGAGGGGGTATCCCGGCTGCCGTGCGCGCAACAGGCAACGGGGCTGCGGGGCCCCGAGGCGCGGCAATCGGGGTTAACGGCCTTGTTTCATGCGGTTTGAGGGGGCACGGCCCGTACACGGGGCGTGCACAGCCTGTACACCGTTTGTGCACCCTTTGCGGGGTTAACGCAGCGCGCGGTGGGCTGTGTGAAGGGCGTCTTAACCTTTGGGGGTGGGTTTCACCCACCCTATACCTAGAACCGGGTGATAAACGTCCGGCGCAGGTTGAAAAACAATTCGTCCGAGCGGGCATCGCCGCCGGTACTGTCATCCGACGTGCGGTGCCGATAGCCCAGATCCATGTTCCAGTCCCGCGTCAGGGTGCGGGTGTAGGTGGCGCTGAGCGTGGCGTTGCTGGAGCGGTTGCCGGTGGCGGTTTCCTCCACCTCGGCCCAATCGGCGCCAAAGCGGATGCTGGACAGCGGGTCGATCTCTTGCAGGTAGCCAAAGTTCAGCCGGGTGTTGACCCGTTCGGTATCTTCCTCATTGCCCGAGGACACGCCGCGGCTGAGACCGAAGCTCAGGTTGCCACGGGGCAGGGGGTAGGCGGCGTTCAGCCCGCCGGTGAGGAAGGTATCGCCGGCCACGCCGCGGGTCAGGCCCAGATTGCCCGAGACCATGCCCCAGGGCAGCTCATAGCGGCGCCCCAGCCCCACAGAGACCCGTTCGCCGTCTTCGGTGCTGTCGACGCTGGAGGAGACCGTCAGCGGGCCCAGCGGCCGGTCGATGGTCAGGATGTTGTTCAGGCTCACGGTTTCGCGCTGACCGGGGGTGCCGTCTTCTTCGAAGATGTCGTAGTTCAGGCTGGTGGTCAGCCGGGCCACCGGGGTCAGATCAAAGCGGGCGTTGATGCCAAAGGTATACCGGCGGTTGTCAAAGAGCCCGGTGCCGCCCAGGCCGGTGGCCACCCCGTCGCGGTATTCCACGTCACTTGCCCGCGCCAGGATGCCAAAGCCGAACGGCCGGTCCAGGCGCCAGTCGATGCGGCCTTCGACAAAGGCGGTGCGCCGGGTGGCGGTGCCGCTGGCGAGGACCACGTCGATGAGGTCAACCTCCAGCGTTTCCACTTCGGACACATCGGTTTCGCTCAGGCGCGCGCGGAATTGCAGGCGCGAAGATGCGGCGCTGCGGTCATATTCCAGCCGCAGGGAGGGGCGCACAAACCCATTGCCTTCGGCATTGGTGCCGGGCGTATCCAGGGTGCGGATGCGGCCGCCTGCTTCAAACAGGAACCGCTGGGTGCGGGTTTCGGTCAGCACGCCGAAGCGCAGGTCGGCCCCCAGTTCGGTGGAGGCGCCGGGGTCGCCCGCCGACAGGTTGCGGTTGCTCTGGGTCTCAATCCCCAGCCCCACACCAAAGCTCAGCTGGATGCCACCGGTCTGATATTCCTGCGCCAGCACGCCTGTGCTGACACCGCCCCAGAGCAGGGCCGAAAGGGCGGTGATTTTGAGCGGGGTGCAGGTCACGGGGGGCAGCAGCGGGGCGCGCGGCTTATTCGAACAGGCGGCGCTGCGGCACCACGATCACATCCCCATCGCGCAGGGTGATGCGGCCTGCGGGCCCGCCTGCCTCGATGTTGGGATAGCTCAGCTTGCGGATGGTGTCGCCCTGACGCAGCTGGATGCGTTTGGTGGCGGCGAATTTGGTGAAACCGCCCATTTCGGCAAACATCTGCAACACGGAGGTGCCCGGCTCGACCTCGATCTTGCCGGGGCGGGTGGCTTCGCCCATCACGTAGACCGAAATCGTCTCGGGTTCGACCGGGCCGCGGGGCAGCCGGGGTGCGCGTTCGGCCAGCCGTTCGATGCTGACATAGACGTTGGGCGCGGCGGCGAAGTTGCCTTCAAGCCGCGTCGTCAGGGTGCGCTGGACCCCTTCGACGGTATTGCCGGCCGCGCGCAGGGATCCTGCGGAGGGCACGGAGATGCGCCCGTCGGGGGCCACCAGCACGGTGCGGTTCAGGCTGGCGTCTTCCAGCACTTCGATGCGCAGCACGTCGCCTGCGCGGATCTGGTAGCCCTGGGCGTCCGCCGGGCTGGCGGCAAAGCCTGCCAACAGCAGGGACAGGGCCATCAGAGCGAGGGGGAGGCGCGCAATATAGGTGCGAAATGTCATCCGTTTTCCTTTCAGACCGTCATGGGGGCTGCGGCATGTTGCGGTTGGTGTAGGGCCTATTATGCCTGCTTTCAAAAACAAAAGGCAGGGTCAGGTGGATCGGTGCCGGACTGGGGTGATCAGGTCACGGCCCAGAGCAGCCGCCCCCCCATCTTTTCTCCATAAATATCCCGGAGGTCCGGAGGCAGAGCCTCCGAAAATTCCGCCCCCACAGCGCGCACCACCGCTGAGATAAAGCACAAGACAAAGCACTTCCCCAGTGCAGGCCTCTAATCACCGCTGCCGCCCGCCTCCAGCCCAGCCAGCGTTTCACGGGCGATGTCGAACTGGGGCAGGGGGCTGTCGCCTGCCAGTTCCAGCGCGCGGGTCAGCGTGGCGCGGGCATCCTCCAGCCGGCCGATGGCATTATAGGTCATGCCCAGATGATACTGCGCCAGCGGGTCGTCGATCATCGCTTCGGCGGCGGGTTCAAGGTATTCCAGCGCCTCTTCCAGGTTGCCCCGGCGGTAGGCGATCCAGCCATAGGTGTCCTGAAAGGCGGGCACTTCGGTGCCGCGCAGGCGGCGCACGATGCCCGCCGCGCGGGTCAGGCTTTCAGGGTCATCGCGGTGGGTGGTGATCAGGCTGGCCAGATTGTTGGCCACCACCGCACTGGAGGTGTCATTGGCATAGATCGCCTCATAGACCGCGATGGCCTCTTCGAACTGGCCGCGCTGTTCCAGCGCGCTGGCGCGGATCCACAGCAGGTTGGGCTGGTCGGGCATCACCTCAAGCGCGTCATTGAGCACCTGTTCGGCATCCTCGGGGCGGCCATCGCTGTTGAGCAGGCTCATCAGCAGGCGCACGGGCAATTCGCTTTGCGGGAAGCGCGCCACCAGCGCGCGGTAGCCGGCCTCGGCTTCGGCAATCTCGCCTGCCAGCGCATAGACGCTGGCATCCAGCAGCAGCAGGTCCGGGCTGTCGGGGTCTTCGGCCAGCGCTTCGTTCAGGGTCCGCCGGGCGGCATCAAACCGGCCGTTGCGGATCTGCGCCTGGATCACCAGGATCACCGGCCGGGCGTTGTCATCGCTGCTGTCGATCTGGCCTTCGAGGATGGCGAGGCTTTCATCGGTCCGGTCCTGCGCCTGCAGGATGCGCGCTTCGAGTTCGGTGGCGCGCTCAAGCGTCTCGGGGGTGTCGATGCGGCGCAGCAGGGTGACCAGCGCGCGCGCTTCGTCCCAGTCCTGTGCGCCCAGATGGACATCCGCCAGCATCAGCAGCAGCTGCACATTGCCGGGGTTGCGCCGCAGCGCATCCTCCAGCACCGCCACGGCCACCGACCGGCGCTCCTGCGACAGCAGGAACTGGGCATAGCGCATTGCCTCGGGGGCGGCGTTGTTCGACACATCCAGCGCCAGTGCGAGCCGTTCGCCCATCAGGTCGATGTCGCCGTCGCGTTCATGGGCCTGGGCCATCAGGGTCAGCGTATCGGCATCCCGCGGGTTCTGGTCCAGTGCGGTGCGCAGGGCGACGATGGCGGCACCGGGGGTGTCTTCGCGGATCAGCCGCGCGGCGCGTATGCGCAGGGCGGGCACGTTGCTGGGGTCGGCGCCCAGCACCTCTTCGGCCAGCGCATCGGCGGCATCCTGATCGCCGTCGGCGATCAGCATCTGCGCCAGCGTCACCTTCAGGCGGTTTTTCTGCGCGCCCTCCCCGGAGGCGTCGATGGCGCCGCGCACGCTGGCGATGGCACCGGCGCGGTTGCCGGTGCGGAAATCAATTGCGGCCAGCATCGCGGTATAGACCGGCGCATTGCCCGATTGCGCATTGGCGGCGATCAGGCGCTCCAGTTCCGCCCGTGTGGCGTCATCGCCGCGGGTGTTCTGCAACAGCTGCACCACGTTGATGTGGCCCTGCGTCGGCCCGGTGTCGGGGCCTGCCTGTTCCCGCAGGAAAGCCTCCGCCCCGTCGATGTCGCCCTGCCGCAGATACCAGGTGATCAGCGTCTGCGCGAACGCGCTGTTGTCGGGGAAGCGCTCCACCATGGTGCGCAGATGCGCGCCAGTGGCCGCCACATCGCCCAGATCATTCAGAAGCTGCGCCTTGAGCATGTTGAGGTCTTCGGCCGTGGGGTCGATCTCCAGCGCGCGGTCGATGATCGGCAGGGCATCGGTGGGCGCCTCACCTTGCAGGATGTTGTCGATCAGGATGCGCACCAGCATGCCGTCATCGGGCACCCCTTCGGCATCCATCCGGCCCAGCAGCGCTTCGGCCTGGGTGGTGATCTCGGCGCGGGCCTGCGCGTCGCGCTCCTGCACGGCGGCGCGGTATTGCAGCGTCAGGTCAATGGCCTGCACCTCCAGCCGGTCGGGGGCCAGGTCGACAGCGGCGGAGCCGTGGCGCTCCACTTCGGACCAATTGCCCGAAGAGATGGCCAGCCGGGTCAGCGCCAGCCGCCCCTCCAGCGTGTCGGGGTATTGTTCGATCAGGCGCAGATACTGGCTGTAGGCTTCCTGCGTCCGGCCCAGCTCCAGCACCGTGGCGGCATAGAGCGTGCGGGCTTCTTTGTGAAAGCCGTCATGTTCAAAGACATTGCGCAGCTCCACCAGCGCGCGTTCGGGGTCCCCCGCTTCCATCAGGGCCAGGCCGGACTGGTAAAACCGCTCTGCCTTTTCTTCATCGCTTTCACAGCCCGCCAGCACCAGCAGGCTGCCCGTCAGCAGGGAGATCAGAATCAGACGAAAACGCTTCATGGGATCCTCATGGGGTGGGGCTGTTGGGGCAGGGGCAGTCAGACTGTCCATGCCATTCCGGGCAGCGCATGTCGATAGGGGGCGCGTAAACAGACCTGTGAAGCAGGCCGGTCGCCGGTCAGGTGCAGATCAATAGCCGGTGCCGCGCAGCACCACCCGCACCGTGGCCAGCAGCAGCCGCAGGTCCGTGCCCAGCGACACCTGCCCGTGATAGCGCGCGTCATAGACCGCCCGGTCGGCAAAGCTGGAGGCATTGCGCTGCGACACCTGCCAGATGCCGGTGATGCCGGGGCGCAGGGCGTAATAGGCCTGACCGGGATAGAGCGCGCGTTGTTCGGGCATCATCGGGCGCGGGCCCACCAGGCTCATATCCCCGCGCAGCACGTTCCACAGCTGCGGTAGCTCATCCAGAGAGGCGCGGCGCAGCATCTGACCCAGACGGGTGATGCGCGGATCGTTCTTGAGTTTCTGGGTGCTGTGCCATTCGGCGCGGGCGTCAGGGCAGGCGGCCAGGCATGCCTCGAGCCGGGCATCGGCGTCTGTCACCATACTGCGCAGTTTCCACATCCGGTAGAGCCGCCCGTTCCGCCCCACCCGCAGCTGCGAATAGAAGGGTTTGCCCCCGTCCAGCGCCACCAGCAGCGCCAGCACCAGCACGATCAGCCCCACAAAGGGCGCCATCATCAGGCAAAGCACCACATCCAGCGTGCGTTTGATCCCCTGCCGGTACAACCGCTGAAAGAAGGTCAGCCCCGGCAGCCCTGCTGCCGCACGGGCATCCGCCTGCAGCGCATCATCGCGATAGTGAAGTGTCATATCAGAACCAGAAAACCTTTAGAACCAAGTACAAAGCCCGGATACTGCCCGGTTCTTGAGTGCCTGCAAAACCGCAGACAGGGGGCAGCACGAGTCGATCACCATGGCCGCAATCATAAAGGCTTTCGGCAGACTGTGAAAGAAATTTGGCGAAATAGCATAAAATTGCCACAATTGGCCTGCATGTTCCTGCCACTTTTTACGGCAGTTTTTTGTGAGGCGCGGCGCAGACCACCGGCATTGCAGACCTTGCCCGCGGTGTTGCTTTCGCGCTAGGCCGTGCCCAAGTTAAGACAGGTTGTGGCATTTGGTCATGTTTTGGCCAGTTTCGTGGTGCACAGCCCCGTTTCGTAGTATTCAAGAGTTGGCATGAACAGCACCATCGACATCTACACAGGCTTTTTCGGATTGACCGAGCGCCCCTTCTCGCTGGTGCCCGATCCCGACTTCCTGTTCTGGTCGCCGGCGCACAAGCGGGCCTATGCGATGCTGGAATACGGCATTGTCACCTGTGCGCCGATCACGCTGATCACCGGGGAGGTGGGCGCGGGCAAGACCACGCTGATGCACCAGCTTTTGCGCTCGGTCGGGAACGAGGTGCAGGTGGGGCTGATTGCCAATGCCCATGGGGATCGCGGCGAGCTGTTGCGCTGGGTGCTGCTGGCGCTGGGGCAGGAGGCGCGGGCCGATGAGACCTATGTCGACCTTTTTGGCCGGTTCCAGACCTATCTGATCGATCAATATGCTGCCGGGCGCCGGGTGGTGCTGATCTTTGACGAAGCGCAGAACCTCTCCCGCGAGAGCCTGGAAGAGCTGCGCATGTTCACCAACATCAATTCCAACAAGGATGAGCTGTTGCAGCTGGTCCTTGTGGGCCAGCCGGAACTGCGCGACATGGTGCGCCGCCCCGATCTGCGCCAGTTTGCGCAGCGGGTGTCTTCGGCCTTTCATCTGGAGGCGATGGATCTGCGCACGGTGCGCAGCTATATTTCGCACCGTTTGAAAGTGGCCGGCGCCACATCCGAGATTTTCCATCTGTCCGCGCGTGATCTGATCTTTGAAGCCACCGGCGGCGTGCCCCGGCTGGTCAATCAGCTCAGCGATCTGGCGATGGTCTATGCCTTCACCAAGGAAAACAAGACCGTGACGCGCCTGACGGTGCAGCAGGTGCTGGATGACGGGGTGTTCTTTGTGAACACGCTGGAGGATGTCCCCGCGGCGCCACCGGCCCCTGCGCCTGCGCCGCCGCGGGACAATTCGGTGCTGGTGCTTGAATCGCACCAGAAGAAAAAGGCCGACTGATCATGGATTTCCGGTTTTATTTCATGCTGTTTTTACGGCGCCTGCACTGGTTCTTGCTGTTCCTGATCATCGGTTCGGCCGTCGGTGTGACGCTGGCGAAGGTGCTGCCGGCGGTCTATTTGTCGGAAGCGCGTCTGCTGGTGGAATCCGAACAGATCCCCGGCGATCTGGCGTCTTCAACCGTGCGCACCCAGGCCAGTGAGCAGATCGAGATCATCCAGCAGCGCATCCTGACCCGCGACACGCTGGTCGATATGGCCAACCGGCTGGACATCTACGGCGATGACCCGGATCAGGCCCGCCAGCCCGAAGACACCGACAAGCTGGTCGAGGACATGCGCGACCGCATCAACATCGTCACCACCGGTGGCGGCACCCAGCGCGGTCTGGTGCGCGCGACGCTGATGGGGGTGAGCTTTGAAGCGCCCTCCGCACAGCTGGCCGCCACGGTTACCAACGAGCTGGTCACGCTGATTTTGCGCGAAGATGTCTCCATGCGGACCCGCGTGGCGCGCCAGACGCTGGAGTTCTTCGAACAGGAGGTGGGCCGGCTGGACAAGGAACTGGCCGACCGGGGTGCTGTGATCCTGGCTTTCAAGGAAGAAAACCAGGAAGCCCTGCCCGACAGTCTGGAATTCCGCCGTACCCAGCAGGCGGCCAATCAGGAGCGCCTGTTGCAGGTCGAACGGCAGGAAGCCGCGCTGATTGACCGGCGCAACCGCATGGTGCGCCTGCATGAGGCCTTTGGTCCCGAGGCCAATGTGCCCGAGGTGGCCCGGACCGCCGAACAGGCACAATTGCGGGAACTGGAGAACGAACTGGCCGCGCAGCTGTCGATCCTGTCCCCGGAAAACCCCCGCATCAAACTGCTCGAAGCGCGCATCGAAGCGCTGCGCACGGTGGTTGACGCGCAGATCGACCCGGCTGCGGCAACCGGCGGGGACGGCCAGCCGCTGACCGCCTATGAGATCGAACTGGCCGAGATCGACGGCGAACTTGAATTCCTGGCCGATCAGAAAAAGCTGGTCACCGACACATTGGCCGACCTGCGCAGCTCGATCGAGGAAACGCCGGGCAATTCCATCACGCTGGAAACGCTGGAGCGTGATTATGCCAACGTGCGGGTGCAATATGATCAGGCCGTGGCCAACAAGGCCCGTGCTGAAACCGGCGACATCATCGAAGCCCTGCGGCAGGGCCAGCGGATTTCCATTGTGGAACAGGCCGTGGTGCCTGCCGAGCCCGAAAAACCCAACCGCATGCTGATCGCCGCAGGCGGGGTCAGCGGCGGCATCCTGCTGGGGCTGGGCATGGTGTTCCTGCTGGAACTGACCAACAAGGGCATCCGCCGCCCGGCCGATCTGACAAACGCGCTGGGGATCACGCCCTTTGCCACTTTGCCCTACTACCGCACCCGCGCTGAACGGGTCCGCCGCCGGCTGATCATTTTCGGCATTCTGGGGGTCTTCCTGATTGGCATCCCGGCCGCGCTCTGGGCGGTGGATACCTATATCATGCCGCTGGATGAGCTGATGGACACGCTGGCAGGGCAGGTGGGCCTTGCGGGATGGTCTCCCCTTGCTCCCCGCAGCCCGGTCTGAGGAACGCGCCATGGAAAAGATACAATCCGCCCTTGCCAAGGCCCGCGCCGAACGCGGCACCGTTGCCGCCCAGCCCGACCGGGCCGCTGCCCTGCCTGCGCGCGCGCAGACACCGGCCCCGACCCTTGACCGGGCCGCGGTGGCCGCGGCGGTCGCCTCCCAGCCCGGCCCGCAGGCGGATGTGCAGGCGGCCTGGGATGCGCTCCCGGCGCTGACGCTCAGCCCGCGCACGATCAAACGCAACCGGATCGTGGCGCTGAGCGGCGGGCGCGATGCCACCGGCATCGACATGATGCGCACCCGTGTGCTGCAACAGATGCGCGACAACAACTGGCGGCGGCTGGCGATCACCTCGCCCACGGCGGCCTGCGGCAAAAGCACCATCGCGCTGAACCTGGCGATGAGCCTGCAACGCCAGCCCGATCTGCGCACCATGCTGCTGGAGCTGGACTGGCGCCGCCCCTCGCTCAGCCGGATGCTGGGGATCGAGAAAAATCTGCATTTCGGTCAGGTGCTGGCGGGCACCGCCGACTTTGCCGACAACGCCCTGCGCCACGGCGACAATCTGGCGATTGCCAGCAACCAGACCCCGATGCAGGACGCCGCCGAACTGCTGGGCAGCCCCAAAGTGCCGCAGATCCTGAACCGGATGGAAGCCGATTACGCCCCCGATCTGATGATCTTTGACACCCCGCCGATGCTGGTGACCGATGACATGATGGCCTTTGCCCGCCATGTGGATTGCGTGCTGCTGGTGGCCGGTGCGGAATCCACCAGCGTCAAGGAAATCGACATCTGCGAACAGGAACTGGCCAGCCAGACCAACGTGATGGGCGTGGTGCTGAACAAATGCCGCTACATGGGTGCCAGCCATGATTACGGCTATTACGAGTAACCCGTCCTGATCCTCAGAGGCTGCGACACTCCGGGGCATCTGTGCGAAATGTTGCCTAATCTGAAACGATAATCCAATTTCAGCCTGACTGTTGCCATGATGTTGCCGCGATACCTGCTCAGACAGAGGAAAACACCTCTTTGAGAAAGGTTCGCCCATGCGCTGGCGCGGCAAGACACAGGCACCCGATACCGGCCCCGCAGCAGGGGCGGCCGGCACATCCAGCAGCTATCCTTCCGCCCTGCGCGGATTGCGCGGCGCGGTCTGGGCAGTGCTGGGGATGTCGGCCATCATCAATGTGCTGATGCTGACCGGTTCGATCTACATGTTGCAGATCTATGACCGGGTGCTTTCCAGTGGGTCGGTCTCCACGTTGATGGGGCTGTTCAGCGTTGTGGTGATCCTCTTTGCCTTCCTTGGGTTTTACGACTTTTTGCGGGTGCGGCTGTTGTCGCGCGCCGCCTTGCGGCTGGATCGCGCGCTGGGCGTGCCGGCCTTTGGACGCTGGGTGCGCGCAGGCCTGCCTGCCGGAACCGCTCAGACCCCCTCCGGGACAGACGACAAGACAGACATGAAAGCCGGCGCAGAAGCGGGAACGGCCCTCCAGGATCTCGGGGCGGTGCGGGGGTTTCTCTCAAGCCCGGCCGTCACCGCCCTTGCAGATCTGCCTTTTGTACCGCTGTTTCTGGCGGTGCTTTTCCTCATTCACCCCTGGCTGGGATGGCTTACCGTGGCGGGCGCGGGCGTTGCGGCGCTGATTGCGCTTTTGAACCGCGCCCTGACCCAGAATGCCATCCGCCATGCAGGCCGCTTTGAAGGGGCCGAGCGGGACTTTACCGACCGCAGCCGCCGCAATGCCGAAGCGATTTTTGCCATGGGCATGTATGGGGCGATTGCCGGCCGCTGGCGCGATCTGCACCACAAGGTGCTGGTGTCCGCGCAAAAGGGCGGCGATCCCTCCGAGGCGCTGGCCGCCACCAGCCGCGCGTTTCGGATGCTTTTGCAATCGGCGATCCTGACGCTGGGCGCTTTGCTGGTGCTGCAATCGCAGATTTCAGCAGGCATGATCATTGCCGCCTCCATCCTGTCGGGCCGCGCCCTGGCCCCGGTTGATCAGCTGATCGGCCAGTGGCGGGCGATCGGGCAGGGGCTGGCGGCCCACCGCCGGTTGTCAGAGAATTTCAATCAGGCTGAAGAGACCCCCGAACGGGTCGATCTGCCCGATCCCACCGGCACCATCAGCGTGCGCGCCCTGACCAAACTGGTCCCCGGCGCGCCTTTGGGGGCCACCGATGCCCCGCGCATCCTGTCAGGCATTGATTTTGAGCTGACCCCCGGCGACGGGCTGGGCGTCATTGGCAGTTCCGCCAGTGGCAAATCCACCCTTGCGCGGCTGCTGGTCGGCGCCATGCAGGGCGACGCGGGCGAGATCCGCTTTGACGGCGCGCGGCCCGAACAATGGGACCCGGTGCGTCTGGGCCGCAACATCGGCTATCTGCCGCAGGTGCTGGAGATGCTGCCGGGCACGATCCGTGACAACATTGCGCGGTTTGATCCGGCGGCCTCTGACGAAAGCGTCATTGCGGCGGCCACGCTCACCGGCATTCACGACATGATCCTGAAACTGCCCAAGGGGTACGGCACGCAATTGTGTGACCCTGCGGCCCCTGTGCCCCTGTCGGGCGGTCAGATGCAGCGGCTGGGACTGGCCCGTGCGGTGCACGGCATGCCGCGCATCGTGGTGCTGGATGAGCCCAATTCGAACCTGGATATGGCCGGTGACGCGGCCCTGACCCAGACGATTGCCGCCCTGCGCGATGCAGGCTCCACCGTGGTGGTGATGGCGCACCGGCCCAGCGTGCTGGCGGCGGTGAACAAGCTGATGATACTGGATGCCGGCATGGTCCGGGTCTTTGG
>Ga0316204_10006618_pt1 | contig 17673 bp, 11 predicted proteins | sample 6monrhotite_MG_2_FD_205661 | JGI IMG/M metagenome (GOLD analysis project Ga0316204, IMG submission 205661) | Microbial mat bacterial communities from mineral coupon in-situ incubated in ocean water Damariscotta River, Maine, United States -... | ecosystem: Environmental > Aquatic > Marine >... | reverse complement strand
ATACCTGTTTAACGCCGGTTGAAACATGGGATGCAACCGTCGCTGCACAAAAAGCATTATCCTGTGTTCATCGTACAGGTCAGCGATTTGGTGTTACCTATTTAACCGAGGTTTTATTAGGTAAAGAAAATGAGCGAATTATTAATAATGGACATAACCAGTTAAGTGTATTTGGAATTGGAGAAGAGTTAAACGCTAAGCAATGGCGTAATCTGTTCCGTCAACTAATCGCAAGAAATCTATTAAATGTAGATATACAAGGTCACGGAAGTTTGTTGTTAACTGAAAATTGTCGTTCAGTTTTAAAAGGCCAGGAAAGTCTTCACCTTAGAAAACAAATATTACAGAGTAAAACTAAAAAAACAAAATCTCAAAATAAGCAGGTCTCTAATAATGATTTGTGGGAGCAATTGCGTGCAACAAGAAAACGGCTGTCCGAAGAGTTAGGTGTACCACCATTTGTGATTTTTCATGATGCCACATTGATAGATATGATGGATCGTATGCCACAGAATCATGATCAGTTTTCAAAAATAAGCGGCGTTGGTGCGAGTAAATTAGAAAATTATGCAGATGAGTTCCTTGCGGTGCTGCGTGATTTTGAAAGTTCTGAAACTGCAGTTAAAACAGACACTATAGATGAAACACTACTTTTGTTTAAGAGTGGAATGAATGTTGAAGCTATAGCGGGTCAACGACAGTTAACTCAGTCTACAGTGGTTAATCATCTAGCCAGGTTAATTCAACTGGGAAATGTATCTTTAAACGATGTTGTTTCTATCTCCACTCAAGAGATTGAGACCATACAGAATATAATAATTGATTTGGGTGATGAAGCTAAAAAATTAAAATCCGTTTTTGAGCACTTTGATGGTCAATATGATTATGAAATACTTCGATGTGTTAAAGCGTCAATGGACCCCGCCTGAAACTGATACCGTGTTTGCTAAGTAAGAAGAACTGCTCTCATCGCTTATGCCGCTTTGCCAATAAAACGGAATTCTAATATAACGCCCTTCGTTTGAGGGATGTATTATTCCTCTTTCTGTATACAATAAAAGTCACAATAAATGACAATAATTACAGTGTTTTGCCCTTAAACACTGTTTATAAATGAATATTCACTATTTTCAGGTGCTATTTTAATAGCATATTTATATATTGTATTTATTTGGGTGTTTTTTTGATAATCGATAAGATTAAACAACATTATTTGTTCTTAATAATTCCGTCTGTAGTAATTTCTATAATGATGATCTTTCTCTGGTTTAAGTATAATGAGGAGAGGGAAGTCAGCGAAAAAATAAACCAGCATAAAAAAATCGTGCGTATTTCGGATAGTATAGGCGATTTTACAAAAAGAGCAGAAGAGCATTTGTATATGTTTCTGATGTTAAATAAAGAAAATCATAAGTATAATTATTTAAAAAATATTAAAAATCTACAAGGTTTATTAGAAACACTAACTGAATTAGAGAAAAACAATAAGCAGAATAGAATAGCTAACGATTTAAAGCAGTCGGTAATCAAGCTGAATAGTCATGGTAATACATTATTAATAATATATGAGTCTCGGTCGCAAGATTTCAATGTTTTTTTATCTAAAGAATTTATTAAAAAAGTAAGTCTATTCCATGAATCGTCAAATGATACGCGTAAACTGGGTCTAATGCTTGTTAGCTCTTCATCGGAGTTATTAAAGACAGAAGAAATAATAATTGAAGAAGATGTGGGTTTAAAAAATAACCTGTTGATAGTTTTTTCAATACTTATTAATTTCTTAATTTTCATGGTTTTCTATCAGGCAGTTCGATTAAGGGCGCATAAAAATAGGATGAATACCTTATCGGAGCTAACTTTTATAGATAGCTTAACTGGAATAGGTAATCGAAGAAAGTTTGATAATGAATTTGAAAAACAGTGGAAAATCTCTACAAGAACCGGTAAAGGTTTTTATCTGTTAATGCTGGATATAGATTATTTTAAAAATTTTAATGATTATTACGGTCATACTGAAGGTGATCGTTGTTTAAAAAAGGTTTCACGTCTATTGCGTAATATGGTATCTCGTCAGACTGATACGGTTTGCCGTTATGGAGGAGAAGAGTTTGCCATTATTATGAGTGAATCTAGCAATGTCGTAGAAGTCGCTGAGAAGTGTCGAAAGGGTATTGAGAGCTTAAAAATAGCAAATAAAAACTCGACAATTTCTGAATACTTAACACTATCTATTGGTGCGGGAGAGGTTGTAGGGAGTATGTCCGAAAATTATTCGGATGGTATAAAAAAGATTGATATAGCTCTGTATCTAGCAAAAAGACAGGGTCGAAACCAGGTGGTTAATGTTTAATTTACCATTTTAATATATTTGCTAATTACATTGTCGTACCTGACTAAATAGTCAGCCCATGGAATATCAACCCTTAATCTATATATTAATTTATCCAGATATTCTTATGTTCTTTTAAAGTCTTGCTACAGACTGTCACTAAAATTTCATTACACGCTATACTTCAGTAGTAATGAAGATTGTTTCCTTTAGATACAATGATATATGTGTGTATTATAAAAATGCACAAATGACCGTCGAGCTCTGAATATTGACTATGACAAATAAAGAACCAACAAATTTATATTACACGCTTATTTTAGCGTTTACCTTTCTTATCTCATTATTATCTCTGTATGCATATACAAGTTATATTCAAAAAATGGAAGCTTTTGAAATAATTGAAAGCAGTGGTCGTGCTAGCAATAAGATGGAGATGATCGTTAGGTTAATTGAAACGGCCAGGTCACGTACACGCATAACGCTTAATATGACATATGAAGAAGATGTTTTTGTTAAAGATGAAATGGGTGTTGAATTAAATGTATTAGCCAGTCGATTTTATAAGTTACGAAGTGAATTGATTGACCTTGGGCTTAATACAGAAGAAACAAATATTATTGAAAAGCAGTCAGAGGTTATTAGTCAGGCGTTAAAGCTACAAAGAAAAGCTGCTGCAATGGCAGTTAGTGAAGATCCAAAGATAATCAAGCAAGCTCAGAAAATATTAATTCAAGAGGTCTACTCACGTCAGGGAGTGATTATTGATTATTTTATGAAGCTTCTGGATATTCAAAAGAAAATGATCGATTCTTCTAAAGATGCAGTTGCTGTAAGTGTAAAAAAATCAAATCAACTGGAGATTTTATTATTCATCATCATATTTTTATTGGCAGTTATAGTTGTTGCTTATGTTGTAAAGCGAACGATACAAAACCAGAATGAATTATATATAGAAAAAGAAAAGGCCATAATTACGTTAAAAAGTATTGGTGATGCTGTTATAACAACAAATAGAGATGGTCTCGTAGAGTATTTAAATCCGGTTGCTGAAAAGATTATTGGCTGTATGTCGCATGATGTAGAAGGTAAATCAATAGTTGAAATTTTCAAAGCATACGATGAAGAAAATAGTCGATGGCTGGCAAAATGCATAATGAACTTATTAAAGGATGGTTCATATAGTATGCCATCTAATGATGTATCGCTGATGGTTAATGATGGAGAAAAAGTTGATATCGCACTTACAATTGCTCCGATTCAGAGTATAGATAATAATATTCTAGGTAGTATAACTACCTTTCAGGATATTACTAAAGAAAAAATTATGGCTAAGCATATTGAACATCAGGCTAGTCATGATGTGCTCACTGGGTTGTTAAATAGACGTGAGTTTGAGCATAAAGTTGAGCAGGCATTAGAGTTGTACTCGGGAGATAAGGATCATGCATTGTGCATTATGGATCTTGACCGCTTTAAAATTATAAATGATACGCTGGGGCATGCGGCAGGCGATGAGTTACTCAAACAATTATCGTCAAGAATTAAAATGCTTCTACGACAAACAGATTTGTTTGCGCGAATAGGCGGAGATGAGTTTGCATTGTTTCTGTCGTATGTCGATAAGAGTGATGCTATTCAGATTGCAGAAAAAATACTACAGTCAATACGCGACTATCAATTCATCTGGGTAAACAAATCATTCAGAGTTGGCGCAAGTATTGGAATTGTTGATGCTCCTTCGCAGGTTTCAAATTATGAAAATCTCTATCATGCTGCAGATACAGCGTGTTATATGGCTAAACATAATGGCCGCGATAGAGTGCATATGGTTACCTATAACGACGAAAATGTAACTGAAGAGAGAGAGCAAACACAATGGGTCAATCGAATAAACGACGCGCTTGAAAATGACAGGTTTACTTTGTATGCGCAGGATATAATTCCAATTGGACGTTCTTCTGACTTGTCACCTCATAAAGAAGTGTTAATACGTATGCTGGATGATGATGATAATATCATACCTCCAATGGCATTTATTCCACCTGCAGAGCGATATAACATCATGTCTAAGATTGATGAGTGGGTAGTTAGTAAAGTATTGGAAAAAGTTAAAGAAGATACAACACAAACTATATATGCTATTAATCTTTCTGGTCAAAGTATGGGAGACAGACAGTTTACTCAACGTATTACTGATGCAATTAAAATAAGTAAAATTAATCATGCAAGACTGTGTTTTGAGATAACAGAAACAGCTGCAATTTCAAGTTTAGAAAATGCTACTGAATTTCTAAAAAATATTCAGGAGCTTGGCTGTCATACTGCGCTTGATGATTTTGGTAGTGGTTTAAGTTCATTTGCTTATTTAAAAAATCTTCCCATTAATTACCTTAAAATTGATGGTATCTTCATTAAGCAAATTGTTGATGATAAAATTAGTAGAGTTATGGTTGAGGCAATCCATAAAATTGGTAAAACAATGAACCTTAAAACAATTGCAGAATTTGTTGAAAATGACGAAATCGAAAATTTATTAATTGAAATGGGTATAGATTATGCTCAAGGCTACTACTATGGTGAGCCGGCTCCTTTATAATCTAATTAGCAGTAGGTTTATTGCGCAATGCTAATATTATCAATGAGAAGCCGAGTCACAGAATGGCTATTAGTTAGGTTTTTCGTTAGTTCATCGGCTGTGTAATCGAAAACGCACCGCGAATATCACCCAGTGTAAATCCTCTGGCTTTATCATTTGGATAGCTACTATCCAGTTTTGCCGTTAATGCGGGTTCTATATTGTCACCATGGCAGCTTAGGCAAGCCTTACCAGTAGGTATCGCCTTCATAAAACGAAATGATTTAACCCCGTTTTCATTAACTGTTTCAAAGTATGCCATTGGTTTAACCTTTTCACCATCTAGCTTACGTTTTTCAAAACTATGTAATACTTTGCTCTCCCATGCATCTGGAGCATTGCTTGAATTTCGTGTCTTTAAACTAGTTCTGGCAATTTTCCAGCCGTATTTTTTAGATAAATTTTGAGCGATAACGGGTGCTTTCTCTTTGCAAACATCTACGGCTTTAATTGGACCACCAGACTTCATGGCGCTTTGTAGTTCGCCTTTTAGTTGTCCCATGAATTCTTTTACTGCAACTTTGCTCTTACCGGCTAGTTCTTTCTGATGGTTATCGGCATAAGCCGGTGTGAGTATGAATGTTAAGGCTATAAGCAGTAAGCGTGACATGGGGTATCTCCTGAAATGGGAAGGTTAAATAATGGATCTGGATATTAATGTGATATAACGGGTATAACTATGATAATTATCAATCTTGCAGTATTTTCGATAGTCTATCTATATCAAGTTTATATGTATTATTGTGTTTCTCAATAAGATTATTGCGTTTAAATTCGGCAATAGTTCGGCTAGCGGTTTCAGTAGTAATGCTTAACATCGAGCCTAGATCCTCTCGTGTAAATAGCTCACATTCATCAGCAGAGTATTTTTCAGCAAGTTTGAGCAACAGGTTGGCCATGCGCTGACGTGCTGAACCTGTTGATAACTGAGTAATCCAGCTATCAGCTTCATTTAGCGCCATATGCCAGCGATTTAGTAGCTCTTTATGTAAAGTGTGGTTTTCTGAGCTTAACTTCTCCACAACCATTGCAGGAAGACGGCATACTTCAATATCACGAAGTGCTATTGCATCGTGTTTGTAGAGTGGATCAATAAGCGATTCAAGGCCAATTACATCGGATGAAAAAGCCAATCTAACAATTCGCTGATTACCATCGGGTAAATACTGGATTAATTTAACAGCGCCTGATCGAATAGTGTACATAGAGTGCGCTTCATCACCCTCATGATAGAGGCTTGAACCGGCAGGTAAGACAAACTGATTGATAGGTTTGTGAATCTTTTCAAAGTCACTCTCATTCAATCCTGAAAATAAAACGGTATTTCTTAGTGCGCAGTTCAGGCAGTCGGCTTGACCTTTCCATGCTTCATTTAGAGTAACGGTTTTCATTGTCTGGCCAGATAAAATTAGAATAGATTAATTGTTGATTATACTCGGTAAGGTATTGAATAATAGTGTTATTACGACTATATATTAAAGATCTGTCCAGTAAATCATAAGTGTTATTACTGACAGGTGTAGGTTACTTCTTAACGTGTGTAGGTCTTAGTATGAGTGAACGTCATTTTAGATTAATAATGGGTGCAATGCTCTGGTTAGTATTAATTGGTTCTGCTTATTATGAAACCATGTACCCATTGTTTATGTTTTCCGGTTTTCTTCTTTTTGAAGGTGTTACTAACCTGAGATTGACAAGAATTATTAGTAACATTCGTTTTGGTAAAGATACAGTTGATACTGAAGATAGTAACTGTAATTTGAAATGGCTCAATAAGATTGATTCGGAGCGTGTTCTTCGATTTATAGTGGCAGGTTTTGTGCTTGTGCCTTTTTATGTGCTGACAGATGTAATCTGGTTTATACCCTGGTTTGTTGCCAGTATGTTAATTCTCGCAGGTATAACCAATATATGTCCAATGGTTATGTTTTTAAAATGGTCAGGCCTTAAATAATGGATAGTATTGAAAGTGCATCTCAAAATCTTGCAAGCACATGGAATGGAAGTATAGCAATAAAAATTACTGCGGTTACGATATGGGCAATTGTCGTTCTTTCCTTTGCAGTTACTGTTCCATTTGTTTCGACTTTCGAAGAATCAATTAAAAAAGAGTATTCGTGGCAACAACACCAGATCGAAGAATTGTTAAAAGAATTTACTGATGAAGCCGCGCTTACAAATGAACAACTAATCAAAGCTGAATCATTATTTATAGGAAGTAATGCTTTGTTTTATGAAGTAAGGTCAAAATTTAATGGTTTTAAGTTTGGTTATAAAGATATAAAAAATTATTCAATGAAGTCAACTATTTTAATTAATTCAAACGAATATAATATTAATTTAGAATTTCCATCCCTTAAAAGAACAGCGTTATTAGAGCGAGTTAAAGTAGGGAGTTCAATAGTAGGTTTCTCAGTCTTATTTAGTTTGTTTCTATTCTGGCTTAATAAAAAAATAATACATAAGCCGTTTGAATCAATAATTGAGTTTACTCAAAAAGTTTCAAAAGGGAATACTGACGTGCGTCTAAATGCGAGCAGGGGAGATGAGTTTGGTCTTGTTTCTAAATTTCTTAATGAAATGTTAGACACTATTAATGAAAACCAAAAAGCCTTGAAATTTGCAAATGAAGAGCTAAAAGAAGAAATACAGCATCGAGATGAAGCATTGGCTGCTAGTCAACAAAAAAGTGCATTTCTTGCAAACATGAGTCATGAAATCAGAACACCATTAACTTCTATTATTGGTTATAGTGAACGAATACGTTTTGATAAAGCTAAAAATCGTGATGAAGAAAAACATATGCTCGATATAGTGCTTCAAAATGGAAATCATCTCCTGCACTTAATAAATGATATTCTCGACTTGTCAAAAGTTGAAGCCAATATGCTTGAAGTTGAAAAAAATGATTTTTCAATTATCAAAGTTGTGGAGCATGCTCGCCGTCTCCTTAATGAGCGTGCATTAGAGAAAGATATCGAACTTGATATAATTTATAATTTACCCATACCTGAAAAAATTCACAATGATGCCATACGCACTAAACAGGTAGTACTGAATCTTGCCAGTAATGCAATTCGATTTACTGATTATGGAAAGGTTGTAATTGAAGTGTCTTATGATAAAAATGACGATATGCTGGTTATTGATATTAAAGATACAGGCATTGGTATGTGTGCTGATGAACTGGATAAACTCTTTAAACCTTTTTCTCAGGCAGATGTATCAATTTCTCGTCGATTCGGCGGTACCGGGCTAGGATTAACAATATCTAAGCGACTTATAGAATTAATGCAGGGTGATATCACTGTTCAAAGTGTTAAAGGCGTAGGGAGTCGTTTTACATGTAGAATTAAGGCTGGATATGATGAGTCAGAAAATTCATTTATAACAGAAATGAACAGGGAAAATCTGCTTGCTACTGAATATGAACAGCCTGTTGAAGGGTTGAGTTTAACTGGCAAACTTTTACTGGTCGAAGATACCTATGAAATTCGTGAGCTGGTAAAAGCTTATATTGAGGATTATGGTATTGAAATCGACACTGCAGAAAACGGAAAAGAAGGTTTGGATTTAGCTTTAAGAAATAACTATGATTTGGTCTTAATGGATATACAAATGCCGGTTATGAATGGCAAACAGGCGATCGCAGAATTAAGAAAACAGAACTATATAAAACCTGTGGTTGCTTTAACAGCTGATGCATTGACAGATCATGCTAATGAGTTCTCTGATATGGGTTTTACTGAGGTTTTAACAAAGCCGATAGTTATTAATGAATTGATATCAACTATACAAAGATATGTCTCTAATACAAAAGTTGATAATAGTGAAGAAAAGGTCGAAGTTGAAAATTTATCGTCTGAAGAAAAATGCGATACCAGAGTATCTCAAATAGATAGTGATCCGCAAGACGATATATTACATGATCTTAAAATTAAGTATTTAAAACAATTACCTGGTTATGTTAATGATTTAAAAAACGCATTAAGTAAGAATGATGCGCAAAAAGCACAGGCCGTACTTCACCAGCTTAAAGGTATTAGTGGTAGCCTTGGCTACAATGAATTAACAAATATTGCTGTTGTGGCCAGCGAGTGCCTGGATGGCGGTGAGTTTGATAAGGTGGATAATCAAATAGCTTTAATTGAAGAATATTATTTAGTCTGATCCAGTATCTGCGCTATACGTTTTTTCACGGAAACAATATTAAAAGGTTTGGTCAGGTATTCAAGGGCACCGTTAGTGAGGCAGTCTCTTACGCTGTTCATGTCATCTTTGGCAGTGAGCATAACTACAGGTGTGATTTGATTGATCTCCTGTTGCTTAATGAATTTTAACACCTCAAGACCACTAGTTACTGGCATCATGATATCAAGCAAAATCAAATCATATTTTTCTTCTGATATTTTTTTCATGGCAATATCTGGGTCATTATATGTATCGACTTGATAACCTTCATTTTCAAGTTGTAGTTTAATTATGTCCAGCATAATCTCGGTGTCATCTACGGCTAATATTTTTTTCATCAGTTTACTCAGATACTATATTAATTCAGGGTTTATATTAAACAAGTATAGTATCTATAAGTAATTTTTGACTTTTTTATTAATGTGGCGGTTCATAGATGACGTATTTATTAATCTATAACGAGCTCCATGCTGCATCAGCTTTAAATCTGTCGCCATAGCGTTCATTAAGCTGGCTTAAACGAGCATTGATTTCACTTACCCCTTGTTCATGAATGTAGTGTAATGGACCGCCTCTGAAAGGCGCAAATCCAGTGCCAAAGATTATACCGGCATCAATCAGTCCATCCCCCTCAACTACCTGTTCACGTTTGCATGCGGTAGCTTCATTGAGAAAGCGCATTATCATTCTGTCCTGAAGCTCCTGCAGATTGCCGTAATTCGCTTTTTTGTCCTTAATTGGTCGGCCTTTACTCCACTTATAAAAACCTTCGCCGGTTTTTTTGCCGAGTTTTCCATTATCAACCATAACCTGCATTTTTTTAGGTAGGTCCAGCGCATCACCACCAGATAAAATAATAGCGACTGATTTGCAAACATCTAGCCCCACGGTGTCTGCAAGTTCAATAGGCCCCATAGGCATGCCAAATTGTAATGCGGCTTTATCAATCATTTCAGGCGCAATACCTTCACTGACCATTTCAACCGCTTCCATAAGATAAGGCATGAGTATTCGATTAACGAGAAAACCGGGTGAACTCTTAACGGGTAGAGGTAATTTATCTATTTGTCTTCCAAATGCCAGTGATTTTGTCATTGTATCCTCACTGGTATTCTCGCCTCGAACAATTTCAACCAGCGGCATTAAAGCCACTGGGTTAAAAAAGTGTATACCTACCAGACGTTCTGGTTTATTTAAACAGGTGGCCAGTTCTTCCAGGGGAATACTTGAAGTATTAGTTGCAAGAATGGCGCCTTCTTTCATTCGTGGCTCGATATCCTTGTATAAGCTCTGTTTAACATCCTTATCTTCAAATATGGCTTCAATAATTAAATCAGCATGTGCAACACCCATGCCGCTAGTATCGGGTACTAAACGATCCATAGCTTCTCGTATGGATCGTTTATCTTTTTTAAATTTCTTTTTGAACATGTCCATTGAACGCTTCATTGTACCAGCCAGAGCTTCAGGTTTCTGATCTTGTACTGTTACATTAAAGCCACGTAATGCACACCAGGCAGCTATGTCTCCACCCATAACGCCGCCGCCAATTACATGAATATGTGAAGCTTTGAAATTTTTCTTATTGCCCTGCGTTTTTAATTCTTCCTGTAAAAAGAAAACGCGCACTAAATTTTTAGCGGTATCATCTGTCACCAGGCTGGCTACAGATTCAATTTCTTTTTCCAGCATTCGACGAGGGTTGTCCATATGGCTTTGCCATAAATCGATTAATTTATATGGTGCAGGGTAGTGTTGTTTGCTAGCTTTTTTAGCAACCTGGTTACGCATCTGCTTGGCAATAAACGGACGCACTAAACGGTGGTTCATTACTCTATCTTTTAAAGCCAGTTGACGTATTTGAGGTCTGTTAATAACAAAGTATCGGGCAGCTCTTTTTAGTTGACGTTTTGGTACCAGATCATCAACCAGTCCCATTCTTTTAGCTGCGCGGCCCTGTAATAATCGACCGGTTAACATCGCGTTCATGGCAGCCATTGGCCCCGCTTTTTGTATGCTTCTAACGCTTCCGCCGAAACCCGGGTGTATACCCAGTTTAATTTCGGGTAACCCTACTCGTGTTGATTTGTCGTCACACATAACCCGATAAGTGCAGGCTAGCGCAAGCTCCATACCGCCACCTAAACAAAAACCATCTATCATAGCTACGGTGGTGCAGGGCAGACTTTCAATTTTATTCATAACTGAATGACCACGCATGAGCATTTCTGTAGCTTGCTCTGTGGTAGTTATTTCAGTGAACTCTTTTATATCGGCACCGGCAATAAAGCCATTGCTTTTGTCACTTACAAATATAATGCCGGTAGGTAAAGACTGCACAATATCGTTAATAACATCATCGAGTTCATCGAGTACATCAGAGCGTAAAATATTAGTGCTGGAGTCGGTTACATCCAGATGTAACCAGCAAATGTCTTCATCATCTTTTTCTACGGTCCAGTTCTTGTATGACATTATTTTTATCCTGTTTATATTTGTCTACTTGTCATACCTGCTAAGGCAAGTATCTAGTGGCTAGGTATACCTAAGTCACTAGATGCCCGATATAAAAAAATCGGGAATGACATTGTTAGTTTTATATTTAGATTTATATTTATTTGGTTAATAAATGCTAATCATTTAGGTTGCTTCTGTGAGGATTTAGATCAAGGCGAAAAATGTGAGTTTACAAATGTAACTGTCCATTTTTTAACACGGATATAAATCTCACAGAAATGAGCTAATTGATTACGGGGCCTCAACCATCATTGCGCCACCCTGGCCACCGCCGATACATAAACTGGCTATCCCGCGTTTGCCTTTATTTTGTTTTAACGTATTAGCTAAGTGCAAAACAATACGTGCGCCACTGGCTCCGACCGGGTGACCTAAACTTACGCCACCACCGTCTACATTTAATTTGTCATGGGGTATTTCACCCAAAGCTTTTTCGAGCCCCAGGTCATTATTACAATAGTCAAAATCTTTCCAGGCCTCAAGACAACCTAAAACCTGTCCGGCAAAGGCTTCATTTATTTCCCAGTTGTCAACATCGGCGATAGCCAGTTTGTTGCGTTTCATTATCGGTGCCATCGCATGAGCAGGGCCAAGGCCCATTTGGCTTGGGTCGCAACCAGCCCACTCTGAATCAGTGATTTTAGCTAATACAGGTAAGTTATGTTTTTTAACAGCATCTTCGGATGCCAGCAATAGCATTGCAGCACCATCTGTAACCTGTGCGCTATTGCCAGGCGTTACCTTGCCGTACTTCCTGTCAAAATAGGGTTTAAGTTTAGCTAAATTAGGCATTGAAGAATCACGCCTTATACCATCATCAAAGTCAAAGAAAGCTCCGGCATTGTCATAGATGGCTTCAATTTCACTTAAATGACCACTGTCGGTAGCGGCAGCGAGACGTTGATGGCTGGTCACAGAATATTCATCCATCTGATCACGACTAATACCAAAACGGTAAGCAATTTCTTCAGTTGTCTGCCCCATGGATAAACCAACAATTGGATCACTTAAACCGCGTACCAAAGCGATTATGGGTTTAAGATGAGCCGGACGAAGTTTTGTGAATGCCATTAACTTGCTGCTGAACGTTCTGGCACCCATAAACATGCTTAACCAGTTAACCATCAGGTCGTTATGCAAAATAGGTGCACGACTCATTGCTTCAGTGCCACCGGCTAAAATTAAATCGGCTTTACCGTTATGTATGTTTTGAAAAGCACAATCTAATGCTTGCATACCGGATGCGCAATTGCGCTGAACTGTCCAGGCGGGTACGCTTTGTGGAATGCCTAATCGTAATGCAATCACACGTGCAATATTGGCCTCATCTGCAGTAGGCATAACACAGCCAACAATAACTTCGTCTAGTTCAGCAAGGTCAAAACTGTTTTTTAATAGCAGTGGGCGTGCCGCAGCAACCGCAAGGTCAGACGCCAGAAAAGGCCCGGGTTTTCCTTTTGCTTTTAAAAATGGAGTGCGTTTACCATCTACTATATAAACAACACGTTTCTTGTTAGCTTTTTCTGTGCTCATTGAGGTTTCCATCCTTTAGGACTAAATTCATCTACGCTAATTGCATCTAGAGTTGCTTTATGTGCAGCTAATATTAAGTCTGCTTCTTGTTGATCAATAATACTTTGTGACATAGCATCAGCTACCGCTGAATCATAGTCTTGTGAAGTTACTAAACCAATACGAATAGCATCACGTAATTTTCTTTCAGCATCTTCTGCTGCAAGCACAACTTTTAAGGCATGCTCTAAACGACCCACTGCATCATCTGGCTCATCAGTAATAAATATGCCTTTTGTTAAACGATCTCTGGTTGATGAAGGCTCTAATAATAAACGAGCAATTTTATGCCCCTGTTTATCTGTAGCACCTCCATAGGGTTTAGTTAATGGGAAAATAACCAGATTTAAAATCGTGCCTACAAATGGAACCGGGAAGTTACGCATCACAGATTTCATGGCTTCCTGAGTTTTATATAATGAATCTTCACAGGCCCATTCTAATAAAGGTAAATCATTTTGTTTGCTACCCTGATCTTCGTAATGTTTGAGAACGGCTGTAATTAAATACATATTGGATAACGCATCTGCCAGACGACCCGATATTTTTTCTTTGCGCTTAAGCGAACCACCTAGAATCAATACGCAGGCATCAGATAATAATGCAAAGCAGGAACTCATGCGGGTAAGTTGTTGGTAATAACGTCTTACTTTACCTTTGCCAGGCGCACTTACAAAACGAGCACCCGTTAAACCTAACCATAGAGAGCGGAAAAAATTACTAATAATAAAACCTATGTGACCAAACAGGGCGTCATCGAATAAGCTTATTGAAGTATCTGTGTCCGGGTGATTCACGGCTTCTACTTCTTTTAAAAGAAATGGGTGTGAGCGTAATACGCCTTGTCCAAATACAATCATGGTACGGGTTAAAATATTTGCACCTTCTACCGTTATGCTGATGGGTATGCCCTGATAAGCACGACCTAAGAAGTTTTTGGGTCCTAAACAAATACCGTGACCACCGTGAATATCCATTGCATGATTAACAATTATCCGCATGCGTTCAGTCATTTGATATTTAACTATGCCGGAGATAACGGAAGGTACTTCGCCCTGATCTAAACCCGTCAGTGTGAGTTCTCTGGTTGCGTTCATAATGTAGGTATTACCGGCAATAGCTGCCAGCGCCTCTTCAACACCTTCAAAGTAGCCGATAGGAATTTTAAATTGTTTACGTATACGTGAGTATGCACCTGTATAGCGTGAAATATATTTACCGGCACCGGTACTCAAAGCGGGTAATGAAACTGCGCGGCCTTCTGACAGGCAGTTCATTAACATCATCCACCCTTTACCAACGTAATCCTGACCGCCAATAACCCATTCCATGGGAATGAATACGTCCTTACCTCGATTTGGGCCATTCATAAACATATGGTTTGAGGTGAAATGGCGTTTGCCAATGTCTATGCCTTCAATATCGGTTTTGATTAACGCCAATGTAATGCCAATATCAGCATCTTCGCCAATTAAATTGTCAGGGTCATAAAGTTTAAACGCTAAACCCAGAACGGTGGCAACCGGGCCAAGTGTAATGTAACGTTTTTCCCAGTTAAGGCGAATACCTAAAACATTTTCCTTGCCATCAAAATTGCCACGACAAACAACACCTGTATCGGGCATAGCCCCTGCATCACTTCCATTTTCCGGGCCGGTTAAACCAAAGCAGGGAATTTCATCACCCGTTGATAAGCGCGGCAGATAATAATCTTTTTGTTGTTCTGTGCCGTAGTGCATTAATAGCTCGCCGGGCCCCAATGAATTTGGCACCATAACGGTTACAGCTGCGGTAATGCTACGCCCCGCGATTTTCATAACAACACTTGAGTGACCGAGTGCGGAGAATTCTAATCCACCATAAGATTTTGGAATGATCATCGCAAAAAATTTGTTTTGCTTTAAAAACTCCCATACGGGTTTAGGTAAATCATAATCAACCTGATTAATTTTCCAGTCATCAAGCATGGTGCATAGCTCCTCTACGGGGCCATCTAAAAATGCCTGCTCTTCATCACTTAATTTCGAAGGCGGTAAATCACGAATTTTACTGTAATCAGGCTTGCCACTAAATAGGTCAACTTCCCACCATGTTTTGCCTGCATCAAGCGCTTCCTGTTCGGTTTTTGAAATGCTCGGCATAGAGCTGCGCATAAATTCAAGAAGGGGTTCAGAAACGTATTTCTGGCGTATATGAGGCAGATTAAGCGGTACAACAATAGCCAGAAACAGTGCCCAGATAATAACCAGAGATGACAGGCCTGCTATACCCGAAACAGAAAAGAGGAATAACACAACACCTAGCGCAGCGCTCCAGATAACCTGTGGCAATCTTAAGTAGGCAGCGGTTCCTATAGTGACTATAAAAATTAAAAGCCAGGTAAACATGATGTTCTCCTAAATTCATTCCATGTAGGTAAAATGTTAATTAGTATACTGACCTGATAGATTGGGTCGGTATTTAATGTTAAATCAGACGGGATTGTTTTTTGCATCAGCAAAATCTAAATCTACCTCTACTTCGTTTTCACCGTCTATTTTCTGTTCTACAGATTCTTTAATTGTTTTTGGTGCGAGCATGCTCAAATCACGTTCATCATTTAATACAATACCATCTTTACCCCAGGGCATTCTCTGGTATATGGCCAATTCATCAAAATCAAGAATTGGGTATTTAATAACATCAAAGTAGGGTGAGTAATCAAAATCTTTTGGGGTAATGAGTCGAGTATTACGTTTATACATAATTAGCTGCCCGTCTTCATCACGGTGTAGAACAGGTAATATGGGATAATGAACAGACGCAAATGCTTCTGCCATCATAGTAGAGCATACCGTATGGGTAGGTGTGCCAGCGTTGTGTTCAAATAAACTCGATCGCCAACGTCTTGGTAGAATTGCGTAGGGAAATAAAAAACGGGCCAGGTCCAGAATTTGTCGCACATTATAGTTAGTGCCTAATCGATTGATAGAATAAGCAATGACTTTCTGTGAATCATGACGGGTAATACTGCTGGGGCGACAAATACGCAGGTGATCATCTTTGTATTTGCTGATGTTATCAACAATCGTGCCTACACCCAATTGAGACTCAATGATCAACTGGTCGTCCATTTCACCCGTATAAAATTTCTGAATGAACTCACGTAGAACCGGGTCATCAATATTATGCAGTCGACCAATATAAATAGCTGAATGTGTCCAGTTACTTAATGTAATCGTTTTAATGATTTCACTAACATGGGTGCGCCCTTCAACCAGTATGACATCGCCGGGTCGTATTTCATAACGCAGGCGATCGAAATCTGACAAAGGCATATCAGAGTCTTCGTGGTTAGTGCTTAACCACTCAACTATTTTATCCCATAAAGAATTTCGTATTTTACTGAAAATGTTCAGCGAATTGCGCTCCGTTAAAAAATATGATGTTTCTTATAGACAATACTTATACCTATGAGTTTAGTCAAAGATGCTTTGATTTACCGAGCATATAGCCAATTTTGTTGTCTTAAATAACGCTTGAAAAAGTAATGTTTAATGGGGTATTGCTTAAGTGTCTGAGTAACTATCTACCCATTCAGCCAGTGTTTCCAGCTCAGATTTCTGGTTGTAATAATGCGGTGAAAAACGAATGCCACCGCCGCGGGGGGCGCAAACCACGCCCTTTTTTACAAGATATTGATACAGTAATTGACTATCAATGCCTTCTTTTTTAAATGTGAAAATACCCCCATGTCGACTAATATCGGTCGGACTAATTACAGTAATATCAGATAGTTGTGAGAATAACTTAACTAAATATTGCACGTTGGATAAGACCTTTATTTCTATATTGTGCATACCGCGCTCTAATAATAATGAGATGCTAGCCTGTAAGGCATGCGTGGCGAGGGTATTGGGGCTTCCGCATTCAAAACGTCGTGCATTGCTAGCTGGCTGCCAGTTTTTCATATTATTAAAATCAGATAAATCCTCCACCATATGCCAGCCAAACTGCTGTAATTGAAGCTCTTCAAAACGGCTCTGTTTGCAATAAAATAAAGCCAGTCCTTCTGGTCCCAGCATCCACTTGTGGCCATCAGCAATGACGAAGTCAGCATCCATATCCTGAACATCAAATTGTAATGCGCCAATTTGTTGAATGGCATCCACACAATATAGAGCGTTGTATGATTTGCAGGCTTTACCTAATACTTCCAAATTCATGCGTAAACCTGATGCATACTGAACAGCGCTAATACTCAGTAAACGGGTATTAGCATCCATTTGTTCGATAATGGCTTTTTCAGGGTAGGCTGTATCTGAAATATGTGCAATGCGTAGTTCAACGCCCTGTGCGCGTAACGCATCCCAAACAATAAAGTTAGACGGGAACTCTTCATTGCTTATTACAATATTGTCACCGCTTTGCCATTGAATGCCTTTGG
>Ga0316204_10006617_pt1 | contig 17674 bp, 18 predicted proteins | sample 6monrhotite_MG_2_FD_205661 | JGI IMG/M metagenome (GOLD analysis project Ga0316204, IMG submission 205661) | Microbial mat bacterial communities from mineral coupon in-situ incubated in ocean water Damariscotta River, Maine, United States -... | ecosystem: Environmental > Aquatic > Marine >... | reverse complement strand
ATGAAGATGTTTGGCAAACTGAAGAATTGCGGGCCCTGCTTGATTTTTATGTTGCATACTACGAAGAAGGTGAGCAAGAAATGTGGCAGGAGTTTAATCAATACTGCCATCCTTTAACTTACTGCTCAGAATTAACGGACTTGTTTAAACGTTATCTAGAGTACAAAACACAACTTCAAGATCTAGATACTGAGCGCTTAGAGCTAGCATCGGACTTCGAGGATAGACTTGATAAATTGAACCTGCTTCGCAGTGAGTTATTTTCTTCACTTGAGATAAGTCTGTTGTTTGATACTGAAGAAGTCTGGGACAGGCATGCCATCGATAGGTTGCGCATCAATCAGGATGCCAGTTTAAATAAGCGACAAAAAGCACAGCTGGTCAAGCAACAACTTGAACAACTACCAGAACATATGAAACAAGCTGTAGTGCCCACGCAGCAGCTACGCAAGGTTAATCAGATTGTTAGCAGTACAGTCTTTGATAGCAGTGATGAGTACAATCAACTGTCTGCAGAGTTTGGAGACGACACAGCACAAAGGTTAGTTGCCGTTAATCAATCCCAAAATACTTGGTTGAACAAGATACAACTGTTCCAACAACGCAGTGGTGATCTGAAACAGCAATTTGACCAAAATACTACTGATTACAGCCAAGCAATAACACAACTGAAGCAGCAAATGTTTGAAGTCAACGAACAAAAGCGCTTGCAGGTATATTTAGCCAATCCTAAGCTGACAAAACCTAATGGGTAGTGTTGATTAACTATTTCGCCTGATTTAGATGACTCTAGGGCTTTAAACAACACCAAAAAATAGAGAACCATACAAAATGGCATGGGACCATTTGAACATCAGCAAGATGACAGGAGGGCAAAGAGTTTACTGAGAATAACAGATTGGAGCAACTTGAATTTCTATTCACAAACGTGTCCTGTTAGCGCATGCTGTAAGTTTTGTTTCAACTAGCGCTGTAACCTACAAAATCTAAGCTAAAGCAAAAACCCAAAGCTTTTGGAGTTGCAGCCAACAAGGCGACAACAATCCTGACATAGCGGGTATCATGCCCACAGCGAACATGCAGTGTTTTCAGTTGATTATCTAATGCTTGTTCTTTATTTGTAATAGCTTGCTTGTGTAACTCTAATTCTTCGATGTGAGCTTTTAGTTTGCTCCAACTGGGCAGCCCTACCTCTCGAGCAAGAGAAAAATGAACATCGGCAAGTTGAATATTTTCGATAGAGAGAGTATCAGGGTGAGAATGAAACTTTTTGGCCAGCGTGAAGGCCGACTCATCTCCTTGGCGAATAGCTTTCAAACGCTTTTTTGCTTCAGACTTTTGCTGCTTAAAATTAATAGAAAATTTGTTGTACGATTGCATTATTCCACCATTCTTATAACTTCCACACTCGCCTCAATTTGAAGTTTAAAAGAAGGTAAAAAATAGTTTTCACCTGCAATTGCAGTTTAGTATTAAAGCCTTGAACAGAGTTCTTTCCGCGAGTGATGGATGCGTTAGGCGAAAGCCGCTCAAGGATAATCAATAAATATTTGCTTTGCAACAGACGCGGGATTGGATAAAAATCATCTGCATCACTACATGCTTTTACCGATAAAAATAAAACTGCAAGTCTTTTCTAAGTAGAAATGACTTGCAGTTGACGGTCCGCTCATCACCTATAAATCCCAGCTATATTAAATCAACACATGCTATCAAAAATCTCGACTAATCGACCTAGCAAGATCCAATATCAAGCACCTAATGGAACAAAATTAGTTGCCCATCTGTACTCTATCTATAACACCAAAACTTCACTGCCTGACCTTCTAAAAAGGCTTCTGCCTTGACTCCTTTGAGCAGAGCTAAAGTAGCTAATAATCCGGCTTGAATACAGTGAGGGGCTGCGACAGTCACCGATCTGGCTGCATTTTCAATGGGATATCCGGTTTCAGGGTTAAGGATATGACTGTAACGTTTGCAGTCTTTTAATAGATAACGCCTCGCGTCGCCACTAGTGGCTAATCCGCCACTGATGATTTTTAGTACCTTAGAGGCATTTTTATCGTCATCTTCAGGGCTTTCAATACCAATATGCCATGGCCGATTTTTGTGCCGTGGGCGGGTCACTTGAATATCACCGCCAAAATTCACCACTACTGATATCCTTGGCGCAGATTCGGCGCATAACTTGGCCACACAATCCACAGCGTATTCTTTGCCTATACCACCAAAGTCCACCTCCATGCCTTTGGCTAAGGTGATTGAGGACTGATCATATTTGACTTTTTGCCAACCGATGTAAGGCATTAACGCCTTTACTGCTTTAGGTATGGGTATATTATCCGAGCCATCAAATTTCCAGGCCTTGCGTAATACACCAGAGGTAATATCGAACATTCCTTCACTTAACTGAAAACAACTATTGGCAAATTCCAGTAGTCGAAATACCTCGTCATCAATAACAACCGGCTTACCCTCACTATGATTGATATTGGCCATAGGATTGTTGGGCAAATAACGGCTAAATTTTTCTTCTATACGTTTGGTTTCTTTATAAGCGACTGAAGTAAGGTGATTGGCAAGCATAGGGTCTTGCGTTTCAATCAATACCTCGCAAGGGCTGGCCATAGCAGCAAAGCGACCAATAATGTGGTCGCTCTTTTGTTCTATGGTGAATAGGTCATTCAACGAAAATACCTTTAAGTCAAATTATCACTTTAAAAGCTATAACTGACTTGTGCAATCACTGCTTTCACGCTGGGGTATAAGTCGAGTTGCTGTAAAGCACCGGGCTCGTCGAAACCAGCGTTTTTAGGATCTTGTTGATAATACTCCAATCTAAATGCCCACTCGTTACCACTAGGCATTTTCATTCCATATTTTAAGCCAAGTGTATAAGCGGTCATTTCACCTAAACGATAGTCTGCGCTGGCAAAGGCAGGTAGCGTACTTCCTTCCAGTAAAAAGGGTTGGTAAAACTCAGCGGCACCTTGTTGATAATACCTAAAATGTGGCTGAATATAAGTATTGCCACTCAAATTAAAGCGCAATCTAGAATCAATCGTATGGGAATTGATGTCCCAGTCATCAGTGGCGTATCGATAGGAAATATCGGCAACACCGCTATCCAAGGCATACTTTGTTTGCCAATAAAAACTTTGTCGGGTGCGCTCTGTTGGTCTGCCTTCGTGTACTAACGACTGCGTTAACCCTTGGTCATTAACCACACTTAATACCTTAAAGGGGTCGGTGTGATAACCATCAGACGTAGAGTAGCCATAGTTAAATTGCATCAACATTCTACGGTTGATAATTTGGGTCACCCCAAACATCAAATCTACTATGCTTTTGTCGTCTGTACCTGTCTGCCTTGTCGCGTCAAAAGCGGCTTGATAAGCTTGTTCATTGGCGAATTGACCTTGGTCAATCACCATTTCAGAAAAAGCTACGGGGAGCCCACCTTCGGGATCGATAGTGTCAAAAGCTAGAGATAATCCAGCCGATACTGTAGTGTTTTTCTGATTAAAATCTTTTGCAAGAGAGCCATTAACCGCAATTGATAAATAGTCGTACTCTTTTGAAAGATGTACCCCTGCACTGCCACGCATGTCATCCCAAAGAGGTTGTGTCCACTGTGCTTCAAGTTGCACTCGGGTATCGCGAAAAGTGTCATCTAAAGGTATTTCACCTGCGTCTATGACATATTGACCTTTGCCTGATGGACGAGTGTAGGTTTGAGCGGATGGCTGAGACACTGCGCCCGATGCTGAAGCACCTGTAAGTGCATCAAGAATGATTTTTCCAGAAAAAATGTGCTCATCGCCAAAATCTTTTTTAGCTGAAAATACGCCTTCAACTGCGGTAATTCTATCAGTTTCACCGTAATACAGCAGAGCAGTATCCATTTCCCAAACAGCTTCATCGGCTTGAACGACTGGGGTTGTGCCTAGCAGAACGCATGTCGCGGCAGCAAGTGCGGAATTAACGTTAGTTACTTTTTTGGTTTTGCCAGTTACATTGCTTTTCGATGTTAATTGCATCCACAACCCCCACCAGCAAAAGCACGGCCACCACTGGTGGCTTCTTTACTGAAATAAATATGATCGTCTAAACCAAGGTCAATACCTTCAGAGTCTAAAGCCATTTCTTCCTTGGCTAATAAGTCACGTTCCCAAGGCTGCACTCCTAGGTTGGCACAACCAACAAGCTGAGTACTTATCAAAAATGCGAGCATTAATCGTACTTTTTTTAACATAACTGGCGACTCTCTATTGGTTAATGACTTCTATTCGTTGAGTAATAAAACTAGCTCTTGTTCGTATAAGGCTTCGGTGCGGGTGAAAAATCCCTTATGTGCAAATCGGATTGTGCCCTTTTTGTCGATTAGGTAACTGCTGGGCATGCCTAATAATTGATAATCACTGGCGATCTTGCCTGCAGGGTCATGAATAATCGGGATATCCGCAGGCACTATCTCTAAAAAAGCTTTTGCCAAAGCCTCTTCAGTATCTAAATTGATGGCAATAATCTGCAAACCTTGGCCAGCATATTTTTGCTGCATTTGGTTCATCCAAGGGAAGGATTTACGACATGGTTTGCACCAGCTAGCCCAAAAGTCGAGATAAACGACCTGGCCAGTTAAAGCCGATAATTTGTCGGGTAACTGATCGTTAGTGATAGCAAAGTCTGGCGCTGACATCTCTTGTGCAAAACTTAAAGATAGCGGTGAAAAGCTGATAATAAAAAACAGCGTACTTAAACGGAGTTGACGCAAAATATTGACCTTCTAGATAATATGCAGACAGTCTAGATGGCAAATCTTAAGTAAAACTTAAAGCAATAAAAAAGCTCCCTTAGGAGCTTATTTAAACACGTAAATATAAACGCGTTATGAATCTACAGTGCCACAAAAACGATAACCTTCACCATGGATAGTCACAATCAAATCATCGGCGTTAATTTCTGATTCAAAATGCTTACGAATACGGCGGATAGTCACGTCAACTGTGCGGTCATTAGGACGCAATTCACGGCCGGTCATTTCCATTATCAATTGTTCACGTGTCAGAATTTTACCTGGGTTGTTCAAAAACAAGTGTAACGCTCTAAACTCACTGCGGGGTAAACGAAATTCTTTGCTACTGGGAGAAATCAAACTACGACTATCGCCGTCTAATACCCAACCGTTAAAGTTTACACGGCTTGGCAGGTCATCATCTTCACTACTGTTAGTGGTGCGTACCAATAAGTTTCGAGCACGAATAGTCAGTTCACGAGGATTGAAAGGTTTAGTGAGATAGTCATCAGCACCAATTTCCAACCCTAAGATTCGGTCCACATCATTGTCTCTGCCTGTTAAAAATATCAAACCAACATTCTTACGACCGCGCACTTCCCGCGCCAAAAGCAAGCCGTTTTTACCAGGTAAATTGATATCCATGATAACCAGGTTGATGGTGTTGTTTTCGAAGATGTCATGCATCTGTTCGCCATGTTCGGCTTCAAATACATTGTACCCTTCTGCTTCAAACAAGCTTTTAAGGGTGGTACGTGTAACCACTTCATCTTCAACAATTAATACGTTAGGAGTCTGCATGTTTCAGGCCTGATTAAGAATTTGTGTAAAAGTTTATCAGAAAATATCCAAAAATCAGTGTTTTATCTAGCTAAAATTGAATATATATACCCAAAGCCATTGGAGTTGCAGCTAGGCGGCAAAGGAACTCAGCCCCATGAGCTTAGGCGTACTAAGTGATTGGGGTGAGTGAGAGCAGCCAACAACGCTGCAGCTTCAAGGGAGACGGGTATAAATAAAATTTATGCATTTATACGCATACATCCTAACAATTACACACTCAGAGAGATTGTTAGGGTGGATTGGTATCAAATAAAGGAACCAATATGAACTTGGTTGACACCCACCTTTTTGACAGGAAACAGTATCCTAAACTGAACACCCCGCCCCTCTTCACTGACAATAGAAATTGAACCGTTTAAGGCCTGTGTCACTAGATTGTATACCAAATGCATACCTAGGCCACTGCCTCCTTGACCACGTTTAGTAGTAACAAAAGGGTCAAAAATACGCTTGCGTAAATGTTCTGGTATACCTTTGCCGTTATCTTTAAATTCGATACTCACCTTAGTGTCATCTACAGACTCGATGCTAATATCTATTTGGCCTTTATCCATGTCCTCAAACCCATGAATAATAGAATTCATTATTAAGTTGATTATAATTTGATTAATCGGCCCAGCTTTAGATTCAACCACTAAATTATCTGCACAATTCACGTTGATCTGATGCTTTACCTTTTTTAACTTAGGCCGCATCGACATCAATATTTCATCCATCAACTTAACAAAAGAGAAAACGCGATTATTTTCCGAAGATTGGTCAACGGCCACTTGTTTAAAGCTTGAAATCAACTCAGCTGCCCGATTCAGGTTGCGATAGATAATATTAAGGTTTTCTTCGCCCTCAGCAATAAACTTCGACAAGGAACTGGCTTTGAGCGTTTTGTCTTCAAAGGCTTTACGCATATCAGACAGTCTATCCAACATCATTGTCGATGCTGTCACACCAAGTCCAATTGGCGTATTAACTTCATGGGCAACACCTGCCACCATATCCCCTAAAGAAGCCATTTTTTCATTTTGAACCATTTGTCTTTGAAACTGGTGTAACTTTTCTAAGGTTTGAATTAATTCGTTATTCGCTTCTTTTAAGGCGCTGGTACGCTGTTTAACCTTTTCTTCTAAACTCGAATTTAACTTAGCTTGCTGTGCTTCAGCTTCAGTCTGCCGCTCCATATGCTCTTGGGTTCGCTGTAACATGTTATTGAATGCTTCACCCAAGATATCCAATTCTTTAATACCATTTAATTCAGCTCTACTTGAATAGTCTTTTTGACGGGATACTCGTTGCACAAGTTTAACCAATACGTTGATGGGTGCCGTAATGGCCCTTTGAAGTTTTAAAGTGAGTAAAAAACAGATAATCAAACACACTACCAACACACCTATAGTGAGCATGATTGAGTTGCCAGTAAGGTTTTGCAATTCATCTGCCGATGCCCGCAAATAAAGGTACCCTATAACTTGATTTGCACTTCGAATAGGTCGAATAATTTCCATTATCCCGCCAGTCATTTTAGGCTGAAATAATTGTTCTACCTGATCAAATTTAGCTTTTACAGGCGCTATACCCTCTTTGTTGTAACTGGCAAAAAAATCTATGCTCTGGTCGTCGATAATTTTGTAAATGTGCACGTTTTCGATTAATTCTGAAGCTGAAAAAATCTTTAGATTTTTCTCTTCAACCAAACCTTCATCTTTAATCAAGGACTCAATTGAATCACGTCCAATAATCTCAGCATAGACCAGCATCTTGTCTTGTAGGGATTGTCTATAGGTACTAATTTGACTATACAAATTGACACCTGAAGACAATATCAATGACAAAGAGGTGATAGCCATAACCACCCAAATAATCAGGCTTTTAATTGATAAAAATTTAGTGTCTGAGGCCATATTACTTGTAACGTATTCCTAGGTCTGACGACTCTTCATAAATGATATTGATACAAAAACGTTTAAATTGAAACTAATAGACTGAATTTATGTTGTTTTTTCTCACCCAGAACAATAACAACTAGGCAGACGGATATATATATATCTCCCAGCCTTTAAGGGGTTTCCTCAAAACCTGCTTTTTCTGTGCTAAAAGCAATGTACTTAGTTTGCCTAGTTCCTGACTAAAGTTAAAATATCTTGCGCACTCAACTGATATTTTTTTGCCATGCGCTGCAGAGTAGCTTGTTGATCTATCTGTGTAACTTTACTGGTTTTAGTATTACTCAGCACTTTAAGATCGCTTAAACAGATACAAATTATGTCACCTTTATCGACATCTAATAAGGCCACCGCTAATGCAGCCTTTTTATAAATTAGATGTGGGCAAACATTTTGTCTTTCTGGGGCCTGCAAACACTTAGATGGCAATGCATGGGCTCCAGTTGTCAATGCCACGAGCAGTAAACAACAAAAAATAACCATTCTGTTTTTCTTCAATTTTTTCTAGCTCAAATACAGTGTTTGATAGTCTTGTGCTGCAGCTTCCCAAGTAAAACGACTTTGCATCGCTCGCTGTTGTGTTAGCACAACAACCTCGGGTGCCTCATGATAAAACAGCAAGGCACGCTGTACACATGATAACAGTGCGCTACTTTCGGGTTGTTCAAACATAAATCCAGTGGCGCTGTCTGGATCGTCTGCCAAATCTATCACTGTGTCCTTAAGCCCGCCCACTGCCCTAACAATGGGCAAAGTGCCATATGCCAAACTGTACATTTGATTCAAGCCACAAGGCTCAAACAATGAAGGCATCAAAAAGAAGTCACTTCCCGCTTCAATCATGTGAGCTTTACGCACACTAAAGTCTTCAACAAAAACCAGTTTTTTGGGGTGTTTTTTGGCCACTTCTTGCAGAAACAGGCTTATTTCAGGGTCGCCCGTACCAATAATGGCGACTTGTACCTCATGTTGCATCAGCTTTTCTAACATTGGCAAAATAAAGCCAAAGCCTTTTTGCTCCGTTAGTCGACACACCATTCCAATGATAGGCACACGCATTTTCTTAGGCAGCTGTAACTCTTTTTGTAATGCCGCTTTGCAGGCTTTTTTGCCAGATAAGTCAGCATGATGATAGTTTTTTGCAATATGTGGATCATTAACAGGATCCCACTGACTATAGTCACAACCATTTAAAATACCCGAAACGTCACTGCGTCGTTTTTGGAACTCGTTAAATAAGTGATGTGAGCCTAAAGGTGTCAGAAGTTCTTGCGCATAGTTAGGACTGACTGCATTAATTTTATTGGCATAACGAATACCCATACGCACAAAATTTAGCGCATCACCATCCAATTGGCTGTGTAATTGATAGTGAGGTTGTAAGTAAGCAATATCACCAAATCGATGTGTGCCTTGATAAGCACCATTGTGTATGGTGAAAATTGTTTTTGCTTGAGCAAAAAATCCTGAATCGTCAATACTAACAAAATAGGGTGTGAGTGCCGTGTGCCAGTCATTGCAGTGCACAATATCGGGCCGAAAACCAACTGCCTTTGAGGCTTGTAATGCTGCGTTTGCAAAAAATGCAAAACGTTCCGCATTATCTGGATAGGCGTGGTAATCATCAGAGTAAAGGCCTTTACGGTCAAAATATTCTGGGTAGTCCACTGCTAATACTCGCAAACCCTCTAGTGTTAAATTTTTAACGGCAAACGCATAGGATTTATGGCCAGCATATAAAGTTTGTTTAGCGCAACAGTCCGCGGCGTTAAATTTATCTGCTAACTGTTGATAATAGGGCATCACTATTGTCACGTCGTGTCCCAGCTCAGCCAATGCTAAAGGTAGGGCTTTTCCTACATCCGCTAAACCACCTGTTTTAACCAGATCTTCTACTTCAGACACTACAAACAATATTTTCATTGGAGCTGTTTACCTTTTTTATTTTATGCGAGCACACTGGTAAAGGGTAAATTTAGTGGTTTGTGCCATGGGGCTCACAGCACTAAACTTTTGTTCAAGTAACTCAGAGTAGCGCAAAAATTTATTTGCCACCAATGTCAGTGAACCACCTTTTGCTAAGTATTGCTTAAGTTGCGAAATAAAATTCTCGGTAACAGAATAATCAGTCACAATACCAGTATGAAAGGGTGGATTAGTGTACACAGCTGAGAACTTGCCTTGCACATCCATCAAACCATTTGAGGCTACTACCCGAACGTTAAGGTTATTTAGCTTGGCGCTTTCTTTTGCACAGTGCACAGCCAAGGCACTGACATCACTCATCACCACTTCACTTTCTGGGCTTTTTAACCCAAGGTAACAACCAATAACGCCTGCACCACAACCAAAGTCTAATAATCGCCCAGTCTTAATGTCAGGCAAATTATCTAATAACACTTTAGTGCCTAAATCTATAGCGCCATGGTTAAACACACCCGGTAAAGAACATATTTTGTAATCTAAACCAGTAACAGAAATATCGATTTCACTCTGCCACTGGGTCAGTTCAAAAGGTTTGACAGCTTTATCTATTTGCGCTCCGAATAATGCACAGTGACGTGCCGAGTCCACTTTGTTCACTTGAGAACTAATAGTCTCGAGAATTTTAGCCGCACTCTTAACGCCACCTTTATTTTCACCCACAAGTAGCAAACTGCCATTTTCTTCAAGGCAAGCTGCAACATTGGCAATCAACATTTTCGCCTGATCTTTAGATTTAGGCATGTAGATCACCGCACCATCGAATTTTTCGTCAGTAGGGTAAGCCGCCGCGAAAGTATGTTGCGCCGATTTTCCAGCAGCACAACTTTGCTGATAAATATCAAAGTATTGATGAAACACTTTGATATCAGGATTGTTTATTTGTTCAGCAATTTGAGCATCGGTTGGATTAACCAGTAACCATTTGCCTTGTGCGAAGGTGTCTTCACTGCGCATCAATAATTGGCTAGAAGCTGACAACATCAAGATACCCTCTCAAACATTAAATCCCATACTCCGTGGCCTAATCTATGGCCACGTTGCTCAAATTTAGTTAACGGTCGTTGCTCCGGCCTTGGCACATAATCGTTAGTAACCGATTGGTTTTTAAAACCTTCAGCTGCAGACATCACAATTAACATATGTTCAGCATAATTTTCCCAATCGGTCGCCATGTGGAATACGCCACCTATGGCTAACTTGCTCCTCACATTTTGTACAAAATCAGGTTGCATAATGCGCCTTTTGTGATGGCGCTTTTTATGCCAAGGATCAGGGAAAAACAATTGCACACGAGCCAAACTACTATCAGCAACACAATCGGCAAACACTTCAACGGCATCGTGTTCGTATACCCTTAGGTTGGTCACATTCTGTTCGGCTGCTTCACTTAGGCAAGTTCCCACACCCGGGCGGTGTACTTCAATCCCAACAAAATCTTTATCTGGCTCATTTACCGCCATCTCTACCAAAGACTTGCCCATACCAAAACCAATTTCCAACACTATTGGTGCCACTCGCCCAAAAGTGTCGGCAAAATTTTGTAAACCACTTTTATGCTCTAAACCCATAATCGGCCAGTTTTGTTCGATAGATTTTGCCTGACCTGTGGTTAAGCGTCCTTCTCTTTTTACAAAACTTTGAATTTTACGAATATACACGCCTGATTCGGCAGCTTCTTGTTCAGATTTAAACTGACTCATATCTGGATCTCATCTCAAAAAAATGTTGCTGGCTATAGACCAGTACTTAGTGTGGCGCATTATCCGGCGACACAGCCTGATTGCAAGGCAGACTGCTTAGTTTATGCAATTTTTGACGCTAAATATTCCGCTAATACTCTAGATTGCTCAATCGGCAACATATGCCCAGCGTTTTTAATTTGAGTCATATCACTATTTGGTAAATGTTGATGCATCGCTAACACGGTCGATTCACTCAAAAAGTTATCCTGATCGCCGCTTACAAGATGAATCGGAAAAACGCACTTAGCCAAAGATGGAAGCAGGTTTTTTCTGGCTTGAGTTGCAGCAATTTGAGCAGCCAAAACTGCGGCGCCTAAATCCTGCTCCATTTGTTTAACGATATTTAGGTATTCGCTATTCTCATGATGGCAATCATGAAACAAACCTTTTAAGCCCTTCGCAGTCATGGCGGAATATTGCTTATTCTTAATTAACTTAAGCAATTGTTGGCGCTGCTGAATTTCTGTCTTAGGTAATTCGTCACAAGCACTAGCTATGAGTGTTAACGATGCAATACGGCTTTGATTTTCAATCGCGGTCAACGCTGCGATATAACCACCCATGGAATATCCTACCAAATGTACGGGTTGCTCAAAATAGGCTAGACGGTCGGCACTTAACATCTTCATTTGGGCAAAATCTTCAGCCCACTGCAAAGGTACAAAAGCGCGCATAGGTATATTTAGATGTTGCCAGAATGCATGAAATATCCGCTCATCGTTTAATGTGCCAGGGAAGAAGACTACAGGCTGGTTAATTTGATAGGTTGTGTCGTTTGTTTTTGGCAATCTATTCTCAAGTGAACTATTTCAAATCTGTTAGGGTATTATCCAGTAATTACATAAAGAACAACAGATCCTTACTCGGTGCCAAACAATATTAAAGCTACACATACCCCTTTCAGTCAAAAAATCTTAGCTTGGTTCGACCTAAATGGCAGAAAAAACCTGCCATGGCAGCTAAACAAAACGCCCTACACGGTTTGGGTATCTGAAATCATGCTGCAACAAACTCAAGTAAAAACGGTTATCCCCTATTACCTAGCTTTTATGCGGCGTTTCCCTGACGTATTAAGTTTGGCAAATGCACCTCAAGACGAAGTGTTGCACCACTGGACAGGTTTAGGCTACTACGCCCGCGCCCGTAATTTACAAAAAGCAGCACAAATGATAAGAGATGAGCATCAAACATCATTCCCCGAAAAGTTAGAGCAGTTAATAGCCTTGCCGGGCATTGGACGCTCTACTGCTGCCGCTATTTTGTCCCTAGCTTGTGGGCAGCATCACAGTATTCTCGATGGTAATGTTAAGCGTGTTTTGGCACGTTATTTTGCTGTGGAAGGTTGGCCGGGAAATAAAAAGGTCGAAACTGATTTATGGCAGTACGCTGATGGTTTAACCCCTAAAAACAGAACGGCTGATTACACTCAAGCCATGATGGATATGGGCGCAACACTGTGCACTCGCGGTAAACCACAATGTGACATATGCCCCGTACATCTGGACTGCCTAGCGTTTGTGCAAGGGCGACAAGCTGAGTTACCGCACAAAAAACCTAAAAAGACTATTCCGGTAAGATCGACCTTTATGTTGATCCCCATGTGGCAAAAACAGCTTTTGATATACAAACGCCCACCAGCAGGATTATGGGGTGGTTTATGGGGATTCCATGAAGTGGAACATGCAGAACAAATTGCTGAACGGGCCTCAAGCCTAGGGTTTGATGATATCCAACAACAAACACTCAGCCCTTTTCGCCACACCTTTAGCCATTTTCATTTGGACATTCAACCCGTTGTATTACACCTAAAACAACAACCTAGCGGCCGAGTAATGGAAGACACACAAATGTGGTACGACTTAAACCAACCACAAAACGTTGGATTAGCCGCGCCAACCAAGAAACTATTTAGTACAATCAATACATCATTTTAATTAACCGGTTTGATTACAACATTATGAGTAGAACAGTATTTTGTCAGCGCCTACAAAAAGAAGCAGATGGCCTAGATTTCCAACTTTACCCAGGTGAGCTAGGTAAGAAAATTTTCGACAATATTTGCAAAGAAGCATGGACCGAGTGGCAAAAGAAACAAACCATGCTGATCAACGAAAATAAGCTCAATATGATGGAGCCGACTGCTAGAACATTTCTAGAAACTCAGATGAAAGGCTATTTATTTGAAGGCAAAGAGCCTGATATTCAAGGTTATGTACCTCCCAAGAGCTAAATATACTGGCTTTAAAGCAACCGTTAGCCTGAACTTGGCTGTTTTAGTAGAGATTTTGCGCAATCTATATACAATCTGCAAAATTTCCTTAAAATTCTATAACTTTCTATAAAAAGAGGTTGACTTAAAAGCCCTAAATCCGTTTAATACGCACCCTCAGCGAAACAGACGCAGTCTTTAAAGACAAACTCTTGTTAAGTTGATGCCCAGATAGCTCAGTTGGTAGAGCAGAGGATTGAAAATCCTCGTGTCCTTGGTTCGATTCCGAGTCTGGGCACCATTATTCTAGAAGCCCTGCAAGAAATTGCGGGGCTTTTTAGTTTCTGATATAGCAACATTCACTTCGTTCACCGCAATCCTTTGCGGATTTTCGATTGGCATCCATGCCAAACGATTTACTTTTTACCTACAGCCGCAAAAAGTAAACAAAAAGGGCCGCTCTCCAAATATGTTCTTCATCCAATAATCTATTCACTTTTGCAGGTCGTAATGATTCGTTCCCGACAAGCCATTACTCAATCGCCTATCCATGGCGATTGCCCTACAAAAGTGAATAGATTATTGGCGAACATACAGTCGAGGGGAGAGCTTAACGCACAGCTTCGCAGTTAGAGAAGGGACAACCACTAACATGGCTTGTCCATGTAATTCTATTTAGCTAAAGACTTAGTGACAGGTACAATCTCTGTGATCTGTGTTACTCAGTACCGTCGCCCTAGCTTTTCTTACACACCCGCAACACAAGAAACTTTTTATAGGTGAAAGCCAATGCTTGAAGTGTCATGATAAATAATAAATAACGTTTACTGAGTTGAATAGCCGAATGAATGATTTACAGATTTACCAAAGTGATGATGGTGCTTTGTTTCTTGACGTGACTGTCAAGGAAGATACTGTTTGGTTGTCTCAAAATCAGTTATGCGAATTATTTGGCCGCGATAGAACTGTTATTACAAAGCATGTCAATAATGTGTTTAAAGAAGGTGAGTTAGATAAAGATTCAGTAAGTGCAAAATTAGCACATACTGTCGATGATAAAAAAACCTATCAAATCAATTGCATGATGCCATTTTACGATTCCGAGTCTGCACCATTATTCTAGGAGCCCTGAACAGAAACATTCGGTTTTTTTAGTATCTGAGATAGAAGATTGAAAAACAGCATTCACTTCGTTCTCCGCAATCCATTGCGGATTTTCGATTGGCATCCATGCCAAACGATTTACTTTTTACCTACAGCCGCAAAAAGTAAGCAAAAAGGGCTGCTCTCCAATAATGCTCTTTTTCCATTTATCTACTGATTTTTGTAGGTCGTAATGATTCGTTCCCGACAAGCCATTACTCAATCGCCTGTCCTTGACGATTGCCCTACAAAAATCAGTAGATAAATGGCGAGCATTCAGTCGAGGAGAGAGCATACAGCACAGCTTCGCTGTTAAAGACAAATCAAAGTGTCTGACCCGAATGGCACTTACTTAAGAGTTAAGCTACTGAAATAAAAAGAAAAGCTGGTCAAAAATGATAGGATGTTAATCGCTAAAAAAACTCTATCAAAAGAAACCAGCCTTATATGTATACTAATCAGCAAGCCTCTCAAGTTCAACAATCTATTACCCATTACACAAAAAAATGCAACGCCCACACGTTTATGGATATTCTCAACAGCCCTGAATATATCGATAAAATCGAAACCCTATTTCCTGCACAAAGAGTGAGATTATTTCCTCCCAAATTAACCGTTTCAATGTTCATGGCTCAAGCGCTCAATGAGGATCGCTCCTGCCAAAAAATTGTCGATGAAGTCGCGATAAGACAGGCGCTTAATGGCCGTCAAACGTGTAGTACTAACACGGGAGCCTATTGTAAGGCGCGACAACGAATGCCTCTGGTATTACCCTCAGCATTAACTCGATACACAGGGCAATTATTAAGTGCCAACTCCCCTCTTCAATGGCACTGGAAAAATCGCCCCATTAGGTTGGTTGACGGCATGACCTAAAGTTTGCCAGACACTGCGGCTAATCAAGCGGCTTACCCCCAACCTGGCAGTCAAAAGCCAGGACTGGGTTTTCCCTTGTGTCGTATGGTGAGTATCATTTGCCTTGGCAGTGGTGCACTGCTGGATATGGCTTCAGGCCCTTGTAAGGGAAAAGGCAGTGATGAACAAACCTTGCTTAGAAGCATGCTTAATACTCTACAAACCGACGATATTTTATTGGGAGACGCTTTTTATGCCACCTATTTTTTATTGTGTGCGTTAAAGGATAAAGGCGTAGACGGTGTGTTTGAACAACATGGTTCAAGAAGGTTGACGACTGATTTTAGTCAAGGTGAGTTATTAGGTACGCGAGATCACATTATTACTATCCATAAATCCAAAAAGAAACCGGACTGGATGGCGCAGGATGAATATGATCACGCGCCAGACACGCTTAAGGTGCGAGAGCTTAAAACGGGCGGTAAAATATTAGTCACGACATTACTATGTCCGCAAAAAACGGCCAAAGTTGCTTTACGAAAACTCTACAAAGAGCGCTGGCATATAGAAGTGGATTTTAGGAACATTAAGACCACAATGGGTATGGAAACATTGAGCTGCCGGACACCGGAGATGGTGGAAAAGGAGATGTGGATTTACCTTTTGGCTTACAATCTGATCCGCTTACTCATGGCTCAGTCAGCCTTGTTGGCGGATATAATGCCACGGCAAATAAGCTTCAAACATACGGTGCAGCTGTGGATAGCCTGGCAAGGTCGGAACGACGACCATGGCCGTTTTACCCACCCCAACATGGGAGAGTTATTTACTCTCATAGCACAGCGGCAGGTTGGAAAAAGGCCAGGGCGCATGGAGCCTAGAGCGGTTAAACGCAGACCGAAGCCCTTTCCATTACTCACCAAGCCCAGAACACAAGCCAGAGAAGAAATAAGAAAAAATGGTCACCCCAAAAAGCTTAAGTAAGTGCCATTCGTGTCTGATCCCCTCGATCATTGACTCGGTACTACTTTAAATATCCCAGAGCCATCAGTGGCCACGTAGATATAGCCATCAGCCCCCTGTTTTACATTCCGCACGCGGCCTATTCCAGGAAACAAAATGTCTTGACTGAGAACTTTGTCTCCATCTAATTCAAGTGCGACTAAATAAGCAAACTTTAACGAACCCACTAAAACTTTACCTTTCCAGTCTGGGTAAAAATCACTAGTAACAAAGGTCATGCCTGATGGAGCGATGGAAGGCACCCAATACCAAGCAGGTTGCTGCATACCTTCTTTTTCAGTTAGATCAGTAAAAGATGAGCCACTATAATTAACCCCGTAGCTGATCACAGGCCAACCATAATTTGCACCTCGCTGAATGATATTGATTTCATCACCACCTTTAGGGCCGTGTTCGTGAGTCCAAATGTCGCCCGTTACCGGGTGCATAGCCATACCTTGAGGATTGCGATGACCGAACGAGTAAATAGAAGGATGGGCATCTTTTTGCGCAACAAAGGGATTATCTTCGGGAATACTGCCGTCGCTGTTGATTCTGTGAATTTTACCTGCATCTCGGTCTAACCGCTGTGGATTAACGTCACGATTCCCTCTATCTCCACTGGAAATATACAAATAACCTTGTTTATCGAATGTTAGGCGGCTGCCGTAATGTTGGCCTTTGGTTGTATTAGGCCCACCTTCAAAAATCACGGTTTGTTCGGTCAGTTTAAAATCTTGCAGTTTAGCGCGCATAACAGATGTATGAGCACCTTCACCCTCACCTTCTAAACCAGAATAAGAAAAATATATAAGATTATTCTTAGCATAATTGGGATCGACTGCAACATCCAATAAGCCGCCTTGGCCTTGAGCTCTAAGCTCGGGTAAGCCAGCGACTTTTTCGCTTAATAGCTCGCCATTACTGATGATCCTCAGTTCGCCCTTACGGTCGGAAACAAGTATGCTCTTGTCGTCTAGCCAAGCCATACCCCAAGGGATATCTATTCCTTTCGTGACTAGCTTGTACTCGTAAGATTGATTGCTATCTGAGAGTGGAATTTTTGGTTGTTGTGAGCAAGCTGAGCCAGATAAAGCGATACAACACATTAAGCCCAAGAAGCGCGTGATAGTTACCATCATTTATCCCTTATATATAAATT
>Ga0316204_10006616_pt1 | contig 17679 bp, 15 predicted proteins | sample 6monrhotite_MG_2_FD_205661 | JGI IMG/M metagenome (GOLD analysis project Ga0316204, IMG submission 205661) | Microbial mat bacterial communities from mineral coupon in-situ incubated in ocean water Damariscotta River, Maine, United States -... | ecosystem: Environmental > Aquatic > Marine >... | reverse complement strand
AGGTTACACGGTTCATTAAAATATTTATCTCCACTGAAGTTTAAAGAAAGATATATAGATGGAAATGCTAGTGAAATTAAATTTTGTGCTTAGGTGAGAATGTGTCCAACTTTAGGGGGTTGACAGGTTTTAGGTTCAAGGTCATTAAATATATTTTTCATGAGAATTAGTTTATCAAAGAGAGGAAGTTTCGTATATGTATAATTTCAAAGTTCTACTTAATTCAAACAATATTATTCCTGAAAACATTGCGCCAATTGTCCAAAATAAAGCAAGTTTTGGCTCTATCTCAGCTCCTAGAATTTTAAACAAACTTAAAAATAATAAATTGAAAACCAAATAAAAAATAATGCTTTTTTTGTGTATTAAATTAAGCTCACTTGTTGAAAGGAAAAAATTTGATAAGACTGCTCCTGAACCAACAAAAATGCTACCGCAAATACTCATACAGCCTAGTTCTCCAAAATTGGCATGAAAATAATGAAATACGTGATGATTATTTACAAAACTTAATTGAAATTGAGGACAAATTAATGTTGTTATGATTCCTATTATAAGTTGCACAGCGAATATTTTTGAAAATGTTAATTTTAAACTCGGTTCAAGGTCATTTTTGATTTCCATTAATATTTCATTTGAAATGTATTCAGAAGGTTTTTGATTATTCTCATTATTTAAAAAATCATTAAAGTCATCAGTTCTATTATGTTTTTTAACCATGATTATCACCACCTGCTAAATTTACTTTTATTTTTTTTATGGCTCTCGATATAAGTTTTCTTGCATTACTCTGAGAAGTGTCGAGAAGCTCTGAAATTTCTTTAAACTCTTTGTCTTCTATATATCTAAGTTCTATAGCTGATTTTTCTTTTGCTGATAGATTCGAATGTTCCGAAAAATCTATAGTGGATTCATTTTCTTGGTCATCATTTACAGTTGTTTGACTTTGGTAACTTTCATCAAATTTTATAAATTCAGCTCTGTTAGATTTTCTGAAATTATCAGTGAGTTCATTTCTAGAAATAGTATAAAGCCATTGAGTAAATTTAAATTTACTACTATAGAGGTTTCTACTCTTATGAACTTTTAAAAATATATTTTGAAATAATTCATCAACAAGCTCTCGATTTTTAAGCCTTTTATGAAGATAAGAATATACTCTCGATTTATGTCTTGAATATAAAATCTCATATGCTTGATAATTTCCTTGCACGTATGACTTCATTAAATCCTCATCGTCCCATTCATTTTGCGGGAGATTTTTATTTTTGGAATCAGATGATTGAGTGCTCAACTACTTTTCCTATAAATATATACGATTGAAAATTGAAATTTGTGACATAATTAATTTTTTTGTATAAGAAATACGCCACTTAGAAGCATTAATGCTCCAAGTATGCGGAATATGTTTATTTTAACAATATTTAGGCCAAGTACACCGTAATGATCCATTATTAGTGACATCAAAAGTTGTCCCGTAACAATAAGAGCGATCCAAGTTGTAGCACCTAATTTTGGTAAAAGAAAAATTGCTCCAATGATAAAAAATGACCCAACTAATCCGCCAAGTAAAAGATATGGAGGGATTTCAAAAAAAACTTTTAATTTTGGAAAGCCTGTTGGAGAAAAAAAATTTGCAATAATAAATATAATTAAGCCTCCGGTGAAGTTTACAAGTGCTGCTCCATAGGGATGGCCGATTGTTGAAGAGAGTCTTGAGTTAAGTAATCCTTGAAAAGGAATGAGAAGTCCAATAGCTAAAGCAAAAAAAATTGATGTTGCGTTCAAAATTATCCCTTTTTTAAATAGTTTTAAAAATTATGGCATTAATATTACTGATATAAAAGGTTTTTGCGTACTAATGGGGCAATTTTGATATGTTTATTTGTTTGGTAATAATTTATATAAAATTTATTAACATTTCTTGTCGACAATACGGAGGAACTAAATTTTATGTTTTTTTTGAACTTAAATTTTACTTTGGAAATTTTGTTCTTTTTAAAAATGAAGTCATAATCTAACAGCATTGATTTATTTTCAGTTTGATAGTGAATTAACACATTGTAAATTTCAGAACTTCTGATTTTAATATTTTTAACAAGATGAAAATGAATAGTTTTGTTTTTATTTTGTTCAAAATAATTTATTAATTTTTCAATCGAGTTTATTTTTGTTCTGCTCGATGAAATTTCAAAATTATTAGCTAGAATTTTTTTTAAATTTTCTACTGGCTTTTCTATTCCATCAAACGAATAAAAAAAATCGTAAATTAGTGAAAGTTTTTGATTATCAGAGGCGAAAGTAAAATTACTGACAATTAAAATAATAAAAAAATATTTTTTCATAGTACTTAATAGTTGATCTTTTTACAAAATGCAAATTAGTGTGACATTTAAGTCGATAATATTATTGATATTAGTATAGGTAGTGAATTGCTTAAATATTTTAATTAGATGAGCTGAATCTGATTTTTGTATTTGATTTTTTTACAAAACTGCACGATTATGTATCTAGTGTTTACGAGCGGCGACGCTAGCTAAGTGCCTCGTAGGTGTAAGTCCTACCTGGGGGATTTCTAGTTACCCCAGAAGCCAAAGCTTCTGATAATATTTGGTGACAAATATATCGGTTGCAAGCTTTGAGAGTTTTTAAAGTCTTTATTAATTTAGAGACATCCGAAATTAAAAACTCGCGGACTAACAGGTTGTAGCAAAAGTGAACCTTGCTTTATTCAAAAACTCTTTACCGTCGGAAGTAATAGAGTTTAAAGAAAAATACCGAGCTTGATGGTAAACCAAGCGAAGGTCGAAGTCATCAGTCAAGAATTAGAAAATGGCAGCTGGTGGATTTTTCGAGAATTAGAGAGAGGGCGACATGTTAGGAAGGGAACTTAGTGAAAGCGCGGAACGGCTTAAGTACCAGATGAAGAACACCAATCCTTCATCAAGATGTAACAGTTTTAGATGTATTTTTAAAATGTTGTTAGATTGGAACTTAAGGCGGGCGTATGAGGTCAGTTAAGCTATACTTTTTAGAAGAACAAAAACTAAAAAGTGCGAGGACCTCAGAGGTTTGATGGTTATAGATACAGCCTTTTGTAGTCATCTTGAAACGACATCTTTGCGGCTTGTTGGAAGATGTGAGTATTTAGGCCAACGAAGAATTTTTAAATGTATGTTCGGTGTAACTTAAGTTTAAGAATCTCTAAGGAATGTCTAAGTAGGAAAGTTAGCCTTGGTAACCGTACTGGAGAAAATCCAACGTGCGGATCCGAACAAAAAGATTTGACGAGAGATATTTTAGCTGTAAAAGGTTAGGATATCTCTCCCAAATTTTTTTCTTTTTAAATTCTTTATTTTTTATTAAAAAAACTATCGATTAAATCTATTGCTTTATTTCTAATTATATCTTTTTCAAATAAAATACCATGTTGAGAATTTTCAAATGATGCAAATCTACAATTATTCATTTTATTCTGACAAATTTCAATTTGTGAGTTTGTACTAATAACTCGATCATTTTTAGCAATAAACATTCTTATATTATTTTTAATATTAACCCCCTGCTGTATTGACTGGTATAAAGAAAATGCTTGATTTGTCCACGATAGAGTAGGCCCATTTATGAATTGATCTTGATATTTTAGAGACAATCTTTTTGAATATAAAAAACGATTAAAACTTGTTGTTGATTTACTATTCTTAGGATTTCCATATTTATTTTTTCTACTTTTTGTTGGTGCGTATGATTTGCATAGATATTCATTTAAACAAAATACACTACTAATCAATTTAGCTAAAAAATATGGAAATGGTTTAGTTTTAACTTTATACATTGGAGCTACTAAAATAATTTTTTTTAAAATATTTTGATTTTGATTTTGTTGTAACCATTTCGTCACAATAGCTGATCCCATTGAATGAGCAATTAAATTATATTTGTTCTCTTTATCTAAAGTGTTTAAAAATTTATTAAAATCATTAATGTAATCTTGATAATTTTTAATATATCCTTTTTTTGAATCTTTCAACTCACGAGAAGACCTACCTTGTCCTCTATGATCCATTGAATAAATAGGTCCATAACCTTTATTAATTAAGTCGTAGAAAAGTTCGTAATACTTTATTATTTGTTCACCTTGTCCATTGATTACAACTAGGGGTCCTTTTGTACCTTTTTTTAATGTTTGAAATAAATTAATATTTGTATCTTTACTAATAGTAAGTTCTGTTAATTTTGAGTTTTTCTTAAAATAATTTTCTAACTTTCTGTCTGAAATATTTGATATTTTATTTTCACTCAAAGCATAAGTGCTTTTTATTGAAAATACTGAAACTAAAATAATGGTTATTATTCTATTATTTTGCAAAAAAAATTCCTTTGTTTTATAAAAAGTATTTATTTATACGACATTTAAATATCAAATGATAATAATTTGAGTAAAAATATATATTGATTCTAATAGTTACTAATAATTAATTAATATAAGTATTTAAAATTACATATATAAAGTTTCTTTCCGATAAATAAATATGAACTTTTTATTAATTAGAGGATTAGCTCGAGAAAAAGGTCATTGGGCTGATTTTACTGAAACTCTAGCAAAAGAGCTTAGTACAAACGTTTTAACTATTGATTTACCAGGAGCTGGTGAATTATGTGAACTAAAGTCGCCTCTTAAAATCAGTGATTACACTGATCATATGAGAAATCAATTTTTAAAATTAACTAGATTAGCAAATTTAGAAGACCAAAGTAACTGGGTTGTCTTGGGAATCTCTATGGGAGGAATGATTGCTCTTGATTGGACTTCTCGATATGAAAATGATTTTAAATCAGCAATATTAATAAATAGCTCAGTAGGAGACTTAAGCTTACCCTATGAAAGAATGCAACCAAAGGCACTTATTAAGATTTTTAAAATTGTAAAAATAAAAGATTTAATCAGCCGAGAGAAAAGTGTCTTAAAGTTGTCATGTAATTTATTAACAGAATCAAAAAGAAAAACTTGTGCAAAAATATTTTCAAAATTTTATATAAATCACAAATTTAAAAAAATAAATTTATTCAAACAATTAGTAGCTGCTTCTAAATTTAAAAAACCAAAATCAATAAAAACGGAACTATTAATTTTATGTTCAAAAAATGATAAAATAACAAACTATAATTGCAGTATAAAAATTGCTAAATATTATCAGTCAAAAATAATAATACATCAAACAGCTGGTCACGATATCCCTTTAGATGATCCTCATTGGATTATTAAACAGCTTAAGATACAGTTAAGTAAAATTAAGTAAAGTTAATTAAAAAAAAAGGATTAAATGATAGATCAAATAATACATTCACGAATTTATATATTTTTAGCGTTCTTAACAATTCTAATAACTTTCGAATTTATTTTTAGTTGGAGAAAACGCGAGATTTCACGTAAAGATAGATGGTGGGGTAATTTTTCATTAGTAATTATAGATAGTGTATTAGTAAAGTTACTTTTTCCAATAGGGGCTAGCGGTTTTGCCATATGGTTACAGAAAAATGATTACGGAACTGGTTTAAAATTAAATATAGTTTTAACTATTATTATCTTTGACCTTTTAATTTACTTTCAACATGTTATGAGCCACAAATTTAAATGGTTTTGGACATTTCATGTCGTTCACCATTCTGATCCTGATTTAGATGTTAGTAGTGCTCTTAGATTTCATCCAATTGAGATAATCATTTCTATGTTTTACAAATTTTTATTAATTTTCATTTTGGGGCCAGATCCTTCTGGAATTATCATTTTTGAGATAATTTTAAATTCCATGGCCATGTTTAATCATTCAAATTTATTAATCCCAAAAAAAATTGAAAAGTTTCTTCGTTATTTTATTGTCACTCCTCAAATGCATTTGATTCACCATTCAAGAAATAGGTCTGAAAGTGATACTAATTATGGTTTTAATATATCTCTTTGGGATAGAATCTTTTCGACTTATCTTGATAAATTTACTTCTAAGCAAAGTATTGGCCAAAACTATTTGAATAAAATTGATGACCAAAAACTTAAAAATCTTTTAATACAACCTTATTTGTACTATAAGAAAAAGTATGAATGAAAAAATATTTGAACTACTAATTGTTGGAGCGGGACCTGCTGGAATTAGCCTCGCAGCAGAAGCAATAAATTCAGGTATTCCAACAAAGAAAATTTTAGTTATTGAAAAAGCTCCAGAGCACTCTTGGTCAATTAGAAAATTCTATCCCGAAAATAAACTAGTGACTGCTAATTTTAAAGGTAAAGCTGCTTTATGTACTGGTGTTTTATGTATCCCTAATATGAGTAAATCTGAAACTCTAAGTTATCTTGACAACTCAATCAAAATTAATAATCTTCATGTTAATTACTGTGAAACGGTAGCTAAGATTATAAAAAAAGATAACAATAAAATCTTTCATATTGAGAGCGATAAAGGAGAATATTTATCAAAAACGTGTGTTATAGCAATAGGGATGTTTGGAAAACCAAATCGACCTACTTACTCAATACCAAATGAAATAAAAAAACAAATTTCTTTCGATGTTACTTCTGTAATATTAAATAATAAAGATATTTTAGTTGTAGGAGGAGGAGATTCTGCTTCCGAATATACACAATTTTTATTTCAAGAACACAATCGCTTAATTTTAAGTTATAGGAAAGACTCTTTCTCAAGAATGAACAGTATAAATAAAGATAGTCTTCTTGAGCTTTCTGAAGAAAAAAAAGTTAAGATTATTTATAATTCAAATATAGATAAGGTTGAGCAGGATCAAGTAAATAATAAAAAAATATTAATTTCATTTAAAGAAAATTTAAAACCAATTATGGTTGATCATATTGTTTATGCTCTTGGAGGAACGACTCCTACCAATTTTTTAAAAGTTTTAAATATCAATTTTATAGGAGACACTCCTACTATTAAAGATGGATTTGAAACTTCTGTTCCTGGATTATTTTTAATAGGTGATCTCTCTGCCGGTAAAAAGGGAGGTTCAATTATTTCAGCTTTTAACAGTTCCAACGAAGCAATGAAAAAGATTTGTGAAAACTATCTCGAATGTAAAATTTAATATTCAATCAAAACAGTCAGATAAACAAAATTCTTTAATATATTGTTTTAATTTTAATAATTCTTTGTGTTATTATTACAGATAAATAATAAAGGATCGATCATGAAAAAAATTTTAGTATTTATTTCTCTGTTTAACGTATTACAAGTGTATGCCAATTGTGACAAAAGTGGTCTTTCTATAATAAAATCACAGAAACAAAAACTGCAAGTAACAAACGAAAAAGAAACACAAGAGATTACACTCGTTGATTTAGTAAGCAATTATAAAGAAAAAAGAAAATTAGTAAGATATGTTTCAAATAAAAATGGGATAGAAAAATCACTATTAAACTTCAAAGAACCAAAGGAAGTAAAGGGGGCAGCTTTATTATCTTGGGACGAAAGTGGTTCGAAGAACCAATGGTTGTATTTATCGAGTTTAAAGTCACTTCAAAGAATTGCTAGTGGTAGTAAGAAAAAATATTTTATGGGAAGTGATTTCACTTTTGCCGACCTCGAAGGGGAAAATTTAACAGATTATAAGTACCAATGTTTAAAAGAGATAAAATGTGCCGGTAAGTTCACTTGTTATATGGTTGAAGCAACTCCTATTAGCCGAAAAGTATCAAGAAACTATGGTTATAAAAAAAGAATGCTATTAATTGATAAAACAAAATTGCTTACGTTAATGATTAATTTTTATAACTTAAAGGGCCAGAAATTTAAAACTTTAAAAAACTCAAAATGGCGAAAAATTAAAAATACTTATAGGCCTTCTTTGTCAGTTATGAGTAGAAAAAAACATAAAACATTAATTAAATCATTAAATAGAGATATTAATTCAAAAATTAAACCAATTATTTTTTCAAAAAGATTTCTTGAAAAAGAAATGCATATGAAATAAATGTTTAAATTATTATTCTTAATTATTTTATTTAATTCATTAGGGGGATCAGCTTATGCTGAAGCTGATCTTATCAGAATAGAAAAAATTAAAGGTAGTATCTTCTCATATTTATCTACCTATGGCTTAAGACATCGCCTAAGTAAAAGTAGTATTGTTGAATTAAACTCTGTAATACAAGTTCCTTCTAATTCATTTTTAAAATTAACTATTGAAAAAACAAATATTTATATCAAAGAAAATTCTCGATTCTATTTTACCAAAACACCATATTTTAAAAAATTAAAGCTAATTCTTATAAAGGGTTCAGTAGTTATTAAATCAAAAAATCTCTTCCTAATACAATTAAAAGGAGACAATGAACACTTATATGCAGGAATTTTTTATAAAATGAGCTTCGATGGTGAATCATATTACTTGTCAAAATTTAAAGATACAAAATTTATTGTAAGGACATTAAACGATAATTCAAAATTAAAAAGCTCGATGAAAAACTCATCAAAGTCTTTTTCAAATTTCGTGGTTGATGAATTACTGAATAATAAAATTAATCCTTTGAAAGATCAATCAGATGATGAGTTTTCGAGTGAATTTAGTGATAGTACGGATGATACTTTTATAGAAGAAGATGTGGTTTCAGATACTAAAAATGACTATACAAAATTTTTTAAAGAAAAAGAGATATCAAAATCAAATATGGATTTTTCTTATTTAATAGACAGCTTTTATTATTTTAATCCGCCGGCAACAGTCGACATTGATCAAAAGTCACTCCACTTTGATATCCAACTTAATTTAAAGTCGCACATTAAAGGATTTGGAGGAAAACTTGTTTACAGTACTTACTTACAAGCAAGTAATAGAAAGGATATTTATAATAATATTTTTAATTTTCAAAACTTAAGAGATGATAGAAGAAGCTATTTAAATTTAAACGAATTATATTTTTTAAGTTCAGGAAAGAATTTTGATTTTACTGTTGGAAAAGTTGTCACAAAATTTGGAAAAGGGATGATTCATTCTCCAAGCGGAAAGTTTTCTCCAAGTGATCAAATGACTGTTTTTTCATCTAATGATATAGGATCGACTTTATTAGAATTTGATTTTTATTTTGGAAATTCATCTATTGGATTGTATTTTATACCCTATTTATTACCCTCAAGAACGCCAACTCAGGCAAGTAGGTGGTCTCAACAAATTGATGGAAGTAATTATACTTTAGTTTCAGATTTTCCTAATGGAAAATTTTATGATTTATCAAAATTGCAAATGATCTTAAGTTATAAAACGACTGTTATTGGAACTGATTTTGAATTTAATTTTTTTAATGGCCCGAACAATGATCCAATTGTTAAAAAAGTTATTTCTGTAAAAGGAGGTACTCCTACCTTTACATTAAATAAGGAATATCCTCTTGTTACTAATTTATCACTCGGATTCTCAACAACTATAGGAAAGTTTGAATTTCATGGTGAAAGTTTAATCCAGTTTGCTGAAAAAGGCCTAGATGATTCTTACACATCTTCTATGCTAGGTTTTCGTTACACTATGGACGACTGGGCAAAAATAATTTTTTCTGACTCCGTTACATTCATTACTGAGTTTGTAAACGAAACAATATTAACAAAACAAAGTGTTCCTTTTTATGTCGCCAGTTCTGAGTTAAGTAGAATTTATCAAAAAAGTTTGCTTGGAACTATTAATTTTAAATTTAATGATTCAGTTCATGCAAGTTTTGATTATCATTTTGATTTTAAAAACAATGGTTCAGCTAAAATATTTACTGTAGGGAAGAGATTTAAAAATGATATAAATGGAAGCTTAAGTATTGGTTTACTTGACGGTGACCCCACATCCTTAATGGGAGTCTGGGGACAAAACGATTTTGCTTCTCTTACTATGACTAAATCATTTTAGAAATGGTAATTATAACCTATTGAGATACGGTCAATTTTATTTTTTGTTTTTATTTTACTAATTGAGCTCAAACTTAAATATATATTTGAATTTAAAGATAAGTTATAAGAGCTAGTATTCTTAATTTTTAGTTCTGAATTTAGCTCTCCCAAACCTACATACTTAATAAAAGTATTTGACCTGAAATTTTTTAAAAAGCTATAAACGAAAATTGGTTTTATAAAGTAACCCAAAAAGTTTTTTTTATTAACTGCTTTAGAAAATATTAAAGTTGGTCCAAGCAATAATGACACAAAGTTATTTTCATTACCTAATGTTTTCCCTACACCAGCCTCAATTTCAAAATTATTATTATTTGTAAAAAGGTCTTCTTTTAATTGAACTAAAATCTTCCATGACCATGGAAAATCTAAAATAGTTTGAGGACTCAGAGATTCAATTTCAATTAATTTAAATTTTGTAATTCTTAAATTATTACTGAATTTTGTTAATTTAATATTTAATGAAATTAATTTTGAATTTGTTGGTAAACCGATAGAGGAACCCACAAAATCCACTGATGTTAAAGAGTATTCAAAATTTTGAAGTGATTTTTTATGATTATCTAAATCTAGACTTAATCTAACCTTTGATAAACCTCTTGAAGATTCAGGATATGTTTTCTTAATTTTTTTAAAATCGACATATGAATTATCATTTTTTAACAATGATCTCTGTGTTAATAATTTTTGATATAAGAGATTATCTTGTCTATTTAATTTTAATTTTTTTTGTAACTTTTTAAAATTTAAATATGACAGTGCTGCATTTATCACTTTTTTTGAATTAAATTTATTAATTTTATGTTTTACAATATTTTTATATTGTTCTAGTTCATTTTGATTAAGCTGGTTTATTTCATAAACTAATTTCCTTCTTTTTGATGGCCGAAACTCTATGTTTTTACCTATTACATTATATTTTTTAAGGTTCATTAGTAAACGAGTAGGGTGGTAATATATAAGATTTCCCTTTGTTAAGTCTAAACGTTCATCAACGATCTGAAGTATCTCTGCTAAGAAAAAAGTACAATTTCTATCAAGAAAGTAGTATGAGCTATTCGTTGTAGAATATAATTCCCATATATGTCTTAGTATTGAATCTGTTTGTTTTTTTGTAAAATTTAATTTGTATTCATAAATGTCGCGATTTTCAAAGTTATTGTAACGATTTACATTCTGATAGTAAGGCTTAATGTTTAAGTTTCCCTTAAATTCTCCAAACACTCCGTAAAACGTATACATTAAACTATTTGTTTTAGGAGGAACATAAGCTTCGTAAGCTACACTATAGTCTAGAAGATTGTTCTTAGTATCAGACTTCCCAAAACGAAGCATAGTGTGCCCAAACATAGAAGCAGGATTATTAGGGTAATAAGAGGAAAAAATTATTGAAAGATCTGAGTTTCCTATTGAATTTTTCCAATTTTGAAAGTCGCTACAATTAATTTTTTTACTTTGTATAATTTTTTTATTTTTTAGAAAATATTCTCTTTGTTTATATACACATCTTGGTAATTGTTTAAAATGTCCTAACTTAATTGTATTATTTTCTAAAATTTTAATAGTTTTTTTCAACTCATGTAGAGGATTAACTCTACCATCATTTGATAGAAAAAAATTACCATCATCAATTGTACTCTTATATGAATCTAGTAATGTTTTTTGATAATGGAGAAGATTTAACCAAGGTTTTGAATAAGCAATTTTTCTTAAGTTTTGATGATGGCCACTTGCAAATGAACTGACGCAATAAAAAGCAAGAAAAATTGCTTTAAAATACACTTTATGAATTAGAAATATTAATTACTACATTTTTAAAATTAGAATAAAATTCTGATGGAGTAGTTTTTTGTGAACTATAAATCTTTGTGAAATTAAGTTGCATAATCTTACCAAAAGTTTTGATATCGCCTTTAAAATTCACAACTTCAGAAAAAGCATTTAAATACTGTCCACTACCTTTTGCTGACTCTATAATTAACTGTTGAAAATTAGCTTCAACAAAATGTATTCCTTTTTTTTCATTAATTACAATTGAGTGTTTGGCACATCCTGATGTTCCTGAAGTCATTCCAAGAGTATTTGAAGCCATGGCATTAGTAATTGCTCTTGTCCAAGAAGAAACTAATGAGTTTTTTGGAGCAACACTCCAACCTAAGCCACAACCCGAGCTTGAATCGGCAGCGAAAGAATTCAAAGTTAAAAGAAGCATTGAAGACAACAAAATTTTGTACATTTTTTTTCCTTGTTAAAGTTAGATTAAATAATATTTCTTTTTTGAATATTGCACAAGTATGCAGAATTGTTTAAAAAAATTTATTTATAAAACTAATACTTGTTTAATTCAAACGTTCGTACTAAACTTCCGTACGAATTAATTAGGAGAATATGTGTATAAATTATTTATATTGCTTGTTTTAATAACAAGTTTCAATGTCCAAGAAACAATGGCCTCAAAACCACTTATTATTTCAGAGAAAATGTTACTTAATACTGAGTCACCAATTCTAAAACTTTATAGAATTGATCAACTTAATTCAGAGATATCATTAAGCGAATTTGAAGGTAATTTTAGTCCTAATGTAGATTTTTCTTTTTATCATAAAACAGATAAACAGAAAGCATTATCTTCTAATGGGTTTGATAAGGCACCATCTCCAATACATCAAAAAGAATTATCTATCTCAAAACCGTTTATGTTTGGCGCGAATTTAAAGTTTAAACTTTATCAATCGGAAATTACAAATCCATTTATTACTGATAGTGCTGCAACTGGAGCAGGACTAGAACTAGCACTAGATCTTATAAATGGTCTTTGGAAACAAACAGCTAAAAACTCATACAAGATGCAACAGACAAATGTAAAATTACAAAAATCGATTAAAAGTTATAAAACATATTTACTTAAAAATAATATTCGAAAGATATACTGGAATTTGGTTGCCAACGATTTGTCTTTAAAAGTCTTAGAAGAATTATTAAAAAACTCGAAAAAAACTGTTGAGACAATTGCTAAAAGATACCGAGCTTCGATTGCTGATAAAGGTGATCTCTCAAGAGTGAAAGCCCAGGTCAAATCAACGGAAGCACTAATTATTTCTTATACTTATCAAAAAGAACAATTAATTAAAAATCTAAAAGAATTTCTAAAAGGGGATATTGAAAATAATAATTTAGCATTAGCTCCTTATCGAATTAACCATACTATTAATCAAATAAAAGCTTGTACTACAAATATCGCAATTAATGGTTTAAACTACAATAATTCACTTCTTCAAGAACAATCAAACTTTATAAAAGAACTAAATACTTTAAAACAAAAGATTGACCACACTTACGGTGATGTTGATGTAAAACTAATTGGTACTTTTGATAAAATTGGAAAAGGAATTGGAATGTCTAATTCTAATTCCGATTTAACTTCGGATGGCCAAAATGCTTATTCGATTGGGCTTTCTGTATCTGTTCCTCTTGGTTCATCAAAAACAGAAGACTTGAAAGTGAAAATGAATAAATTACAGTCGCAATCACTTATTCAAAAGAACTTTTTGAAAATGAAATCTTTTCACAATCAAACAGTAAGAATGATAACATTACTTAATCAAGCAATCTCTAATCAAATTGAACAGAATAAACTTTTGAATGTTTCATTAAAAAGTTCAAAAAGAAAATATAAACAAGCAAGACTGACTATTGAGCAATTAATTGGTGAAGAAAATAATCTTCTTCAAAGTGACTTAAATATAATTCAAACAAAATTAAACGTTGTTTTAACATTACTTGATTATTTTTCAGTATTTAATAAAACAAAATGTAACTTCAACAAAATTACAAATATATAATAGGAATATAAATGAAAAAAATATCATTGTTTTTCGTAGAAAATGACAAACTAACAATAGTTCTAATGCTTGGAGCTTTAATTTATGGAATTATGGGTATTAAACAGCTAAGATCTGAGTCCTTTCCATCCGTTAATTTTGCTACGGCACAGATTATAACTCGATATGATGGTGCCAGTGCTCGTGATATTGAAACAAATATAACAAAACCCATAGAAGATGAAATAAGAGCTGTTGATGGAATAAAAGATGTACGTTCAATAAGCCAAATAGGACTTAGTACAATTGTAGTACGTCTAAATATTGACGACTCGTCCCTCGATATTCCAAAGACAATGTCAGATCTTGAAAGTGCGGTTACTAGAGCAAAAGGTTTACCAAATGATCTAAGAGAAAAGCCATCCTTTCTAGAACTCAAGTCTGAAGAATTTCCAGTATTAGAACTAGCTATTGTAGGAAGTAATATTAATAGAAAAAGAGATCGTCTTGCTGATCTAGTTCAAGAGCAGCTTGAAGACATTAAACAATTAAAAGAAGTTCGCTTTGTCGGTCACGTAAAGAGATCCTTCAGAGTTAATCTAAATCCTGAAAAAATGAATAAATTTCATGTTAGTGTTACTGAAATTGAAAATGCTATTAGAATTCATAATAAAGATATTCCAGGTGGAAAACTCAAAAGTAGCTTTGGTGAAAGTATTATAAGAATTGAAGGAAAGATCAGAAATGCTACAGAGCTTCAAAATATACTAGTTAGATCAAATTTCACTGGTAATCGAGTCTATTTAAAGGATGTTGCTGAAATTATTGATGGTAGTGAAGATCATGTTGTAAGAGCAGCCTATAATTCTCAAGAAGCAACCCTTCTTATTATTAGTAAGAAAAAAGGTGTTGATACAATAAAACTAGTAAAAGACATAAATAAAAAGCTTGAAGTTATAAAGAAACAAAACCCTAATTTTAAGTTTCCAATTTATCACAATGAAAGAATAAAAGTTGAAAATAAACTAAACGTTTTAAATAGTAATGCAGTCTCAGGTTTAATCTTAGTTGTTATTTTTCTTTTTCTTTTTATGCCAGGGAAAATAGGATTGATGTCCTCCATTTCTCTTCCTCTTACGGTTATGACAATTTTAGGAATGATGCCAGCTCTTGGAATGAACCTAGACGCAATTACAATTCTTGCTTTAATTATAGCTATTGGAATGCTTGTAGATAATGCTGTTGTTGTAGGTGAGAACTTTACAAGACTTAGGGGAGATGGCCTTTCTACAAATGATGCTCTTTCAAAAACAGTAGACGATTTATGGCTTCCTATATCTGCCACTGCTTTAACTACAATAGCTGCTTTTTTACCAATGCTTGTCACAAAAGGAATTATGGGAAAATTTATAAGATTTATTCCTATTGTTGTAAGTATCTCTTTAATTCTTAATCTGTTTGAAGCATTTATCTTTCTACCGCTTAGATTAAAATGGGTAAGTGGGTCAGTAAAACTTAAAGCAGACTCAAAAGACTGGTTTCATGGCGTAGAAGAAAAATTTGAAAGATTAATGAAAAAGCTTATTGAAAGAAGATATTTTACAACATTTTTATTTTCTCTAATAATAATAACTTCATTTTTTCTAATGATTAAAGCTAATAAATTTATTCTTTTTCCAGCCGAACAAACGGAGATGTATGTGGCAAGGATTGAAATGCCTCGAGGCATTTCTCTAGAGAAAACTTCTGAATTTGCAAATTTATTTAGTAGCAAAATAAAAGAAAAATTAAAAGAAGACGCCAAGGACCTTGTGACAAGAGCAGGTGTTTCAAAAGTCTTTTTTAATGACCCAAAGGCAAAGGACGGCTCAAATGTGGCCATGATTTCAATTTATGTAAGTGACCATTATAAGTTTGATAAATCATACCTTGAAGTTTTAAAAGAGTTGCGATCTATTGAATACGATAAAAAAATTGGTAAAATTACAATTGAAGCTGTTGTAAATGGCCCACCTGTTGGAAATCCTATTGAAGCAACATTTCGTTCAAATAATTTAAAAAAACTTGATAATTTTATCAAGATCGTCAAGGCTGACTTGTCTACTCACAAAGGTGTCTTTGACTTACGAACAGATGATGTTCTTGAATCAAAGAAAATTGTTATAAGGATAAATAATGAATATGTTAAAGAACTTGGATTAAGCCTTAATGAAGTTGGACAAACTATTCGTTCAATAATGTCTGGTAATCGTGTTTCAAATGTGACTTTGAATAATAAGAAAGTAGATATCATTGTACAATACGATGAAGTTTTTAGAAAAAAAATGTCTGATCTAAAAGATATCAAAGTTGCTGATCGTCGAGGAAATCTTATTCCCCTTTATAAACTAGTTAAATTTAATGAAGACAATGGAGGTCCACAGATAAAACGATTTGATTTTAAAAAATCTAAAACTTTACTTGGCGATATTGATGAAAATACCACAACACAAGTTATTGTTAGTAATGAGTTAAATAAAATACTAAAAAAATATCATAGTAAATTTCCTGAAGTTAGTGTTGTTTTTGGCGGAGCCGCTCAAACAACTAAAGAATCTATGCAGTCATTGTTTCAGGCTTTAGTCTTGTCGTTGATTGGAATATTTGCATTACTTGTTTTCATGTTTAGAAGTTATTTAAGACCTTTAATTATTATGTCGACAATTCCTCTGGGATTATTTGGTTTTTCTGTTGCTTTCTTTTTGCATGGTAGGCCAATTTCATTTTTAGCACTAATTGGTATAATTGGACTTGGTGGAATAATTGTTAACTCAGGTATTGTACTTATTAGTTTTATTGATCAATTGAAAAAAGAAGAAAAGTTTGAATCAAACTCTTCCTTGTTGGCTCATGCTTCTTCACTTCGTTTAAGACCCGTTTTGGCTTCTTCATTAACTACTATTGCAGGGCTTCTTCCTACAGCTTACGGAATAGGTGGAAACGATGCGATGTTGATTCCTATGACCATGGCTATGGCGTGGGGACTGACCAGTGGGACAATTTTAACTATTATTTGGGTACCGTGCGCATATGCTCTAATTGACGACTTAACAGGTTTTGTAAATAGATTATTTAAAAGAACGAAAAAACTCGAGTTAAATTATAGTGAATAAGAAAACAACAAAATGTAAAATTTTAGAATGTGCAAAGTCCTTGTTTTGTAAACATGGAATTGATGGAACATCTATAAGAGACATTGCCAAAAATGCTGATGTTAACCTTTCTGCTATAAATTATCATTTTAAGAGTAAGGAAAATCTGTACAAAGAAATTTTTACTACAGAATACATTCAACTTTCAAATGAGATTGAGAAACTTTTAGATAATTCAAAAAGTATTATTGATCTTAGCTCTTTAACATTTAACTTGTTAAAAAAGAATGGAAAATCCTTATTATTCATTTTTCATTCTTTTTTAAATTTAGACCTTGATCCAAAGCTTTTTTACAATGAAGATATAAGAGAGTTTGGCCCAATAGGAACGAAGACATTTCTTAAACAGTTAGATCTTGATCTTGGAGCCAAGGAAAGTGAAATCTCTATAGAAAAAAAAATATGGTTAGTAAGATCTCTTCTAGCTATGATTATTCATATTGCAATTTCACTCCAATCTCCTTTTCTCAAGAAGTTAGATGAAAATACTTCTATACTAGGATCATCTCATCAAAATGATTCAATCGAAAATCTTGCTAAAGCACTATTTAATTCAATTTAAAATTGTAAAAAGTAAATAAATTATCTTTTGCTTTGATCTGTAGTTTCCCGGCGATTATGAGCCATTAACTTCCTAGCGATTATGACCCATATCGTTTTTTATTTAGGCAGCTAAAGATATTTCAGTTTTTCTTTTTTCAGGGGAATATTTTTTTACTTTAACGA
>Ga0316204_10006615_pt1 | contig 17679 bp, 16 predicted proteins | sample 6monrhotite_MG_2_FD_205661 | JGI IMG/M metagenome (GOLD analysis project Ga0316204, IMG submission 205661) | Microbial mat bacterial communities from mineral coupon in-situ incubated in ocean water Damariscotta River, Maine, United States -... | ecosystem: Environmental > Aquatic > Marine >... | reverse complement strand
CTCAAGCAACCTACCCGGGAACCATGTGGGCCACACGTTGTTCCCCTATTTGGTCTTGCTCCGAGTGGGGTTTACCATGCCGTCGAATATTGCTACCGACGCGGTGCGCTCTTACCGCACCATTTCAACCTTACCGTTTTCTCCGAAGAGAACCTTAGGCGGTATATTTTCTGCTGCACTTTCCGTAGGCTCGCGCCCCCCAGGTGTTACCTGGCACCCTGCCCTATGGAGCCCGGACTTTCCTCCCTATTCTATATATATAGAATAGCGCGACTGCCTGGCCAACTCCGGATGCGAGTATACTTGATTATCTGGTATATAAATCAATCATTTAGCAATTTTTTATACATATTAGGTATTTTGACAGTGTACTTATAATCCGATATGGAATTACGATAATTTAGGTGTTTTATTGAAAATCTATTTTTCCTTTAATTCTAATGCACGCTGATACAATGCATTTTTTTTCAAACCTGTTATGTTTGCAGCTAATGCTGCTGCCTGTTTAACGGGTAAATCTTTTAATAAAATCAATAGGATGCGTTCAGCCTCTGCATCTATACCTGACTCATCACGTGCTTCCGCCCCCTGTACTAAAACCACAAACTCACCTTTTTGCTGATTTTGATCGGCTTCAACCCATGGAATTAAAGCATCCAGCTCATCACCGTGTACTGTTTCAAAGGTTTTTGTCAGCTCACGCGCTAAAACAACCTTTCTCTGCCCACCATAAACACGTTGGCAATCTTTCAGCATATCGACAATGCGATGGGGTGCTTCATAAAAAATGACTGTTCGCATGTCATCTTTGAGTTTTTCTAATCTTTGTAGTCTGGCTGCAGATTTAGCGGGAAGAAAGCCTTCAAAAATAAAACGATCCGTCGGCAAGCCTGCGACGGATAATGCGGTGATCACCGCCGATACACCAGGGATTGGAACCACACTAATATCCCGTTCTCTGGCCTGATTTACCAAAAAATAGCCTGGATCACTGAGTAAGGGGGTGCCCGCATCTGAAATCAGCGCAATACTTTCCCCCTTATTAATTCTTTCAAGTAATGAATCACAAACTTGACGCTCATTATGTTCATGAACCGCTATCATCGGTGTTGAAATATCAAAATTGCGCAATAATTGACCGCTACGACGTGTATCCTCCACTGCAATTACATCCACATCTTTTAATGTATTTTGCGCACGTTCTGTCATATCCCCCATATTTCCTATCGGAGTTGCGACAATGTACAAAGAACCTTTTTTAAATGACACGGTATAATCCTGCTTAATGTTGTAAAATAAAATATTGCAAAGTCAGTCAATAAATATAGATATTACAGAAGTTAAAAATAACCACCTTAATTCTACCTACATAGCAGAAAAAAATAACTATGAAACATATTTTTAAGTTTATCGCTCTTTTCACCATTACTCTAATTTTAGCCAGTTGCGCAAGTAAACCAAGCTACACGCCCGAAGGCGCAAGTGATGCCGAACTGCTCTATCATAATAAACAATATTCTGAAGCTGCAATAAGTTTCAATCAACAAGCGAATAGCACTGCCGGAACAGAGCAAACTTTATTACGACTTCGCGCAGTTATTGCATATGTTAAAGCTGAACAATTGACACAGGCGGTTCAACTATTCCAAACAATTGAAATTGATGAAGCTAATATTAAACAAGCTGATCTTGCACGATTAACGCGCGCGCACATTGCATTAGCAGAACGAGATGCGGAAGAAGTTTTAGCACAACTCACCAAGCCATTAGCTGCAGATAACCCTTCTCTTAATTTTGCCGAATTTCATGAATTACGTGCAAAAGCTTTTTCAATGCAGGGAGATCGAATCACGACCGCTGAAGAATATATTAAGCAAGAACATTATTTAAAAAGTGATGAAGCCATTTTGCGCAGCCAGCAATTAATCTGGGAATCATTAGCGTTATTGAGTGAACGTTCATTACAACAATTACAACCGGCTAAAGCACCCGACGTATTAGGTGGCTGGATGGAACTGGTTCGTTTATCAAAAAAATATCAACTTAATCCTACACTGCTGCGTGCTGCAATTACAAACTGGCAGCGTCGCTATGTTCAACATCCTGTACTCGCATCATTAATTGAAGGTTTGCGTAATCGCAAACAGGAAGATGTTACCTTACCAAAAAATATTGCTTTACTCCTGCCATTAAGCGGCCGGTTTGCAAATGCAGCAGATGCTATACGAGACGGTTTAGTTGCCTCTTATTATGCAAAACGAAAAAAAGATAATATTAAAATCCGTGTTTATGATACCGAAGGTGATCCGGAAAAAATTGAAAAGGTTTATGAGCAAGCCGTATCGAATGGTGCACAATTTATTATTGGTCCATTAAATAAAGCATCAATTACTAAACTGGCTGACCAGGATGAGTTATCTGTGCCTACTCTCGCACTTAACTATATTAACAGTGAAGATACCGTCCCTAAAGATTTATACCAATTTGGTTTATCGCCAGAAGCAGAAGCAATTCAGGTTGCTGAACGCACATGGTTAGATGGTCATGTTAACGCGGCTGTTCTCACTCCCACAGGTCCATGGGGAGATCGTGTTTATAAAGCTTTCCGTGATCGCTGGGAACAACTCGGTGGACACGTTGTAGAACAACAAAGTTATAATTCCAGCAAGAATGATTTTTCTTTACCTATTCGCAAATTATTGAATATTGATGATAGTAAAAGACGTTACCGTAAATTTTCCAGATTACTTAAAACAAAATTAAAATACACAACGTATCGTCGTCAGGATATTGATTTTATTTTTATTGCTGGCTTCCCAAGACAAGCAAGACAAATTCGCCCTCAATTAAAATTCTTTCATGCTAGTCAGGTTCCTGTTTATGCAACCTCACATATTTTTACCGGCAACTTAAATCCAGAGCGTGATCGTGATATGGATGGTATCCGTTTTGGTGATATGCCCTGGGTATTATCAGAAGCAACTTCACGCCATGGCTTACGAACTGAAATAGAATCATTAATCTCTAAAGCAGGTAATAAACACCAGCGTTTATATGCAATGGGTGTTGATGCGTTTAATATCATAGCAGCATTAAACACATTAAAAACGTATCCCTACGAACGTTATCAGGGTGAAACCGGTAGTTTAAGCTTAGATGAAAAGCAACGTGTAAAAAGGCAATTGAGTTGGGTTTACTTCCGTAGTGGCCGTCCAATATTACTTGAGCAAGCTAACCAATAATGTCAACGACACGCGAGCAAGGCGAATACACCGAAAGCCTTGCCTGCCAGTTTTTAGAAAATAAAGGGTTTAAGTTAATTGAGAAAAATTTCAACTGCCGCTTAGGTGAAATTGATCTTATTATGCAAGATAATGATGCTCTGGTTTTTGTTGAAGTTCGTTATCGTCGAAATACCAATTTTGGTAGTGGTGCTGAATCAATTACCGCAACTAAACAAGCAAAATTAATTAAAGCAGCCTCTGTATTTTTACAGCGAAATGCTAAACTAAATCAATATCCAGCAAGATTTGACGTGGTATCCATAACCGGTTTTATTGAAACAAATGACATCAGTAAGATAAACTTTGACTGGATTGAAAACGCATTTGGGGCATAAAGGAAGTACTATGAGCACGAACAATACAGCAAACAATGTTAAAGCAATTTTTAATGCCAGTATTCAGGCCAAACAAGATGCCAGAGCTATTATTAATGCTCCTATATCAATGGCAATTGAAAAGATGGCCTCGGCACTTAAAAATGGCAATAAAATATTAAGTTGTGGTAATGGTGGTTCAGCTGCAGATGCACAACACTTTGCTGCTGAATTAGTTTGTCGCTTTGAACGTGAACGTCCTGCACTGGCAGCGATTGCATTAACGGTAGATACTTCTGCACTCACGGCCATTTCAAATGATTATCACTATGATGAAACCTTTGCTCGTCAAATCGATGCTTTAGCAAAACCGGATGATGTTTTGCTGGCAATTTCAACCAGTGGCTTTTCTCCCAACGTTGTACGCGCAATTGAACAAGCTCATGAACAAAAAATGGTTGTTATTGCAATGACAGGGCGTGACGGTGGACAAGTAGCAAAAATATTAAATAAAAACGATATTGAAATACGCGTGCCCTCTGAATCAACCGCACGAATTCAGGAAATACACTTGCTCACTATTCATTGTTTGTGTGATCAGATAGATACTATTTTATTTCCTGAGATAAGTTAGTTCTTCATATTGTGACTCATTCTGTATTAAATCCTGCCTTCATTGAAGCTGTAGAAAAATTCCTTAGTAAAGATCAAATTTTAACTGATCCAGCTGATGTCTGGAGCTATGGCTATGATAATAGTCGGCGCCATACCTCTCCGGATATGGTTGTTCAACCAACGACACATGAACAAGTTCATAAAATAGTTTCCTTATGTAATGAATATAAAATTGCACTCACAGCGCGTGGACGTGGTACGGGCACAACCGGCGCAACCGTGCCATTACAAGCAGGCGTTATCCTTTCAACAGAACGGTTAAATAAAATAATTAAAATTGATCCGGCTAACCGTTACATTGTTGTCGAGCCGGGTGTTACTAATCAACAAGTACAAGATGCGGTAAAAGAATACGGCTTTTTCTGGCCACCCGATCCAACCAGTAGTGCCTATTGTTCGGTTGGTGGCAACCTTGCCTACAATTCTGCCGGCCCCCGCACAATTAAATATGGAACCCCAAGAGAAAATACCTTTGGACTTCGTGCAGTAACAGGGCTAGCCGAAGAAATTCGTACGGGTGTTTACACTTCTAAAGGTGTTGTGGGTTATGATCTTACCCGTTTATTAATTGGTTCTGAAGGAACACTGGCGGTAATCACTGAAGCAACTCTTAAACTTACACCACTCGCAGAAAGTAAACGGACAATGCAGGTTATTTATGCAGATATTGAGTCGGCAGCAAAAGCCGTTTCTGCAATCATGGCGCAACCCACCATACCCTGTGCACTAGAATTTATTGATGGTAATGCCATTGATATGATTCGTGACTACTCTGAGATTTCATTTCCAAAAAATGCCGGGGCAATGCTCATGGTGGAAGTTGACGGTGCAGAAATTCAACTTAATCATTCAGTTGAAGACATTAAATCAGCATGTCAAAGTAATTCATTACTTGATTTTAAAGTCGCAAATACTGAGGAAAAAATAAATGCGTTATGGGCAACTCGCAAAGCACTATCACCTGCATTAAGAAATATTTCGCCAAAGAAAATTAATGAAGATGTCGTTGTTCCTGTGTCGAATATCCCCACATTAATTCATGGCTTAGAAAAACTTTCCGCACAATATAATATTCCCATTGTTAATTTTGGACATGCCGGTAATGGCAATATTCATGTGAATTTATTATTCAATCCTGATGATGAACTGCAAAATAAAAATGCGCATCTCTGTTTAGATGATGTGTTTGACTTAGTCTTAGAACTTGATGGTACCCTATCTGGTGAACATGGCGTTGGGTTAGAGAAACGTGATTTTGTTGATCGTGAAATTGAACCGGTAACATTAGCTTTAATGAAACGCATCAAAAAAGAATTCGATCCAAACGGGATTCTTAATCCGGGGAAGATGTTTCCTTTAGATGATTAGCAAATGTTTAAACAACCTATGTCATTCCGGCATTGTTTTAGCCGGAATCCATACAAAACCTTAGATTTTGGCTCGCGCTTTGCTTGGCTGGAATGACGAGAAGAAAAAATATTATTTTTATATATGACTAACTCACTCATCGACAAAAACCACATTTGGCATCCTTACAGTGCAATGAATTCTGACTTACCCATTTATGAGGTTGAATCAGCTAATGGTGTTCGTCTAAAACTTAAAGATGGTCGAGAACTTATTGATGGCATGTCTTCATGGTGGTGCATGATTCATGGTTATAATCATCCTGAGATGAACAAGGCACTTGAGCAACAAATCAACAAAATATCTCATGTCATGTTTGGTGGTTTAACTCATCAACCTGCCATCGAGTTAACAGAAAAGCTGATTGAAATAACACCAGAACCATTACAAAAAATATTTTATTCCGATTCTGGTTCTGTTGCAGTTGAAGTTGCAATGAAAATGGCCATTCAATACTGGCATGCAAAAGGCCAATCAAATAAACAGCACTTTATATCATTACGTTCTTCTTATCATGGCGATACCTTTGCTGCCATGTCTGTATCTGATCCTGAAACAGGCATGCACAGTTTATTTAAAGATAGCTTGGCAAAACAAATCTTTATCAAACAACCAACCTCCCGCTTTGGCGAGCCTTGCAATACTGAAGATATTGCAGAATTAGAACAAATATTAAAACAAAATTCGAATAAAGTTGCGGCACTCATACTCGAACCCATCGTTCAAGGTGCAGGCGGTATGTGGTTTTACTCTGCCGAGTACCTTAAACATGCAAGAAAACTTTGTGACAAATATAATGTGCTTCTAATTCTGGATGAAATCGCCACCGGTTTTGGGCGCACAGGAAAACTCTTTGCTTGTGAGCATGCTAATATTTCAGCAGATATTATGTGTATTGGTAAAGCATTAACTGGCGGTTATCTTACTCTTGCGGCAACGATCACCACCGATGAGATAGCAAATACAATTGGTACCGGTAAACCCGGTGTGTTTATGCATGGCCCTACCTTTATGGCAAATCCTCTTGCCTGCGCAGCAGCTTTAACCAGCATAAAACTTTTACTTGAGTCAGACTGGCAGCGAAATATAGAGCACATTGAAACTCAGTTAAAACAAGAACTAGAAAGTTGCAAAACTTTTGATAACGTTAAGGGTGTTCGTGTCTTAGGTGCTATTGGTGTTGTTGAAATGAAGCAAGCAGTCAATATGAAAAGTATGACTGAAAATTTTGTTAATGCCGGTGTATGGATTCGTCCCTTTGGAAAGCTTGTATATCTTATGCCTCCCTATATTATTAATAAAAATGATTTAAGCAAACTAACCAGTAGTCTTATTCAAACTATAAAAACTCATTCCCGTTAGTTAAATTTACTTAACAACTTTCAGTTGGGGCTTTTTAGACTTTATGGGCGGCTCTGGCGGTGTGGTGTTTTCAGGTGGTGTCGGTGGAAGATCTGATGTGTTTTCATCAAACATCATGCCCTGACCATTTTCACGTGCATATATGGCAAGCACTGCGATAACGGGCACGCTGACTTCCATGGCTTTGCCACTAAAGCGCGCATTAAACATGATGTAATCATTACCGAGTTGGAGATCACTAATGGCAGAGGGATTAATGTTTAATACAATTTTTCCATCTTCGACGAAGTCTCGTGGAATCATTGCATAATCATTTTCTGCATTTACGAGCAGATAAGGTGTGAAACCGTTATCGATAACCCAGTCATATATTGCCCTAATTAAATAAGGCTGACTGGAAGTCATCGATTCAGGCGGTTGTTCATTATCCAAACTATTAATTCTCTTCAACTAATAGTGTTAGATAGCTAACATTTCTTGTTCAGCTTCAGTCAAACTTTCTTTAAACGCTTCACGATTAAATACATTTGCGGCATAGGTGATTAATGCACCTGCTGCTGCAGGTAATTCAACACCGTAGTGTTGTAAACGCCATAACAAAGGAGCAATCGCACAATCCATGACAGTAAAATCGTCACTCATGAAAAATTTCTTTTGTTCAAAGATAGGTGCAACTGTTAGCAAACTATCTGCTAATCCTTTGCGGCTATTGTCAAGATCTTCACCTTTGGCAATTTTATTTGATAATGTGTACCAGTCACGCTCAATACGTTTTAACATTAAACGATTACGTGCACGTGAGACAGGATCAACCGGCATTAAAGGTGGATGAGGAAAACGTTCATCCAGATATTCCATAATGACCTGATGACCATATAAAACGAGATCACGATCAACTAATGTTGGTACTTCGTTATAAGGATTTAAATCTTTTAAATCTTCAGGTGTATCATCAAGATCAACTTCATGAGATTCATAATTAATCCCTTTTTCTGCAAGTACAATACGTACCATGTGGCAATATGGATCTGTATCACTTGAATAAAGTGTCATTGCTAAACGTTTGTTAGCCATTTGTGCCATGTTGTAACCTCAAAAATATTTCTTTTAAAAACAAAGATGGGGGGAATAATCCCCCCGACTTATAATTCATATGAAATGGCCCACGAATGAGCCATTAATATGTTTAGTGAATATCTTTCCAGAATTCTTTCTTCATTGGGTAAGCAACTAAGAAAAGTAAAACTAAGAATAACAACACGTAAATACCAATTTTATAACGAACTAACTGAGCTGGTTCGCCCATGTAAACCATAAAAGCAGTTAAGTCACGCATTGCGTTATCATATTCAGCTGCAGACATTTTACCTTCTGATATTTTTTCAAACTTTGGTGCAGTACCGTGGTGTTCATGTATTTCTTCTGCATTCACCAACTTTTTCATGCCTTCAAGTTCCCATAGTACAGCAGGCATTCCAACATCTTTAAAAGTTGTGTTATTCACACCGAAAGGTCGAGACTTATCAACGTAGAAAGTGCGTAAGTAGGTATATAACCAGTCTGCACCACGAGCACGGGCAACAACTGATAAATCAGGAACTGGTTTACCAAAATAAATTTTTGCATCTCCAGGTTGCATTGCAACAGTCATGGTTTCACCCACTTTTTCAGCTGCAAACATTAAGTTACTGGCTACTTGTGCATTCGTTAAACCAATGTCTTCAGCCATACGGTTATAGCGTTGGTATGCAGCTGAGTGACAACTTAAACAGTAGTTTACAAATAAACGAGCACCACGTTGTAATGATTCTTTATTGTGTAAATCATAATCTGCTTTATCAAGATGTACTCCACCAGAGGCCATAGCCAATGTTGGTAACACCATCATAATTGCTAGTATTGTTTTTTTCATTAGCCTGTCACCCTCTCTGGTACTGCTTTCTCTGCATTAAGGTTGCTATATAACGGAGCAAGGAACATTACTGTTAGGTAAATACCTGGAATTAACCAGCCCATCATAATCAGATCACCTGATCCTTCCACATGTCTTGCAAAATCATTCAATGAGAACAAGCCCATCCAGCCAATTAACGACATAAAGCTGAATTTCGCATCACGCGTTTTACTGTGGAACCAAAGTACATAGAAGAACACAAAGTAAACTTCTGAGAAGCGTAATCCTAATTCAGATAATACTGGCTCTGGCGCTTTCACACCTAAGTAACCAAGGAAAAGGAAAACAGCAACAAAGAACATTAAGTTCAATTTATGTAACGCACTACGATAACGAATCGATTTAATCGGATTATTATCTAACCAGGGCAAGAATGCTAAAACGACAACACCACCACCCATTGCTACAACACCCAAGAATGGATCAGGTACCGCACGAAGCATCGTATAGAATGGTGTGAAATACCAAACCGGTGCAATATGCGCAGGTGTTTGCAAAGGATTTGCAGGAACAAAGTTCGCATGCTCAAGGAAGTAACCGCCCATTTCCGGACCAAAGAACATGATTGCTGCGAAGAACATCAAGAAAACAACAACACCAACAATATCTTTTACAGTGTAATAAGGGTGGAAAGGAATACCATCTAAAGGAATACCATCCGCACCTTTGTTTTTCTTAATTTCAATACCGTCAGGGTTATTTGAACCCACTTCATGTAACGCAATAATGTGCGCAACAACTAAACCTATAATAACCATTGGAACTGCTGCAACATGGAAGGCGAAGAAACGGTTTAAAGTCGCATCAGAGATAACATAATCACCACGAATCCAGACTGAAAGATCATCACCAACAAATGGAATTGCGCCGAATAAGTTAACAATTACTTGTGCGCCCCAGTATGACATTTGACCCCATGGTAATAAGTAACCCATGAATGCTTCAGCCATAAGAGCTAAGAAAATGAACATACCAAAAAGCCATATTAATTCACGAGGCTTTTTGAATGAACCGTACATTAAACCGCGGAACATATGCATATAAACAACAATGAAGAATGCAGAAGCACCGGTTGAATGCATGTAACGGATTAACCAACCCCAGTTTACATCACGCATAATGTATTCAACGGATGCGAAAGCTAAGGTAGCATCTGGTTTGTAGTGCATTGTCAGGAAAATACCTGTAACAACCTGAATCACTAAAACCAATAACGCTAATGAACCAAAGAAATACCAAAAGTTGAAGTTCTTTGGCGCATAATATTTAGATAGATGTTCTTCCCACAGCTTAGTTGCTGGAAAACGAGCATCAACCCAACCCATGAAGGATTTTAACATAGTCATTAACATTTCCATTATGCAGCTCCTTCATCAACACCGATAATCACGTGTGTTTCTGATAAATACATGTGCGGTGGCACTACGAGATTTTTCGGTGCAGGTACATTTTTATATACACGTCCCGCTAAATCAAAACGTGAACCATGACATGGGCAGAAGAAACCACCACGCCAGGACTTGCCCAAATCATCAGGTGCAATTTCTGGACGGTAGGTTGGTGAACAACCTAAATGGGTACAAATACCTACCATAATAGAATATTCTGGTTTAATAGCACGTGTCGCATTTTTAGCATATGGAGGTTGCTGACTTTCAACTGATGATGTTGGATCACGCAAACTGTCATCTAACGTTGGTAAATCCTTTAGATTTTGCTCAGTACGATGAGTAATCCATACCGGCTTACCGCGCCATTCAACACGCATCATCTGACCGAGTTGAAGCTTGCTAAAATCTGCTTCAACGGGTGCACCAGCCGCTTTAGCTCGTGCACTCGGGTTCCAGGATGCAATAAAAGGTACCGCAGCAAAACCCGCTCCCACAGCAGCAACACCCGTTGTCGCAGCTATCGTGAGAAAACGACGTTTGCCGTTATCGACGCCATCTGTCATTAGAAATCTCCCAAAATCGTTTTTATGTGGCTAACAAGGTTCTGTTAGTCCTGATTGTTTAGCGCTTGAAACGCAAAAGCACCCTGAAAAGTACCAATTTACCCTCAAAATGCCCAAATTTTTTGGCGAGCGTATTTTGGCTGATCACGACCAGTTGGTCAAGGAGAGTCGAATAAACCTCAGTAGTTCAATAGCTTATACAGGATTGGCAATATCGATAAATTGATGATCTAGATCAAAATGTACAGCTAAATGTTCTGCTAGAGCCTGCACACCATAACGTTCGGTCGCATGGTGACCTGCGGCATAATAATGCAGTCCATATTCACGTGCCAAATGTACGGTTTGCTCCGATATTTCACCACTGAGATAAGCATCCACCCCGAGTTCAGCAGCCGCTTCAATATAATTTTGTGCTGCCCCACTACACCAGGCAACTGTATGAATTTGCTCACTATTTTCACCAATATGTAATGGTTCTCTAGCTAATGCCCCCCCAATTTTTTGACTAAATTCACCAGCAGATAAAGGAGTTTTTAAGGTGCCGTACATACCCACAGCATCATTTGTCGATGGAAAACTACCCGCGATATCTAAGTCTAATATTTCTGCCAGTTTTGCATTGTTGCCATACAAAGGATGAGCATCGAGGGGTAAATGATAAGCGATTAAATTAATACCCTCATTAATTAAACTTTGTATCCGCTGATATTTTAGGCCAACTATTCGTGCATCTTCCCCTTTCCAGAAATAACCATGATGAACGAGCAACACATCGGCCTTTTCTTTAATGGCAGCATCGATTAAAGCCTGACTTGCCGTTACGCCTGAGACAATTTTCTTGATCTCAGTTTTACCTTCTACCTGCAACCCATTGGGGCAATAATCATGAAATCGTTCGATTTCCAGAATATTATTAGAATAATTGAGCAAATTTTTTAACTGAACCATGCGAAAAACCCTTTCATAGGTTAACATTGTGAGAACTTCTCGTTGTTCGTGCGAAGTTCTCAAAGATTAATAAATAAAAATAAATAAATTTAGTTTAACGGAATTTCTCATGCGTGTTACCAAACTCATTACATTTATTATTCAATTTGCCACCATTGGCTTAGCGGCGGCTTTTCTCGTTTTATATTTTTATTCGGAAAAAGACAAAATTGAAGAAGGCACTAGCTCACAAGCTAATCCAGAGATTGTTGAATTGGTGGAATCAACCCGTACCATTCCTTCAGCCCCCTTAAATTCTTATGCGCCTGCAGTGAAAAATGCAGCACCGGCAGTTGTTAATATTCAAACCACTAAAATTATTACTGAACGCCAGCATCCATTAGCAAATGATCCACTTTTTCGTCAGCTCTTTGGCGACAGTGTTGGTGAACCCCGTAAACGAATGGAATCAAGTCTCGGTTCAGGCGTTATTATTAGTCCGCAAGGTTACATACTCACCAATAACCACGTCATTAAAGCTGCCGATGAAATTCTTGTCGCACTGAAAGATGGTCGTAATGCAAAAGCGACTATCATAGGGACTGATCCAGATACAGATCTTGCAGTACTGCATATCGATCTAAAAAATCTGCCGGCGATTACTCTCAGCAAAACGCACAATGAAGTGGGTGATATTGTGCTTGCAATTGGAAATCCCTTTGGCGTGGGTCAAACGGTAACATCCGGCATTATCAGTGCAACTGGCCGGAACATGCTTGGAATAAATACGTTTGAAAACTTTATTCAAACCGATGCCGCGATTAATCCCGGCAATTCAGGTGGTGCATTAATTAACTCTCATGGTGAACTCATTGGAATAAATACCGCGATTTTTTCAAAAAGTGGTGGTTCACAAGGAATTGGGTTTGCTATTCCTTTAAGCTTAGCGCGAAATGTTTTAACTCAAATTATTGAGTTTGGTCATGTTAAACGTGGCTGGTTAGGCGTGGCTATTCAGGATATGACAGCAGAACTTGCAAGCTCATTTGGAATGAAAAAAGTCTACGGTGTTATTATTAATGGTATCGCTAAGTCTGGCCCGGCTGATAAAGCCGGCATCAAACCGGGAGATGTCATTACCCATATAAATGACACTGAAGTTAAAAACACGCATCACTTATTAAATTTAGTCAGTCAGGTAAATCCTGGAAAGGAGATTTCAATAAAAGGGATTAATAAGGATGGTGAATTTGAAACGACAGCAAAAGTTATACAACGGCCTACACAACAACAATAGTTCACGACGTTGCCTGGCCGGAATGACGAGTTCTAAATAAGTATGTGTTTCTTCGATATAAAAGCACTTCATTACTATATAAAAGCACGTCATTCCCGCGCGTCTTTAGCGGGAATCCAGTTTTATAAACCTGGATAGTCCAGGCTAACTTCGACTGCCCCAGTCTCACCTTCTTGCGGCTAGCATTTTGCTTCGCAGGAATGACGGGGATTTTTATAATTCAGTTTTAAATAACTCAAGAAACTTTTTATTTTCTTCGGCTGTTCCAACCGTAACACGTAAGCAATCTTTCAGCAGACCGCCCGCAGAATTTAGATTTTTAATTAATACACCCTGCTCTTTTAAATTATCGAACATTCTGTCTGCTTGTCCCTCTGCAACACGCACTAAAATAAAATTTGCCTGACTGGAATAAGGTGTAATATTTTTTATTAGAGAGAGTTCATTAAATAAAGATTCACGATCAACACAGATCTGTTGTGTTTGTTTATCTAAGGTATCTATATTTTTTATTGCAAACTCTGCACTTGCCTGAGTAAGAATATTTATATTATAAGGTAAACGAACTTTATCAAATTCATTTAACCATTCCGCTTTACCCGCAAGTAAACCTAAACGTAAACCGGCCAAACCCATTTTAGAAACAGTGCGCATCACTAATAAGTTGTCATACTCTTTTAATATTGGCATGAAACTTTTTTCTGCAAAGGCATGATAAGCCTCATCAACAACAACAACGCCGGGAGCAGCAGCAATAATATTGCGAATCGTTTTTTCATCAAACAAATTACTGGTTGGATTATTTGGATAAGCTAAAAATATAACGGCAGGTTGGTGTTCTTTAATGGCAGCGAGTAGCTCAGTTTCATCCAGAGAGAAATCGTCATTTAATGGTATGCCGATATAAGGCATGCCCATAAACGTCGCGATCATCTTATACATGACAAAACCCGGTTCTACCGACAAGACAGAATGCGTATTCCCTGCCGTATCATTACCCGACATTGCCATCATAATCATTTGAATCAGTTCATCAGAACCATTACCTAATAAAATTTCAGACTCATCAGGTACATCCATCGCTATACGTAAATGCTGTTTTAAAACTTGCGCGCCCGGATCAGGATAACGATTTAGCTCTACGTCACGAATGACATCCAGCCACTGTTCGACTAAATCATCCGGCCAGCGATAAGGATTTTCCATTGCATCAAGCTTAATGGTATCGCTTGAATCCGGGACATGATAAGCGGAGAGCGCCTGAATTTCGGGACGTATCCATTTACTGACTTTACTCATTTAACTTTCCTGACAATACAAAATAACAGTATAACTTATTTAAATAAACTCTGAGCTATTACGCTTATTATTCATCCTAATTTATTAGTTCGACTTTTAAATTTCGGCTACTGCCTCTGCCCAAATTGTCAATCACCCTCACAATATAACTACCCGGTTTAGGTTGCCAAAAAAAGGGCTTACCTCGTTTAGCCTTGCCAATATAACTTTCATTTAAAAACCAATAGACATATTCAACATCCGCATCGGTTGTTGCCATAAAAGGAATTTTTTCCTGTTTTTTATTTTGTCTAAGCTGATAACTTAGCTGAGTTCGTGGTGACGTTATTGCAGGCCCTTCCCCCTGCAAGCTGGTTTGTTCAATCTTACAAGCGGGATGGTATGGCGGAGGCGTACGTCGTGGAATACCTGCTTTACGAAAAATACTTAACAAATCAGATGACCAGAATTCATACACTTTTTCTTCAGATTTTAAGTTACGAAGTTTACATGCACGTAGTCCTGTTTTACTTTCAATATAAACAGGACGATGGATCTGACATTTTTTAATAGGTGACACACCCGGTATGTACCATGTGTGTTTTTTCTGCGGACAAAAACGAGTAAGCTGCTGACCCGACACAGCGCAGACATCGACCGGTTGTAATGTTAATGGTGGTATTAACTTAGGTACAACAAAATTTTTATCTTCAGCTCGTATTGCATCAATTATTCTAAATAATAATGGTGCTGCTGCCTGCCTTCCCACAAAAGAAGGATTACCATGACCATCAAAATTACCAACCCATACCGCTAATACATAGTGACCAAAAATCGCAATTGACCAGGCATCACGATAGGCATACGACGTGCCGGTTTTCCAATACACAGGAATAGAATTTCGTAACCATGCTCTTTTAAAACCCTGCTTTGGTGGTGGGTTATGCTTTAACATATCAAGAATCATAAAAGCAGATGATTCACTTAACAGCCTCTTTTCTTTAGAAGCTGGTTGAGTCTTCAACCAGCGTAGTGCACGGTACTTGCCTTTATTCGCTAAAATAGAATACAACAGCGCCAGCTCATCCATTCTTACTTCTGCCCCACCAAGCACCAGTGATAAACCATAGTATTTGCGGCTTTGAGGTAAATTAACATTTGCTTGTTTTAAAAATGTATATAAATCAGGATTATGCAACCATGTTGCAACCTGAATAGCCGGAATATTACGGCTCCTGATTAACGCATCTTGTACGGTAACAGGACCGGAAAATTCTTCGTCAAAATTTTCAGGATTGTAATTACCAAAGCTGGTGGGTGCATCTTTCAAAAGACTTTGTGGATGAATAAAACCTTGATCAATACCTAATGCATAAATAAAAGGTTTTAATGTTGAACCAGGAGAGCGTCTTGCCAATACCCCGTTTACCTGACCTTGAATTTTAGAGTTAAAAAAATCGACCGAACCCAACATTGCTTTCACCGACATATCTCGTGTATCAAGTAATAGTGCCGACGTATTGTACAACCCTGTTTTTTTCTTACTTTCAACATAAGCCTCAGCTTGTCGCTGAAGAATACTTTGTAATGATAAATCGATCGTACCTTTTAGCTGAGGTTTTTGTGGATATTTTTTTAGTAAAGTATCAACATAATGTGGTGCTTTAAAAGGTAACGCTGATAATTGCCTGATATCTGGAATCGCTCGAAGACGTTCTTCTTTATTAATATCTTCAGGATACTCATCAAGCCAATCATGTAATAAGCGTAATCGAGCTTGTTGTAATGGACTTTTATTTGAAGTATTACGTATTGGGAAACGACGTTGTGGATTTTGTGGAACGACCGCAAGCGTAATTGCTTCATGTGTAGTGAGTTCGCTTGCTCGTTTATCAAAATAGATCAAACTAGCAGCACCAACACCTTCAATGTTTCCACCATAAGGCACTAAGTTTAAATAGGCTTCCAGTATTTCGTCTTTATCGTAGAACCATTCAAGTTGTAGCGCACGAAATATCTGAGTTAGTTTCCCGGCGATTGTCGTTGTCTTTAAATCAAAACGAAGCCGTGCCAGCTGCATTGTAATGGTCGAAGCACCAAATGCCCTGCTCTTCACTACGTAGGTTTTCCACGCAGCCTTAATTAAAGCAAGTGGATTAAAACCGTAATGCCAATAATAAAAACGATCTTCATAAAGTAACGTCGCATCAATAACTTTTTGTTCAATTTTATCCAGCGGGACCCAAAGACGATAACGTTCATCCGGTGATAACGTTAAGCGCAGGAGTTTTCCATGACTATCATAAACAGCTTTTGAAAAGCCTTCGGTTTGAATTAATTTTGGAGCGGGAAGAAAACTTAAAAATATAAAAAGAAGTGCAAGACCAATAATTATTTTTTGATAGGTACGGATGTTTGAGAAAGAGAATTTAGGAAACATAATTTATTACAATGGCTATTCGTTGTTTTTTATAAGATTCCTAAATTGTATATTGTTATTATTAACGACTTAAATATTGTTAGACCATTCTATTTGTTTGAGCGAAATTCTTTTACAGATTTTTCCCAAGCATCATTGAACGACTTATATGCTTTTGAAAAGCCTTTTTTCATATGCTCCCATGCATCAACAGTACTGATTTTCAAGCTACCATACCATTCAGCTACCTGAGTCCGTTTCTTGCGTAGTGCTTTGAGATTAGAGCGTGCCTTATCACGGGCAGCCTTATCCATTTGGTCCCAGTTTCTATCGATACGTTCTTGTAATGAATCGATGCGCTTATCCAGATTATCTAAAGCCGTTTTTGTTTTGTGAATTGCTTCTTCCCTCTGCTCAACGGTATAGGCATTAAGAGTCTGAAGCAAATCTTGTGTTTCTTTCTTAACCTCTTCTATTGAAGTTTTGTCAGTTGATGTTTCAGCGTAGCATATAGGCGTGATCCCCAGCATGACAATCAACATAAATACGTAGAATGTTTTAATTTTAAATGACATTTATTATCTCCTTTCTGATTATGAGCCTAATGTTTGAATTAAATGACGCCGCACGCCTTTTGCGGCGCCCAAGCAGGGCAGGATTTTTGCCCTGCGGTTAAATGACTTGATACTCATTGAGCCTTCTCCCCCAGCTTAGCTTTTTGGCTAAACTGGAAGGTGACAAAACCAAAAGGAGAAAACCCAATGAACTTTTACAATAACACGCATCCTTACTATTGTGGAATCGA
>Ga0316204_10006613_pt1 | contig 17686 bp, 12 predicted proteins | sample 6monrhotite_MG_2_FD_205661 | JGI IMG/M metagenome (GOLD analysis project Ga0316204, IMG submission 205661) | Microbial mat bacterial communities from mineral coupon in-situ incubated in ocean water Damariscotta River, Maine, United States -... | ecosystem: Environmental > Aquatic > Marine >... | reverse complement strand
TGATGATCGGAGCTCTCGCGCTGCGCGCTCAGAGCTCGCTGCGCTCGCGGGTTTTGGAGCTCGCGCTGCGCGCTCAGAGCTCGCTGCGCTCGCGGGTTTTGGAGTTCGCGCTGCGCGCTCAGAGCGCGCTGCGCTCGCGACAGAGTGGGACTGTCAGCGCGAGAGTTTCACCCCTCGAGAGGGTTCCATGAGCTGCTGCCGACCCCGGTGGCCTGGTTGTCCTCAGAGGTGGCGTCGGGCGCGCCGGTCTCCGCTCGGGCGAACGGCGCGTCCGGAGCGGCTCGCGTCGATCTCCGGGCGCGCTTCTGCTTCAGGCGCCCGCGGCCTTACTCAGTACAGCCATCGCCGTCGCAGGTCAGCGAGAGCGTGGCGTCCCAGGTGTAGCTCGTGCCGCCGACGTCGGCGTCGTCCGGACTGTTGCTGGCGAACCCGGCGTCGGTGAAGCTCAGATCGCTGGTGGAGGCGCGGGTGCCGAGGTTTGCGCCCTCGGCGCTGTTGCCCAGGAGCCGGACATCCTCGAAGGCGCCGAGCACCTCGTGGAGGTACATGCCCCCGCCGTCGGTGGCCGCGGCGTTGGCGATCAAGCGGACGTCATCGAAGACAGTGATCATGTCGGTCAGGTGGAGGCCGCCGCCCTCGGCCGCCACCGGCGCTTTGCCGCCCACGGTGTTCTCCTCAATGTCCACTCCGGTGAAGCTCAGCGAGCCTCCCTCGGCCAGCACGCCCCCGCCGTAGCTGCTGTCCGCGTCGGTGACGGCGGTGTTCTCCCGGACGGTCACCCCCTCCAGGCTGAGGGTGGAGGACTCCGCGTAGAGGGCGCCGCCGCCGTGGGCGCTGTTGTCCGAGAGCTCCCCCCGCAGCACGCTCACCGTCGCGCCGTCCAGGGCGGCCAGCGCGCCGCCGGCGCAGAGGTCGTCCCCCGGAGTCTCGCAGGCGACGCTGTTGCCCTCGAACACTACGTCCTCCAGGGTGACCCGGGCCTCCTGCGCGAGCACGGCCCCGGCGTACTCCGAGCGGTTGTCGAGGAGCTCGGTGTCGCGCGCGGTGACGTCCGCGTCCCAGCCGTCGATGGCCGCGCCGCTGTCAGCGCTGTTGTCTTGGAAGAGGCTGTCCTCGACCACCACAGTGGACCGCCACGCGGAGAGGGCGCCGCCGGTGTTCTCCAGGAGCTGCGCGTCGTACAGGCCCAGAGTGCTGTCGGGGGCGACGAAGATCGCCCCCCAGTCGGCGCTGTTGCCCTCGAAGGAGACGCTCACCAGCTCCAGGGCGCACCCGCCCGTCGCCAGCGCGCCCGCGCCGAAGCTGGCGCTGCTGTCCATGAAGCGGAGGCTGCTCCCCAGCACGTTCGCTGAGTGCGCGCAGTGCAGACCGCCGCCGCCCTCCTCCGCGCCGTAGCCGTCGACGTCCAACTCGAAGGGGGCGCCGGCGCCGTCCGCCAGCGTGAGCTGTGTGAGGTCCACGTCGACGCCTGGGGCGTCGATGGTCACCGCGGGGCCGAGCCCGGCGCCGTCCAGGGTGGTCGTCTCCAGCCCCTCGCCGCGGACCTCGAAGTCGACGTCGATGCTCAGGTTGACGTACCAGGTGCCGTCGCAGATCCGCAGCTCACCGGGTCGTCATCGTCACAGTCGCTGACGTTGGGGTAGCCGTCGCCGTCGAGGTCATCGTCCGGGTGTCGGGGTCGCAGTCGTCGTTGACGCCGTTGTAGGGCGTCTCCGCCGCGCCGGGGTTCACGTCCGCGTCTGCGTCGTCGCAGTCATCACCGCCCGCCGCGATGTCCCCGTAGCCGTCGCCGTCCTGATCCCGGCGAGCCGGGGAGTGCTTGATGGTCCATGGAATCGTTGTGGTGTTTGGTCTGTCGCTGCCTGGCTGCTCGACCAAGCCCGCTGACACCAACTCCCCACCCGACGACACCGACCTCCTCACGGACACCGGCGTCGACGAAGACACCGGCGACACCGGGGCGAACGGCGGCGGGCGGCGTTTATTCAATGAACTCTGGTTCTCAGAGGCTGCGGCGCTGACCCGTGAGCAGGCGCTCCAGGCGCGGCGGTGATGTTCCCCCGTTCGTGTTAGAAATCAGGTCCGTCACGCCAAGGAGCCCACAATGTCCTCGATCCTTATTCGCGGTGGCACAGTCGTCACCGCCGAGAGCGAGTCTCGCGCCGACGTCCTCATTGTCGGCGGGCTGATTCAAGCCGTCGGCCCCGACCTCGAGGCCCCTGCTGGCGCCGAGATCGTGGACGCTGGTGGCTGCTATGTCATGCCCGGCGGCATCGACCCGCACACCCACATGGAGCTGCCCTTCATGGGCACCGTGGCCAGCGAGGACTTCTTCACCGGCACCTCCGCGGGCTTCTGCGGCGGCACCACGATGCCCATCGACTTCGTCATCCCCGGGCCCCAGCAGCCCGTGATGGACGCCTGGCGGGACTGGAACTCCTGGGCTGAGAAGGCCGCCGGGGACTACTCCTTCCACGTCGCCATCACCTGGTGGGACGAGACGGTGCACCGGGACATGGGCATCCTGACCCAGGAGCACGGGGTCAACAGCTTCAAGCACTTCATGGCCTACAAGGGCGCCATCATGTGCGACGACGAGGTGCTGGTGAACTCCTTCACCCGCGCCGGTGAGCTGGGCGCGCTGGCGACCGTACACGCCGAGAACGGCGAGCTGGTCTACCGGCTGCAGCAGGCGATCTACGATCAGGGCTTCCGCGGCCCCGAGGGGCACCCCCTCTCCCGCCCGCCGGAGGTCGAGGGCGAGGCCGCCAACCGCGCCATCCGCATCGCCGAGGTGCTGGGCGTGCCGCTGTATCTGGTGCACACCTCCTGTATTGACGCGCTCGAGGCCGTCGCCCGGGCCCGTGGGGAGGGCCAGCGGGTCTTCGCCGAGGTGCTGGCGCAGCATCTGGTCATCGACGACTCGGTCTACCGCAACCCGGACTGGAACACCGCGGCCCACTACGTCATGAGCCCGCCGTTCCGCTCCAAGGAGCACCAGGCCGCGCTCTGGCGGGGGCTCCAGGCGGGGCACCTGCAGACGACCGCGACGGACCACTGCTGCTTCTGCACCCCGCAGAAGCAGGCGGGGATCGACGACTTCCGGAAGATCCCCAACGGCACCAGCGGGCTTGAGGATCGCATGAGCGTCATCTGGCAGCACGGTGTGCGCAGCGGGAAGCTCACGCCCTCGGAGTTTGTGGCGGTGACCTCGACCAACGCGGCGAAGATCTTCAATATCTACCCCCGCAAGGGCGCGCTCACGGCCGGCGCGGACGCGGACGTGGTGGTCTGGGATCCCGAGGGGGCCCGGACTATCTCGGCCAAGACTCACCACATGAACATCGACTTCAACATCTACGAAGGGATGGAGGTCGTCGGGGTGCCCGCTTACACCATCAGCCAGGGCAAGGTGGTCTATGAGCGCGGCGAGCTGAAGAGCGTTCGTGGGGCGGGTCGGTATGTGAAGCGTCCCTGCTTCCCCAGCTACTGGCACGCTCAGCAGCGACGGAATGAGGTGTCCAAGCAGACACCGGTCGAGCGGGTTCGTCCCGAGGTTCAGGAAGCGGGCGAGTAGCCGAGAGCGCTCGGAGGGGTGGGGCGGCCTCCCCCTCCAAGACGCTGGGATCTGGTATGACTGGGCGATAACGAACAGGAGTCGCCGTGTCACAGCCCGCCCACCAACGGCCCGATCTGATCTACGGCATCGAGGACAAGCCGCCGGTCGTCGAGACCGTCGTGCTCGGCCTCCAGCACTACCTGACCATGTTCGGCTCCACCCTGGCCATCCCGCTCATCATGGCCGGACCGCTGGGCATGCAGGACGATCCGGTCGCCCTGGGCTGGCTCATCGGCACCATGTTCTTCATCAGCGGCATCACCACCCTGCTGCAGACGAGCATCGGCAACCGCCTGCCTATCATCCAGGGCGGCACCTTCTCCTTCCTCTCGCCCGCCATCGCCATCTGCGGCATGGCCGCCCTCCAGGACGCCGGCTGGCAGGTCAAGCTCCAGCACATCCAGGGGGCCGTCATCGTCGGCGCCCTCTTTGAGATCGTCATCGGCTTCAGCGGTCTCATGGGCAAGATGCTGCGCTTCGTGGGCCCGGTGACCATCGCCCCCACCATCGCCCTGATCGGCCTCTCCCTGTTCAAGTTCGGCGCCCCCAACGCGGGCGCTCACTGGCCCATCGGCGGACTGACCATCGGCCTCATCGTCCTGTTCAGCCAGTACCTCCGCAGCACCCACCGAGCCTTTGAGCTCTACCCCATCCTCCTCGCGATCTGCGGGGCCTGGGGGGTCGCGGCCCTCTGTACGGCGACGGGGCTCTTCCCCGAGGGGCACCCCTCCCACACGAGCCTCGCCAACCTGGAGGCGGCCCCCTGGGTGCGCGTGCCGTATCCCTTCCAGTGGGGCATGCCCCAGTTCACCGGCGCCGCCGTGGTGGGCATGTTCGCTGGCTACATCGCCTCGATGGTCGAGTCCATCGGCGACTACTACGCCGCCGCGCGCCTGTCCGGCGCCCCCACGCCGGACGCGAAGACCGTGAACCGCGGCATCGGAATGGAGGGCATCGGCTGCCTCGTCGCCGGCATCTTCGGCACGGGCAACGGCACCACCAGCTACTCCGAGAACATCGGCGCCATCGGCCTGACCCGCGTGGGCAGCCGCCGGGTGGTCCAGGCCGGGGCCATCCTGATGATCGGGCTGGGCACCGTCACCAAGTTCGGCGCGCTCTTCACCACCATCCCGGGGCCCATCGTGGGCGGGATGTACTGTGCGCTCTTCGGCATGATCGCGGCGGTCGGCCTCTCCAACCTGCAGTACGTCAACCTGAACTCGGGCCGGAACCTCTTCATCCTCGGCTTCGCGTTCTTCATGGGCCTGTCGATGCCCGAGTACTTCGCGGCGCATCCCATCGAGTGGGGGCCCGAGGGGCTCCGAAACGTGATGAACACGCTGGGCTCCACCGGCATGGCCGTGGGCGCCTTCATCGCCATGTTCCTGGACAACACCATCCCGGGGACGGACGAGGAGCGCGGACTCACCGCGTGGCTGGAGAGCAACACCACCTGAGGCGCCTCCGGGCGACAGCGGATGCACGGAACCAGGAGGAGCAGAGGTTGGTCGGAGCAGGGACGGAGCGCGCGCTGCCATGAGGCCGTCCAAGGGTCGGTTGCTGCGGCGTGGGCGTCGCTGGCTGCGCCGCCTCGCCTTCTCGCTGGTTCCGCTGGCGCTGCTGCTCGTGGCCGTCGAGGTCGCGCTGCGCGTCGCCGGGGAGCCCGCGCCGCCGCCGCGGGCGTCCTCACCGGCCGCGCTCTCCATGGCGCCTCACCCGACGCGCATCTGGGGCCTGAGCCCGGGGGAGATTGTGTTGGATGGTGTCGTGCACACCATCGGCGCGAACACGCTGCGTGAGGTGAAGCCATCGGGCGCCCCGCTGCGGGCGCTCACGCTGGGGGACTCCAGCATCTTCGGCCACGGACTGGAGGATCGGGGCACCCTGCACGTGCAGCTCTCGGAGGTGCTGGGTGGCCTCGGCGTCGACGTGGATGTCTTCTGTGGCGGCGTCTCGGGCTACTCCACCGAGCAGTCCCTGCGGCTGCTCGACGAGGTGGGGTGGGCGCTGGAGCCCGACCTGCTCATCATCGGCAACCTCTGGAGCGACAACTCCGAGGAGTACTTCGTCGATCGGGAGTGGCTGGCGGCGCTGGACAGCCCGGCGCGCCGCATGGACCGGATCCTGAGCTGGAGCATGGCCTGGGGCGCGCTGCGGCGGCTGCAGGTGCCGGAGCAGGCCCAGCGGGCGGGGCTGCCGATCGGTTGGGTCAAGGAGCCTTACAGCACCAGGGTCGGTCGCCGGCGGGTGCCCCTGTCGGACTACGCGGCCAACCTGGATCGCATGCTCCTCGAGGCTGCCGAGCGGGGCGTCGGTGCGGTCTTTCTCGCCCCCTGTCATCGCCACCGTCTGGCGCCAAAGACGCACGCGTCGCTGTGGGATCCCTACTTCGAGGCGATGGCGGTCGTCGCGGAGCGGCGGGGCGTCCCGGTGGTGCAGGCGGTGGAGGTGCTGAGAGCGGGCGGGTTTGATGGGGACGCGGCCTTCCTGGATGAGCTGCACCCGACCGCCGCGGCCAACCGGGCCTACGCCGAGGAGCTGGCGGCGGTCCTGCTCGGGCGAGGCTGGCCAGCGGACCGGCTGGTGCCTGCGGATGAGCCGCCGCCGGTGACATTGGAAATTGAAGACCCGTTCGCCAGACAGTAGGATGGGCGCATGCGTCGAAGCCGCCTCAGCCTCGCCCTGAAGCGCGTTGGACTGCCCCCCAAGCTGCTGATGATCTCGCTGCTGGTCGCGGCCGCCGGGCTGCTGGGCTGGTCTCAGCGTGAGGCGCCCACGCCGGAGCTCGCGGCGGTCGCGCCCGTCGATGGCGCCGATGCGACCGCCGCCACGCCCGGGCCGGCGTTCACCGTCACCCCGGGCGCGGTCTCCCTGGATCTGGATCCCCCCGAGGCCACGGATGCCCCGAGCGACGCGGCGCTCTGCCCCGGCTGCGACGTCGTGCTCATCACGGTCTGCTCCCTGCGGCGGGATCACGTCGGCGCCTACGGACTGATGGACATCGACACCCCGGCCATGGATCGCATCGCCGCCGAGGGCTGGCGCTTCGAGCGGGCCTACGCCGCCTCCAACTTCACGCTGGCCAGCTTGACGGCCATCCTCACGGGCCGCTTCGGCAGCTCCACCGGGGTCACCGGCTGGGACAAGGGCCTCGTCGCCGACGTGCCGACTCTCCCGGAGATCCTCGGCTACTACGGCTACGCCACAGGGGGCTTCACCACCGACGCCCCCAGCGGCTTCCGCCCGGACTACGGGCTGCACCGCGGCTTTCAGCGCATGGACATCATCCCACCCCCGCGCGACAACCCCGACGGCCGCGCGTCAGGCACCTCACCGGACAGCGCCGGCGGCCTCGCCGCGGTCCCGGCGGCGGACTGGATTCGGGCGTCTGATCCTGACACGCCGCTGTTCGCCATGTTCCACACCCGCACAGCCCACTACCCCTTTGTCATCACCGACGTGGACGTGGACGAGGATCCCACCGGCGTCTCACGGGCGCTCTTCTACGTGGGCGCTGGGGTGAAGCCCAACGGGCCCATGCCGGGCTCCGCCGGCGGGACAGTGCATCAGGGGGTGGTCAAGACCCGTGACCTCAGCGCTGAGGCGGTGCGCGCGGCGGGGGAGGCGGGGGTGGCCGTGTGGCGCGAACGATACGCGGAGGCGGTCGAGCGCACCGACGACGACGTGGCGGCCATCTGGTCGGCGCTGGAGGACAGCGGGCGACTGGAGCGCACCATCGTCGTGCTGGTGGCCGATCATGGAGAGAGCCTGGACGACCACGGCGAGCTGCTGCATGGGGACGCCTACTTTGAGGGCGTGGTGCGGGTGCCGCTGCTCATCCGGGTGCCGGGGCTCGCCGGGGGCCAGACCTCGCAGGAGCTCATCAGCCACGTGGATCTGGCGCCGACCCTGCTGACGCTGGTGGGGGCGCTGCCGCCGGCCGGCGTGGACGGCTTCACCGCCGCGCCGCTGCTGTCCGGGCGCGCCGGGGCGGTGCGCGGCGTCGCGCTGGTGGAGGGCGGGGTCGGTCGCCAGGAGGCGGACGACCTGCCGCGAGGGGCGGTGGTGTCTCCGCCCTGGACCTTGCTGCGTCAGGACCGGGGCTGCGGCGAGGCGGGGGAAGGGCCGAGAGGGAGCGGTGAGCCGGCGACCTGTCTGTTCGACGTGGACGCGGACGCCGGGCAGACGGTGAACCACGCGGTGGCGCAGGAGGAGGTGGTGGCGGAGCTGCTGGAGCGCTGGGACGGGTTCCGCTCGGCCAGGGCAGGGGAGGCCCGACAGCTCGCGCTGGACCCGGCCTTTGTGGAGCAGCTCCACGACAACGGCTACGACTTCGAGCCCCTCCCGTGAGCGCGCTCACGAGCCGCCAGCGCCGTCGGCTGGTCGCCGTCGGCCGCGTGGTCGCCTTCTCGCTGGCTCCGGTCGTGGCGCTGCTGGTCGCCGGTGAGCTGCTGGCCAGGGTGCTCGCGTCAGCGCCGGCCAGCGAAGTTGACGCTGGCGACGCCGGCGACGCGGCATCCGGGGGGCTCTCCATGGTGCCGCACCCGACGCGCATCTGGAGCCTCGCGCCCGGGCTCATCCACGACGGCGGGGTGACCCATCGGATCCGTGAGGATCAGCTGCGGGCCGTGCCCGAGACGGACGCGCCGCTGCGGGCGCTCACGCTGGGGGACTCCAGCATCTTCGGCCACGGGCTGGAGGACCAGGACACCCTGCATGTGCAGCTCGCCGCCGCGCTGGCCTCACGTGAGCTCCGGGTGGATGTCTACTGTGGGGGCGTGCCGGGCTACTCCACGGAGCAGTCGCTGGTGCTGCTGGACGAGACGGGGTGGGGGCTGGAGCCGGACCTGCTCGTCGTCGGCAACCTCTGGAGCGACAACGACTTCCAGTACTTCGTCGATCGGGAGTGGCTGGCGGCGCTGAACAGCCCGCTGCGACGGCTGGATCGGGCGCTGGCTTGGAGCGTCGCCTGGGAGCGACTCCGCAGCCTCCAGCGTCCTGAGGCGGCGCGGGACGGAGCGCTGCCCATCGGCTGGGTCCGTGAGCCTTACCCCACGCGTGAGGGGCGCCGCCGGGTGCCGCTGGCGGACTACGCGGCCAACCTGGACGCCATGTTGGCCGCGGCGGCGGACCGGGATGTGGGGGCGGTGGTGCTGGCGCCAGCCAACCGCCATCGCCTGGAGCCAGACGGCTCGCTGGTGATGTGGGACGCCTACTTCGAGGCCATGCGCCTCGTCGCCGAGCGGCGCAATGTGCTGGTGGTGGACGCGGTGGAGACCCTCGACGGGCTCACGCTGGATGAGGCATTCCTCGACGAGATGCACCCGACGGGGCGCGCAAACGCTCGCTACGGGGAGGCGCTCGCGGCCGCGCTGGTGAGCGCGGGCTGGCCGGAGGCGCGGCTCATCCCCGAGCGCGCGCCCCCGCTGGCCGCGGAGTGGGTAGATGTCTTCGCGAAGTAAGCTCACGGCGGCCCCGGTGGGCGCTGTGCTCGTGGGCGCCGTGCTCATGGGCGCCGTGCTCGGCGTGTGGGGGGCCCGGACCAGCTCGGAGTCCTTTCTGGCGCCGGGCTCCCCGGACGCGGAGGTCTGGGAGCTCGTGATCCCCGGCCGCGCGGAGGACCGCGATGCGCTCACGACCCCGGCGCTGGGGCGCGGGACGCTGATTCGAGGGGGGATGCTGCGGCTGGGGGAGCACGCCTTCAACCGGTCGGACACCCTCCGCCCGGTGGACGACCGACCTGTCGCGGAGGTGCGTATTGATGTGGGGGCGGGCTCGGTCCGGCTGAACTTCACGGGCGTGAGCGCTCAGCACGCGGCGGTGTTCCTCACGCCGGACGCGGTTCGCATCGGCGGTGTGCCGCGGGCGCGCCCGCCGGAGCCGCTCCGCTTTACTGTCGAGGACGGCGTGGTGGCCGCTCACCTGGAGGGCGGCCCGGTTCCGGTCGCCGAGGCGTCGCCGGGCACCATCGAGCTGCAGAGCGACGACGACGGCGGCGTACTCTCGGTGGCGCTCGTGGATGCGGCCGGCGACACCTGGCTGGATCAAGACTTCACCGCTCAGAGCGCGCGCTTCTCAGACACCGAGGGGGCTACCCTCGGGGCGCTGGCGGGGCTGGCGCTGGGGGCCGCGCTGGCCTGGGCGCCGGGGTGGGGCGGCGCGGCGCTGGCGCTGTTGCTGGCGGCGCTGCCGCTCGCGGTCCTGCGGGTGCCCTTCGACGCCTGGGTGGGCCGGGTCGAGGTGCTCTATCTGACGCGTACGCCGGCCTGGGAGCTGGCCCGATTGGCGCTGGCCGTCTCGCTCGCGCCGCTGGCGCTCGTCGCGGCTGCCCGGGCTCCGTGGATGCCGGTGACGCGCACCTCACGCCTGCGGCGGCGCGCCCACACCGGCGCCTGGATCGCCGCCGCGCTCGCCGCCGCCGCGCTGGCCTCGCGGGGAGGGCCGTGGGCGCTGCTGCTCCCGGGCGCCCTGTTCCTGGCGCTGCCGCTGACGCTGGCGCTGCAAGCGAGGCTGGCGCTGCTGCCGTGGCTCCTGCGGGACGCCCCCGCGATGTTGGCGGTGGCGATCGGCGGCTGGGCCGCCGCCCCGCTGGCGGTGGCGTGGCGCTTCATGCCCCCGGTGGCCTCTCGGGGGCTGCTGCTCTCCCAGGCCCCCCGTCCCGCCACCGACTACCTCTTCCTGCTCCTCCTCTGCGCCCCGCTCTCGCTGGAGCTCGCCCTCCGCTCCACCTACCTGGCCGAGAGCTGGCGCCCGGAGGTGCTGGCGGCCCGGAGCTCACAGGTCGACACCGACGCGGGTGCCCTGGATACACGCCTCACCCCGCACTGGAGCGCCTCCTGCGGATCCGGTGAGCCGATCTCGCTGGTCGTCGCCGGGGGCTCCTCGACAGGCGGCGCCTACCAGTTCCGGGGGCAGGCGGACGCCTTCTTCCCCGCGCGACTCCACGCGCGGCTGTGTGAGGCGCTGCCGGATGGGGTCGCGCTCACGACCTGGAACTACGGCGCTGGCGGGCGGGACACCCACGTCATCGCCGGGGCGATGCTCCCCATCCTGGAGCACACCGACGCCGACATGCTCGTCCTCCATGTGGGCGTCAATGACCTGCTGACGACCGACGCCACCATGACGCGCCGCGAGCGCGAAGCCCTGGGCGCGACGTCTGTCTCTGGAGCGCTGTCAGGGGCCGGCTCACGCTCACTCGTGGTCACGGGCCTGGGGCTGTGGAGCCGCGAGGCGCCATCGGAGCAAGGCGACGCTGAAGCGCTCGTCTCCGAGGTGCCGCTGCCCGATGCGGCAGACAATCTGTCGCGGATCGCGGCCCAGACGGCGAGCCGGTCGACCCCGTTACTCTTGGTGAGTCAGGTAGTTACAGCATCAGTGCGCCCCTCGCTGGAGCCCTACTGGGCGATGGAGGAAGAACTCGCGGGCGCGCTGTCGGGGGTGGACTACCGCGACATCCGGCCGGTCTTCGAGGAACTCGACGAGCGGGACTACCTGCTGGATCGGAATCACCTCTCCCAGCAGGGACACGAGCGCCTCGCGGAGGCGCTGCTGCCAGCGGTGGCGGAGGCCCTGAACCTCGAGGTCGACATCAGATACTGACGCCGGTCTCCAGGTGCCTCGGGTTGAAGGCGTTGCAAGGCCACCGCCGCGTCTCGTTCGCCGCGTCGATGCGGTCCGACAGCCCTCCCAGCGCCACCTCGAACCGCTTGAACGCCTCGACCCCCTGCTCATCCAGGCAGACCTGCGAGAAGTCCCCCATCAGGCTGGGCATCTCCAGCCCCGTCAGCGCCACGATCAGCAGACACTGAATCGACGCCTGCACATCCGCCATCTCCGCGCCCGGCCGGATCTTGGTGCTGGTGAAGGTCGGGTCGAGGGCGTACTCGATGACCGATCCAACCGCCTCGTGCAGCCCCGTGACGCACCAGATGAACTGGGCGATCAGATCGACCACCGCGTCGCGCGAGAACGCTGGGAGCCCCAGATCCGGGGTCGCGGCGCCGACCATGTCCCAGAACGCCTTCACCGCCGGATCACGGGTCAGCGCGTCCCCCGCGAAGTACCGCGAGACGTAGTCGTCCACGAAGTCGTGGATCACCTCGTAGAGCGCCAGGGCATCGACCGCCCAGGGGAAGTCCTCCCCCAGGTGCTCACAGCGCTTGTCCGCGATCAGCTCGGGCGCGGTCTTGTACCGGAGCATGGACACCGACGCCTCAAAGGCCGCTGTCAGATCCGGGTACTTCAGCGCGCTCGCGCGATGCACGAAGCCCCGCTCCGGGCAGAGGCTGTAGGTCGCGGAGTAGTTGATGGCGATGGTGCGCCAGGTGAAGGGCTTGAGCAGCCGCCGCAGCGGGTGGTCCACGTCCATGTGCTGGCGCGAGGCCATGGTCACGTAGTTAGCGACGAGCCAGTGCACCCCCACGAGGTGATCCGCGGCGGTGGTGCCCACCATCAGCGTGCAGCGCCACGCCCACTTGGCGTGCTCCCACTCGGCGTCGCCGGGCCGCACGTCCCGGTTCTCGTGGCTCCAGTGGATACGGACGATCTCCTGGGCGGCGTTGAAGTAGGCCATCGCGCCGTAGCGCTCGAAGCCATCACGCACGTCGAACTGAGCCATCCAGCCGAAGTCGCTCACCCAGACAGCGCCGTCGGGATCGTCCGCGGGCTCCGCCACCGGCAGCAGGCGCAGGGCGCCGAGCCCGGCGAAGGCGAGTCGGGACTGGGCGGCGTCCGAGGACATCTCCTCCCAGCGATGGGTGGGGCGGGCCAGCAGGGTACCCAGCGGGAGCACCGACTGGAAGGCGCCGACGGCCTCGGCGGGGCTGTCCCAGGTCGCGGTCTGATCGACGAGGGGGATAGCGCGGCTCCGTAGCACCCGGAAGGCGAAGAGGCGCATCTTGTCCTGGGCCCAGTCCTCGTCGATGGAGGGGATCTGCAGGTTCCCGAAGCCGATGGGCTCGCAGCCGAGGTCGCCGTCGTGTCGGGGGGCGCGGATGTCCGAGTCGTCGGGGATCTTCTCCTTCCAGGCGGTCAGGCCCTTCACCGCGAGCTTCATGAAGAGCCGCGTGTGCAGATCCAGATCCCGCAGCTTCTCGGGGCCGTCATCCAGCGCGGCCTGATCCTCGGGCTCGTCATCCAGCAGCGACAGGGTCGGCGGTATCAGCGATCGCAGATCGAACCAATCGGATTTCATGGTTGTCCTCCCGTTACTCTTCAGTAGCATGAAGCAGTCACTTGCTGAGAGGGGAACCATGTCGTCCGACCAACCCGAGAACGATCTGCCCGGCGAGTGGCACGGTGACCTCTCGCTGTCGCCCCTCAAGGAAGCCAGCGACTTCATCAAGAGCACCGACAGCTACACCCGCGAGAAGCGGCACGCCGCGGGCTGCCCCGTCTTTCGGGCGCACCCGGGGGTTCGGAGCACGCTGATCACGGACCACGCGGGGATGGAGGCGGTGTTCCGCGCGCCGCCCGAGGTGCTGGATCGGGAGGAGACGCCGGGGTTCGGCGCGCTCACGATGTTCACCGACGAGCTGCTGGAGGGGGTGGTGCCCGCGCTGGTGGCTCACGCCGGCAACCACGATCCGGCGAGGGCGCTCATCGACGGCGCCATGGCGTTGCGGATGCCCGCCTTTGAGCCCGCTTGTCGCGCGGTGCTGGACGGCGGCTGGGCGGCCCTCCAGGGCGCCGACGGGGACGAGGGGGACGAGGCCAACTTCCAACACGCGATCTACCAGACGGCCGCGGGGGTGATGTTTCAGTGGCTGTTCGGTATTGAGCGCGGCCCCGTTGGTGCGGAGCACGCTGCCTGGGTGAAGCAGATCTTCGGGCTGAAGGCTGACACCTGGCTCGCCAGCTTCTTCGCCAGGAAGCTCAAGTCCGGGCCGGCGCCGGAGGTCGTCGCCTGGTCGAGGAGCTGGCTGGAGGCCATCCGTGAGTGCGCGCCCTACCCGGAGTTCGTGGAGATTGGCGCGGCGGTGGGGGTGTCCGAGCGTGAGGTGGCGCCGCAGCTGATGTTCGCCGCGAGCTTCAATGGCACCGCTGGGGCGTTCGCGACGCTCTATCCGGCGTTGGCGCATCTCAGCGTCGATGGAACCCTTCGGAGGGCGCTATCGAACGAGCTGGAGGTCTTCTACAAGGGGACGCGCTCCCTCGATGCGCTCGACGCGCTGCCGTTCCTGGAGGCCTTCTTTTTGGAGTCAATGCGTCACTACGGCCGGCCTCGGCAGTACTACCGTCGCGCGATGAAGGATCTCAGCATTCCCACCAGCGAGGGTGAGAGTGTGCCGGTCAAGGCGGGGACGCGCCTCTGTCTTGTGGCCACGGTGGCTCGCCAGGACACCAACGTCTACGGTCCCACGGCGACGGTGTTTGATCCGGTGCGTTTCCTGAATGATCCGTCGCTGAAGGCGCATGTCCATCCCTTCGGGCCTCCCGCTGGTGGTGGCTCGCCGTATGGTTGTGCGGGGGCGGTTAACGGGACGGCGCCTCGTTTGTGGAAGGTGCTGGCTGCGTCGTTGGGGCGGGATACCCGCTGGAGGCTTCACCCGGAGCCCAGGCCGAATCTGGATGCCTTTGAGGGGGTTGAGCCCGCTGAGTTGACCTGGAGTACGAGCTGACATGAACCCGCTCCACACCATCGCCATACGCCGCCTGCGAGTCCTGCTGAAATGTACGCCACGACTGGGGTACATCACTACGCCGACCCAATCGAAGAGGAAAGAAACACGCGCTACAGCAGATCCCTGTCTTGCTGACTGGCTAAACCGAACACGTATGCAGATTCATGTGTCGCGGTCCTGATGAGCTGGGGCAATACAGGGGCTTATCGGCATGATTCCGCGTTCTGCGGGGGATTCCGCTCGCAGGCTCGCTTCACCCGACTCTGGCGATCGGAGTTTGGAGCGCTGCGCGCCCAGCGCGCGCCGGATGGGCTGTCAGAGCAAGAGTTTCATCCGAAGCGATTGTTGTTTCGCTAAATATGTGGTGTGGTTACAATAACTTCTATTTTGAGTTTCTCATCTAATTCGGAAATTTGGACGTTGGTAGATGGAACGTAGATATCGGAAACCACTAAGTGAAACACTCAAGAGTTTAAAACCATTCGTTTTTTCTTTGGCGCCATTGTTGTTGGTTTTACTTATAGCTGAGATGCTAGTTCGGTTCGTGGTTCAACCAGACATCATGTTGTACAATTACGAGACATCGAACTTCAATTCTGATAGTACACATATGTTAATCCCTCACCCAACTCGAATATGGGGACTATCCACAGGCGTAAGTAATGCCCATGGTGCTCGTCATGTAGTAGGTGACAATGGCCTACGTAGAGTTGAAGAGACGGGGGCCGGGCTAAAAGCCCTAACAATAGGTGATTCAAGTATTTTTGGTCATGGACTATCTGATGACGAGACCCTTCATAGCCAGCTATCCAAGAGTTTTTTACTTAGAGGTCTTGAGGTGGATGTCTATTGTGGGGGGGTGCCTGGCTATTCGACAGAACAGAGTTTATTACTTTTAGATGAGCAAGGATGGAAATTAGAGCCGGATCTATTGGTAATAGGGAGCCTATGGAGTGATAATAATTACGATCTATTTGTTGACAAAGAGTGGCTTGAGGAGTTGAGGAGTCCAGTTCGGATATTTGATAAGTATATGTACTGGAGTAGTCTTTGGAGCCTCGTGAGACGGGGGCAAGTCCCTGATAATATAAGTAAAGAGGGAGCGCTTCCTGTAGGCTGGGTCAGGAGTCCATATCCTGCAGATAGTGGGTATCGCAGGGTTCCTATTGATGATTACAAATTGAATTTAGCTACAATGCTTGAAGAGGCGTCAGAGCGCAATATTGGAGTAGTATTTTTAGCGCCAAGTAATCGATACTTATTAAGTAATGGATTGTCTGAGTCTACATGGGATTCATACTTTGAAGCCATGAGAATTATAGCGAAAGAGTGGGGAGTGCCAGTTGTGGACGCATCAGAAGTGTTGAAAAAATATAGTATCGAAACTGAGACTGCCTTCTTGGACGAAATGCATCCAACCGGTGTTGCAAATTCATTGTATGCGACTGAAATAATTGATACAATTATTCTTTCTGGTTGGCCGTCGGATCCTATGGTTCCTAGTCTTTAACTATGTTTGCAGTTGGTTTTACTGCATCTCAGTAACACAAGAGTTTTCTCTTGTTGTGTCTGCTGAGTTTATAGTGACATTGATTTCATCAACTCCAAGTGAGTTGGTCCATTCAAATACATCCGAGCAGCCAAGTACGTATCTTTCATCATAGATAAAAAATATTGATACGTCCTTTGTCCAAGAAGTATCTGAAAAGGCTACTTCAAGTTCGAATTCGAATTCAGTTTCCGATGTATCCCAGGTTTGATACCTGAAAAATATGAAGTCGTGAGCAATGAACTTGGTGGACCAAAGACTATCATCTTCAATGGTCTCGGCACTATAAACTGTGAGTTGAAACTCTACTCCCTCTCTCATCAGTCCAATTTCGTCAGTGACTCTTCCTTTTAAGAGGACAGGTTGTTCTCCGCTGCAATCCTGGTCAATGTCGTCACCATCAATCTCAGGCGCGCCCGGGTAGACGTCATCCTCAAGGTCGTTGCAGTCGGAGTTGAGGTCGTAGCCATCTCCGTCAAGGTCGTCGTCAGGCGTCTCTGCGTCACAGTCATCGTCTGAACCATTGTATGGATACTCATATTGACCGGGATGGATGTTGGTGTCGGTATCATCGCAGTCTTCGGCGTATGGGTATCCATCCGCGTCGAGATCATCATCGAGGGTGCTGCTGTCACAGTCATCATCGGCGCCGTTGTACACGACTTCGCTTTCCCCCGGGTTGATCTCGGCATCTTCGTCATCGCAGTCCGTTTCGAATCCGAACGAGTCCCCATCGAGATCATCGTCCAAGGTCTCCACGTCGCAGTCATCATCAATGCCGTTGTATGGACTCTCCGCAACCCCTGGGTTCACCGCCGGGTCATCATCATCGCAGTCATCCCCGCCCATCTCAGGGTAGTCACTGCTCCGGTGACCATCACCATCTTGATCCAGCAACGCCTCTCGAAGCTGCAAGTACTCGTCATTCGAGGTGAGGCAGCCGGTCAGGAAGAGCAGCAAACAGGACATCTTCGATCCTCAGTAAAGGCGTACCCTGAACGATTCGTCACATTCCCTGGAGGTATTTAGAGCAAGTTCAGTCACTTCAGGGGGTGTGCTCGCAGCTCGTTGGTTGGGCTGCCCTACCGCGAGTCCGTACCGCTGCGGATCACCGCGCTCCCACTGAGGCCCCATCTTCCGGCAGAACGCGCCGCACGGCGCGCGCCAACTGCGGATGCGTACCTTTGAGGAACGCGACGTCCCAGCGTCTCACGGTAGAGGGTGTTGCGACGTCAGATGCCTCGCCGCAAGGCGACATCAGGAGGCAAGACCTTGCGAACACGTGGACGGTTTTCGACGGAGACGAGCTGTTGTTGTTCTGCCATCCCACGCTGTAAAACCGGCCAGGTTTCGCAATGGATGCAAACCCAAGTGGACATGCCACACGACTCAAGAGTCAGAGCACAGGGGAGTGAAGGCGACGACGAGGAGCTTGCGAGGAGGAGACTTGCCTGAGAGGGGAAGCGCAGGTTCCCCTCTGGAGACAACGCGGGTTGGCAGCGGCGAATCCATCAAAGTGGCTAAGGCGGCGCGGCAAGATTAGTCCTCTGCTTTACGTACGCTCGATCCGCCTGGGAGGCCGATCCGGTGCCGCGAGAATCGAGCGATTATCTTGCCGCGCTTCCTAAGACCCGCAGTAACCGTCACGATCCATGCGGCAGCCGAGCACCCATCAAGTTCCACAATCCATGCGGCAGCCCCGGCCTGACTGAACCCGGCCCGACTGAACCCGGCCCGACTGAACCCGGCCCGGCTGAACCCGGATCGAGCCCCATCGGCATTCTTTGCCGACAACCCGGTCCAAGGTTGGTTTCCGCCCACCCACGGACATGAATCCTCCCTCGAACGGTGCTGAGCCGGGCCTCACAGCGACCTGAGAGGTGCTGGGCTCGA
>Ga0316204_10006611_pt1 | contig 17688 bp, 14 predicted proteins | sample 6monrhotite_MG_2_FD_205661 | JGI IMG/M metagenome (GOLD analysis project Ga0316204, IMG submission 205661) | Microbial mat bacterial communities from mineral coupon in-situ incubated in ocean water Damariscotta River, Maine, United States -... | ecosystem: Environmental > Aquatic > Marine >... | reverse complement strand
GCGTGGCTGTTGTTGCGAATCCAGCTCAGGTTCTCGGCGCTTTTTTCATTATCCTGCTTGCGGCTAATCAACGCCTGTACTTCGGGGTTAAAACTCTGAATGCCGACCTCGAACTGCAATGAGCCTTCTGGAAAACGCTGGATCATTTCGCGCAACGCTTCGGGCAGGTGATCGGGGATCAGTTCAAAATGTAGAAAGAGATCGTCACTCATACGCTCCAGAAAGAATTCCATGATGCGAATAGAGTCTTTGATCTTCAGATTAAAGGTGCGATCGATAAATTTAAAATGGCGTGCGCCGCGCTCATAAAGAACCTGCATCTGTTCAAGGAACTGAGATTGATCAAACGGCTTGGCGGTCTTATCGAGTGCTGACAGACAGAACTCACATTTAAACGGGCAGCCGCGTGATGCCTCAACATAGATCAGCCGATTTTTGATGTCTTCATCGGTATAGAGGTAATACGGCATTTTGAGTTCTGCGAGTTTGAACGGGATCGCATTGATAACCTTGCGTGGTGGCGGGCTATCGGCCAACAGCTCACGGCATAGTTCGGCAAACTCCAGATCGGCCGCGCCACAGATCAGATAATCAGCTAGTTCGATGATTGGTTGTTGATCATGTTCAAAGCTCACTTCAGGGCCACCCAATACGATGATTGTTTCGGGGCTAACCTGTTTCAGTAGCGCAACGAGCTGCGTAGTCTGTTCAATGTTCCAGATGTAGACACTCAGGCCGATGATGTGGGGTTTTTCGAGTAGCAGCTTTTCAGCGACGTCGATGGGGCGTGCATCAATAATGAATTCACGGATGGCAGTATCGGCTTCAAGCTCACCCATATTGGCCAGCAGATAACGGAGGCCGAGCGAGGAGTGAAAATAGCGGGCATTAAGTGTTGCGAGGATAATCGGTGTCATGGCGCTATTGTGCCATTTTTTTACTTTTATTGGTCGGCTTGGTCGGCTTGGTCGGCGATAAGTTGGTTGATAGCATCAATTGTCTCGTGATAACAACATTCGAGTGCAGGTAACTGGTGTTCGATTTCGTCGAACGATGCCTGCTTGGCAAGGGTTTCGAGGGTGGCAATGATGGTTGAGAGTTGTAGCGCACCTACTGATAAACAGCTGCCTTTTAAAAAATGGAGAATTTCCCGGGTCGCGGTGCAGTTTGCTGCCTTCACTGCCAGGCTTAACTCTTTCAGTTTAAGCGCGGAGTTCTGGGTGAAGGCCTCTATTAATGCTGAAAACTCTTCTTCCATCACCTCTGCCAATGCAAGGGTTTCTGCGCGATTGATTATCTCATCATGGTTATGAGTGGCGGTGCTCTGGTTATTGACGGCTGTTGCCACGGTTTTTTTATTTAGCCATTCTCTTAAAATTGAATTTAAATTTTCCTGATTAATGGGCTTAGGAATAAAGTCACTCATCCCTGATGCCAGACATTTTTCTCGGTCACTTTTCATTGCGTTTGCCGTTAACGCAATGATTGGGATCTGTTGATATGGCTTGTCGCTCTTACGTATGATTCGTGTGGTTTCATAGCCATCTAATTCTGGCATTTGACAGTCCATTAGAATCAGGTCATACGGGGCGCTATTGAGGCGTTCAAGTACTCTGGTGCCGTTATCGACGATGTCATAGTCAATTTTTAATGACTTAATCATTAATGAAATAACTTTTTGGTTGATTTCATTATCCTCAGCGATCAGGATTTTCCCCGCTGGCATGGCACTGGTGGTGCTTGTGTTGGCATCTTTTTCTGGTGTGTCGCTGGCTGTGATGTGGTCGGAGGATGGCAGTTCAAGAGTTAACCAAAAGACCGAGCCTTTTCCATATTCACTGTCGACGCCGATTTCTCCATCCATCAATTCGACAAGTTGTCTGCATATTGAAAGCCCGAGTCCTGTTCCGCCGTGTTGATTGGCGATAGTGGCATCGCTCTGTGAAAAAGGGTTAAACAGGCGCCCGATATGTTCAGGGCGGATACCAAGGCCGTCATCCTCAACGGATACGCAAAGTCCTTTATCGTTATGCCGATCAACCGAGATTTTTATTGTGCCGTTAGTTGTAAATTTTATGGCATTGCCAACCAGGTTAAGCATCACCTGTCGAATACGACCTGAGTCACCGATAATATTGCTAGCGACCTGTTCGCTAATCAATAATTCAATCGCGGTGCCTTTGATCGCTGCCTGAGGCTTTAGTAGTTCGACGACATCCTTAAGTAAGGAGGCAATGTTAAAGGGGGTTGGATCGAGTTCAAGTTGCCCCGCTTCTACTTTAGAAATATCGAGGATATCATCAATCAAATGAACCAGTGCCTGCCCTGATTGCAGTATTGTATTGATCAGCGTTTGCTGTTCCTGATTAAAATTACTTTTCTGTAGTAACTGAGCCATTCCTATTACGCCATTCATTGGCGTCCTGATTTCATGGCTCATGGTGGCAAGGAATATACTTTTTTCAGCGGCTATTTGTTCTGCACGGTTTTTTTCTATTTCTAACTCTTCCGTCCGTTCATGGATTAAAATTTCCAGATTATCATTGTGCTTCTGTAATTCGGTGTGCAGCTCTTTTGATTCAAGACCACTGGCACAGTTCATTAATACGACCGATAGTAATGAAAGAACCCCCTGATCAATTTGAGCATCTGGTGAGAGATGCGCGATAAACATACCAATAATTCGAGAGCGTGTTGCAATCGCGTGTAAAACATAGCTGTTAGCACCCCCTTCATCATGCTTCACCACCGCTCGATTCTGGTTTAATGCCCACGAAAAATAGCCATCTTCAACCCAGTTGTCGATAAGCGCGTTAAAATTACGATGTGAAGCTTCTGGGTATGAGGCGAAAATTTCAAATTCACAATCTTCATTTGCCATTAAAAAAGCATGCGATTGTAATGCGAACAGCTTACAGATGCGGATGCTGGCGGCTTCAAAGATATCTTTTGTTGTAACCGGCCCGGTAGTGTTTGTTAATACATCGTCGGGTATCGCGACTTCATTCAAGCCGTCAATTAAGCGTATATAAGATGAGGCGAGCAGGGACCTGAGAGTCTCATTTTCATCGTCAATTTTTGGCTGGTTGTTGTTCATGTTTATTCGCTCAATACAAACTCAACGGCAACGGCATATTGTTTGTCGAGTTCGTCAGCGATCAGTTCGATACTGCCATCTTCCAGGCCGAGTATTTTCCATGCCTTGTCAGAGAGCGGTGGAATAAACTTTTCACCACTGCTGCCTGTTGTTAGTGCATTGGATATGATGTCACTGATATGAACGGTGGCGGTCTCAACAATGTACTCTTTCGCACGACCTGGTGCATGATGATAGGTGGTGGTTTCGATTAAGCGGCTTGGTAGTTTCCACTCTTTGAGTAGCAGGCCACCCAATAATGCGTGGTCAAAATCGAAAAATTCTTTTTCTGATTGATATAGCAACGCTTTGGTGTCAGTGCATTTTTCAATTAGTTGGCCCATTTCAGCCGGTTTTGCTTTGTAAAGCACCAGCCGTCCAATGTCATGTAGCAAACCAGAGACAAAGGCGGTTTCGACATTTGTTTCTCGCCTTAATGTTGAAATCACTCGCGCCGTGACGCCGCATGCAATGCTATGCCGCCAAAATGATTTCATATCGACGAGCTCTTCAGGGATATCTTTAAATACACCGACGATTGAACTGGCAAGGACGATATCTCTGAGCTGGCGCGTGCCGATCACGGTAACGGCCTGTGATACGGTCGTGACCTTGCCTGGAAAACTAAAAAATGAACTGTTTGCCAGACGCAAAATTCGGGCGGTTAGCGCAGTATCCTCGCTTAATATATCTGCGAGGTATTTGCTTGAGGATTTTGGGTTGCCCATCGCCATCTCTATTTTCATATAGATTTCGGGTAGTGATGCAACCTGCGTAATGCCGGTAACGAGGCGTTGAGGACTGGGTTGATTCATATTGCAGCAGCGAGCACTTTAATATGGCGCTGGATCCATAGCGCGTTCAACTCCTTGATAAATTGATGGTCCGGGTCGGTGTGTCTAAACTGATTTTCAGCAGCCTGCTGTGCTGCTGCTTCTAGCTCTGGGTGGGCGTTTATTATCGCCTGCAGTGATGTCGTTGTCGTCTCATCACTCTCAACCTCAATGTGCGTGATGCCCCATGTTTTGAATATCTTTAAATGCTTTTCAGATAACTCTACGCCTGCTTTTAGTAGTGCCCGTCCGCCGCGATCTTTGACGTCGGATGAGAGGATCATTCCCGCCTCTATATCATTTGTGGTTATTTTCGACATGACCTAAGCTAAATGCCCTTTTCATTATAATTAGCCTCATTTTAAAAGAGGCATTAAAAAGTCATCTTTATTTTCATGGTTATTAATGGCACTATTATGTCGGTAGGTTAGGCTAAATGTTTAATAAATAATACTATTAACACTTTGATATATTAGGGAAAACGAGTATTCACCGGATGCTGTATCAGGTTGTTTTTCATTGATAATTTTGTCTTAAAAAGCCGCTAATATCTTCAATATTCAACCCAAGCTCTCAAAGTAGTCAATGCTAGCAATCCTTTATCAAGATGAATACCTTGTCGCTATCAATAAGCCAACGGGGCTATTGGTGCACCGTTCAATGATCGATCGACACGAAACTCAATTTGCATTGCAGATGGCCAGGGACCAGATTGGCCAGCGTGTTTACCCCTTTCATCGCCTAGATAAACCTACCTCGGGGGTGTTGGTATTCGCACTCGATTCCAATATTGCCCGCCAGATGACGGAGGCTTTCTCCATACGCGAGGTGGAAAAGGAGTACCTGGCGGTTGTGCGTGGCTATACCGAAGAGCAGTCGATAATAGATTATGCGCTCAAAGAGGAGCTGGATAAGATGACGGATCGGCAGGCGAATCAAAATAAAGAAGCCCAGTCTGCGGTCACCGAGTATCAGCGCCTGGCAACTGTTGAGCTGCCGCATGCTGTTGGCCGCTACCCAGCAGCCCGCTATTCATTAATCAAGGTGAACCCGAAAACGGGTCGCAAACATCAGATCCGCCGCCACATGAAACATATCTTCCACCCGATAGTAGGTGATACCACCCACGGTGATGGCAAACATAATCAACTGTTTCGCGATGTCTTTGATTGCCAACGCCTGCTGCTGCACGCCAGCGGCCTCAGTTTTTTCCATCCAGTGAGTGGTGAGTTTGTATCGATTGCTGCGCCGTTGGATGAGCCGTTTTCACGTATCGCTGAGCTATTCAAGTAAAGCCAGCAATCAATACCGCTGATATAACAAGCTGTACAACAACTTTTTATGCACAGAAAAAATTGAGCTTATTGCCGTCCAGGTCACGAAAGTAGCCGCTGTAATAGCCACCCTCTCGCACACCGGGCGCACCTTCATCTGTACCACCAAGCGCGAGTGCTTTGGCGTGTAACAGATCCACGGTGGCGTGGTCTGGCGCATGAAGCGCAATCATCACCCCATTGCCAACCGTCGCGGTATTGCCATCAAAAGGTTTAATCACAGAAAACATCGGCGCGCCGTCTGCCACGCCCCAGGCGACAAAGGTCTCATAATCATAGACTCGCTTTGCCCCCAGCCCGCCGAGCAGCTTGTCGTAATACTCAGCAGCCTTTTGCAGATCATTGGTGCCAAGGGTGATGTAAGCAATCATGTTAACGCTCCTGGTGTAGATATGATTAAAACAAGGGCGGCCATTATTGACTCACCACATACTTCAGCAACTCAACCACCTGGTTGGGTGATTGCGCCCATGCCATCGCAGCGCCATCGACTTCTTTTAATGGGTGAATAACCTTTTCATCATGCAGCGTGATATAGGGCTTGCCAAGTGCTGAACAAAAACCAGCATCGAATGCCGCATTCCATTGTTTGTATTGATCACCAAAACGCACCACTACAATGTCTGCCATTTCAATTAGAGACTTGGTGCGGATCGCATTGACCTTTGCCGATTTATGGTCACGCCAGAAGTTATTTGTTTCATCACCAAGACTGTCACCCGCTGCATCACTGGCATCGTGATCTGTGACGGCAGAGGTGAACTGAATAGGCAAACCCGCCTGCTCCGCACCTTTTATAATCTGCTCACGCCAGTCGGTGTGGATTTCACCCGAGAGGTAAACGGTCCAGTTCATTTAATATACTCCAAAATATTTATCGATTAATTATTTAAATTCAAGCGACTGAAGGCGCTCTTTCACTTCATCCCAGCCTGGTTCGCTGTCGGCTTCCCAGGTGATGCTTTTAGTCTGCCCTATTTTGCTTATTTTTTTCATCGCTTCAAGGTGATGGCCATTATTCCTAAATGCCATCATTGCTTCACGTGACTGCCAGCCGGAGAGTGTGCGCAGTCCTTTGGTTTTTAGAAAAATTAAGCCATCGACCTCGGCGAGTTGTTTTTTTGTTCGGCTTACCAGTGGAAAAAACCGCAGGTAACCGATGATGCTAGAGATTTTTATTTGGGTGGTGGAGATAATCATGGCTATTGTGTTTCTCTGACCGGGGCAAAGGTTGGGGATAACGCGACCGGTGTTATTCGGCGGGTACTATGCGCGGTTGACGATCATCACACACCGCGACAAACGTGAGCGTAGCTTCGGTTACTTTTATCACATCATCGTCATCACCGGGGCGATGGCGTTCGGCAAAGACTTCAACATTAATGGTGATTGAGGTGCGACCCACTTTAACCACATCAGCATAACAACTGATCAGGTCGCCCACAAAAACGGGTTTGTGGAACTGGAATTCGTTTACGGCAACGGTAACGACGCGCCCCTTTGCGCGACGATAGGCAGCGATGCTTCCGGCGATATCCACCTGAGACATGATCCAGCCGCCAAAGATATCCCCCGCGGCATTAGTGTCCGCTGGGCGTGCCGCCATGCGTGTGGTGGGTTGTTTATTTAATGGTAGTTGTTCATTCGACTTTGTGTTCATTAGTGCCCCTCGTAAATACGTGTCACATCATCTGCTTGAATTTCGAGAATCTTGTTGCGCTTTAATTTGAGTGTCGGTGTTTGCATTTCATTTTCGACTGACCACGGTTCTAGTTGCGCTGAAATGCGGCGCACCTGTGCATAGCCTGGGAAACCTTTGAGCATGGCCGCCACACGTTTTACCAGTGCCTTTTCAACAGAGGTGACGCGGAGTGATGCCGGGTCATCATCTGCAACATTGTATTGTTTGGCAAATAGCTTCCACTGCTGAGGGTCAAGCACTAACAGTGCGGCGAGATAAGGGCGGCCTTCGCCAATAATCATCACCTGTTCAAATAGTGGGTCTTGCGTAACAGCAAGTTCCATGTCCGATGGCGGTACCTTTTCGCCATTTGAAAGTACGATGATATCCTTTAGGCGTCCGGTAATATAGAGCATGCCGTTACGAATCTCTGCTTTATCGCCAGTATGAAACCAGCCCTCTTTAATGACTTCATCTGTTCCTTGCTGGTTATGCCAGTAACCGTGCATCACACCTGGGCTGCGAATAATCAACTCCCCTGCTTCCGTGATCCTGGCTTCGACATCCTGCAGTAGTGGCCCAACACTCAGTGGATCATTTTTCTCGATGCGATTACAGCTGATTACCGGGCTAGTTTCAGTTAAGCCATATCCCTGTATCATGGGTAGGCCCAGGCCGATAAACATCTTTGAAACACCATCGGAAAGTGGTGCGCCACCACACACAGTGACACGAATACGCCCGCCCAATTTTGCCATCACCTTATCAGCGACCAGTTTCTTTAATAGTGGCTGCAGTAGGAACATTGGCTTCCACTCAGTACGTTTCTGTTCATAATTAAAATAGTCCCAGCCAACCTGCATCGCAGTACGAAATAGTTTCTGTGCCAGTGGTGGGCGCTGTTCGAGTTGAGCAAGCACTTTGCCCTGCACACGTTCAAAGATGCGTGGCACTGATATCAATACGGTGGGTTTTATGATTCCAAGGTCTTCTGCCAGCAATGTGATCGAGCGCGAATAGGCAACCGTGGCGCCACACATCATCGGTAGATAGTAACCAGCAGTGCGTTCAAACATGTGTGATAGTGGTAAAAAAGAAAGAAACAGATCGTCCTGATTGATTGCAACCACTTTCAATCCTGCGCGGGCATTCCATAAAATATTATGGTGACTCAGCATGACTCCTTTGGGACGGCCCGATGTCCCGGAGGTATAGACGATGGTGGCCAATGAGTTGCTATCGGCATCAACTGTTTCAAGTGCTTCGCCGCTGGTCATGACATCACTGGGGAGCCATGCCTCTTTTGCACGTATCAATGGATGGGTTTTTTCATTGATGGAAGGGTGCAGGCTTACCACGCGCTTTAAACCTTTTGCTTCATCGATGACGGATGAGAATTGATGCCACTGTTCGCGGCCTTCGAGCAGGAGTACCTTTGAGTCGGTATCTTGCAAAATATAAAGCACATTATCAGGACGGTCATTGACATAGAGCGGTACGACAACCAGCCCCAGTCCAAGTGCTGCTTGCTCAAATGCGACCCATTGAACGCTGTTGCGTAACATTATCGCGACGCGGTCACCGGGTTGTAGCCCTTCACTCTTTAATGCTATCTGCCACTTAATGACGCGACGCCCTAGCCCGCGCCAGGTTAATTTAACCCAGCGGTTCTCATGATTGATGTAGTAGCGATAAGCGACATTTTCAGGGGTGCGTTTAATACGCTCACGTAACAGACCCGCCAATGTGCCAGCCTGTTCGGGGGTGATGATTTGTGAAGTTGTGTTTGTCATAGGGTTCACTGTAGACAAGAATTAATAAACGATAAAGCGAACGTTACGCTGGCCTCTTCGAAGAATGCATCAGCGTAACGGTGTGTGTTCCGTTACCTAAGATAGGTAATTGAAAAAGGGTTATAAGCTTCCCCATGCTGCATCAGGTTCAAAGCGACCATCATACTTCTGGCTTAAATCATCAATCTTACTTTTCATCGATTGACTACCGCTAGTATGGATGTGATGCATTGGTCCGCCGCGGAATGGCGCGAAGCCAGTACCAAAGATGACCCCAGCATCAAGCAGGTCAGCACTTTCAACGACCCCTTCGCGGAGGCATGCCATCGATTCATTTAACATGCGGAACATCATGCGGTCTGTTAGATCGGCTGGCATACTTGCCCCTTCCAGTTTCGCTTTCTCTGGTTTGCCTTTGCTATAACTATAGAACCCTTTGCCACTCTTACGGCCAAGATCGCCGGCACTGACCATTGAACGCAGCTTGGCTGGTACTTCGACATCCAGGCTTTGTGCCAGTGTTTCTGCGACAGCAAGACAGATATCGAGCCCGACAGTATCGGCGAGTTCAATGGGCCCCATTGGCATGCCGAAGTCAGTGGCCGCTTTGTCGATTAATTCGGGGCGCACACCTTCGCTCTCTAACACGACGGCTTCTAACAGGTAGGGCATCAGGATGCGATTAACCAGGAATCCCGGACTGCTCTTAACCGGCAGTGGTAGGCGATCAATCTGGCGTGCAAAGGCAGCGGCCTGATTGGCAATCGATTGGCTGGTCTGTTCGCCTTTTACAATCTCCACCAGTTGCATCTGTGCCACAGGGTTAAAGAAGTGCAGTCCGACTAGACGTTTAGGGTCTTCCAATGCCTCACTTAACACTTCCAGTGGAATGCTGGAGGTGTTGGTGGTGAGTAGCGCTGTCGGCTTCATGCGAGGTTCAAGCGAACGGTAAAGGTTTTGTTTTGCCTCTGCATTTTCAAAGATCGCCTCAATAATGACATCGGCGCGTCCAACGCCAACCCCTTTTACATCGGGCATCAGTCGATCCATTGCTGCCTGTATCAGACGCGGTTGACGCAGTTTCTTTTTAAACAGTGCATGGGCGCGTTTCATCGCGGGTGCAATGCGTTCGGGGGATTGATCCTGCAACGTCACATGCAAGCCTCTTAAGGCGCACCATGCGGCAATATCACCACCCATCACACCGGCACCAACGACGTGTACACGATCCGCGTGAAATTTATTTTTACGCCCTAGCGCCTTCATCTCTTCCTGTAGAAAGAAAACACGAATCAAATTTTGCGCGGTATCGCCCACGACAAGATTGGCAACCGAGAGCGCCTCCTCAGCGTACATCTTATTCGGATTGTCGAAGTGTTTGCACCACAGGTCAATCATCGCATAGGGTGCGGGATAGTGATCGGGATTGGCCTTTTTGGCGACGGTACGTTTGAGGTACTTCGCCAACAGTGGTCGTACTAATGGATGGTTAGACAGGCGCGCCAAACGACCGGGACGATGCGCCGCAGGTGCCTCGGCAATGATCATCTTTGCTGCTCGCAATAGTTGTCTTTCAGGCACGGCGTGATCAACCAGTCCTACCTTCTTGGCTGCGCGTGCACTGAGTGCGCGGCCGCTCAACATCATATCCATTGCGGTGGGTGCGCCGACAAGGCGTGGCGCGCGTACGGTGCCGCCAAAGCCGGGATGGATGCCAAGTCGAACCTCAGGCAGGCCAAGTCGAGTTTTGGGATCTTCATCCGCGATGCGATAGCGTGTTGCCAGCGCCAGCTCCATACCGCCACCCAAACAGAAACCACTAATTAAACTAACCGTTGGAAATGAAAACGATTCGAGTCGATTCAGTACCGTGTGCATGCCGCGCATAAACTCTGCGGCCTGTTCCACACTCTCCATGCTGGTAAAGCCTTTGATGTCGGCGCCAGCGATAAAGCCACTTTTTTTATCAGAGAGAATGACTAAACCCTTTGGTGGGCTCGATTCAATATCGCGCAGATGGGCATCAAACTCAGCAATCGTCTCAACCGACAGCACGTTGGTGCTGGTATCGGCCATATCAAAATGCAACCAGGCAATACCATCGGCATCGCGCTCAGTTCGCCAGTGTTTATTCTCTGCCATAACCATTTATCCTTTATCCCCGTTGAGATCCCTTTTAAGATCTCGGCTGACTAACATTGCGCCGCCCTGACCGCCGCCAATGCAGAGACTGGCCATGCCGTGTTGTGCATCGTTACGTTCCAGAATGTTCAAGATGTGCAATACAATACGAGCACCACTGGCCCCGACTGGATGGCCAAGGCTGACACCGCCGCCATCGACATTAAGTCGTGCGCGATCAATCTTGCCAAGCGGTTCTTTCAGGCCGAGTTCGTTTTTGCAGTAATCTTCATCTTGCCACGCCTCAACGCAGGCGAGTACCTGGGTGGCAAAGGCTTCGTTGACCTCCCAGTAATCGACGTCGCTGACGGCCATCTTCTGGCGTTTAAGGATCGGTGCCATTGCATGTGCGGGGCCCAGCCCCATCTGCGCGGGATCAAGTCCGGCCCATTCGCTATCAACGATACGTCCCATCACTTTCAGGCCGTATTTTTCGACCGCATGTTCACTGGCCAGCAGTAACATTGCTGCACCATCGGTTACCTGTGCACTATTGCCGGCGGTGACTTTGCCAAATTTACGATCAAACACGGGACGTAATTTTCCAAGTTTATCGACAGAGCTATCGGCGCGCACGCCATCATCCTGTTGGTAGCTTTTGCCGCGACTATCGTAGACGGCTTCGATCTCGTCATCCAGATAACCGCCCTCTTGCGCGGCAGTCAGTCGTTTATGGCTATCGACCGCAAAGGCATCCATCGTTTCACGGCTGATACCAAAACGGTAAGCGAGGTTTTCAGCGGTTTGTCCCATCGACAGGCCAATCACCGGATCACTCAGGCCGCGCAATAGCCCGATGATCGGCTTCAGGTGGCCGCCGCGTAGCTTGCCTAATGTCTTTATCTTTTGACCAAACTTTTTCGCGCCGGCCCACTCACCCAGCCAGCCGACCATTTTGTCATTTAATAACACGGGTGCATGGCTCATTGCTTCTGTGCCACCGGCGAGTACCAGGTCAGAACGACCCGCTTGAATGTTATGGTAGGCACAGTCGAGTGCCTGCAGGCCAGAGGCGCAGTTACGTTGCACCGTCCATGCGGGCAGGTGCTCATCACAACCCAGGCGCAGTGCGATGATACGGGCGATGTTGACCTCATCTGGGGTTGGCATCACGCAGCCGATGATTACCTCATCCAGCGCCGATATCTCAAACGGTTGACGTGCCAGCAGCGGTCGCGATGCGGCAACGGCCAGATCTGATGCGAGGAAAGGACCGGGAGCACCCTTTACTTTTAAAAATGGCGTGCGGCTGCCATCAACAATGTATACCGCACCGCCAGCTTTTTTCTTTTTACGTGTCGCCATCTATGCGTCCTCTATGCTTTATATGAGCGCTGCTTCCAATAGTCCTGCGGAAAGTCATCTACTTTAATGACTTCGCTTCTTGCTGAAATGGCATTGCGGACTAACACCGCCTCTTTTTCATCGATCACGCCATGTTGGATCGCGGCCTGCAGCATCGCCTCATCCAGTATGCCAGTTGCTAGTTCACCTTTGCGCTGGGCCTTTTGAATCTTTTTCTCGACCGGCTCAGCCAGGATCACTTTAACCAGGCCATCTTCAATCCGCCCCATCGCTTCGTTGGTATCACTGGTGGTGAAAACGCCGCGGGTGAGGCGGTCACGCGCCTCGGATGGTTCGAGAATGATGCCTGCTACTTTATGCCCCAGGCGATCATCCGGCCCAGCATAAGGTTTACCGAGTGGGAAGATCAGAATGCGTAGGCAGCGGGCGACCGTGCGATCTGGAAAATTGGCTAGCAGTTCATGCAGGCGTTTCTGAATAATGTACAGTGACTCCTGGCAGGACCACTCCAGCAGCGGCCAATCTTCATCCGGGCACTGTTGGTCTTCGAACCGTTTGAGTGCTGCCGAGCCGAGATAGAGATGGCTCAATACATCGGCAAGACGTCCCGACAGTTTTTCTTTGCGTTTTAACTCGCCGCCCAATACCAGCATTGAAATGTCAGAGACCAGCGCAAAGGCCGCACTCATGCGGGTGAGTTGTCGGTAATATTTTTTGGCACGTTTGTCGCCCGGTACCCGTACAAAACGTGCGCCGGTGATACCGATATAAAATGCGCGAGCCACGTTGCTGATGGTAAAGCCGATGTGGCCAAAGAAAGCGCGATCAAAATCGGTAGCGCCACGTTTGCTATCGCTATCCCCTACTGCTCGCATCTCTTTTAATACATAAGGGTGACAGCGTACTGCGCCCTGGCCAAAGGTGATCAACGAACGGGTTAAAATGTTAGCCCCTTCAACAGTAATACTAATGGGGATGGCTTGATAGATTCGCCCAATCAAATTCCGTGGCCCCATACAGATACCAGAGCCGCCCTGTACATCCATCGCATCATTAATAACGGAACGCATCCGTTCGGTAAGGTTGTATTTAACAATCGCTGAGGCGACAGATGGTTTTTCACCGAGATCGACCGCGCTGGCAGTGATGGTGCGTGCGGCATCCATCATGTAGGTATTGCCAGCGATACGAGTCAGCGCCTCTTCGACCCCTTCAAACTTTCCAATCGGTGTCTTGAACTGTTTGCGAATACGCGCATAAGCGCCCGTGGCGCGACTTGCCAGTTTACCGCCGCCAGTACTCAGTGCGGGCAATGAAATGGAGCGGCCGGCTGCAAGGCTCTCCATCAACATGCGCCAGCCGTTACCGATGCCGCTTTTATCGCCGATCACCCATTCCATTGGAATGAAAACATCTTTACCCCAGTTTGGGCCGTTCTGAAACATGATGTTAAGCGGTGCGTGACGTGTGCCAATTGAAACGCCGGCGGTGTCGGTGGGGATCAATGCCAAGGTAATACCGAGTTCTTCTTTATCGCCCAGTAGTTGATCAGGGTCTTGCAGCTTAAAGGCGAGTCCGAGCACCGTCGCTACGGGGCCGAGCGTAATATAGCGTTTGGCCCAGTTAAGGCGGATGCCGACAATCTCTTTGCCTTCGAACATCCCTTTTTCAACAATCCCAAGGTCCGGCATGCTGCTGGCATCACTGCCGGCATCTGGACCGGTTAGTGCAAAACAGGGCACCTCTTCACCGCGCGCCAGGCGTGGCAGGTAGTGATCTTTCTGTGCTTCGGTACCGTAGTGCAATAACAGTTCTGCGGGGCCTAGTGAGTTGGGCACCATCACGGTGACCGCCGCGGTGGTGCTACGGCTAGAGATCTTCATCACTACCGCTGAGTGCGCCAGCGCTGAAAACTCAAGGCCGCCATATTTCTTTGGAATGATCATGCCAAAGAAACCTTTATCTTTTATAAACTGCCAGACCTCTGGCGGCAGGTCATGCAGCTCTTCGGTGATTTGCCAGTCGCTGATCATATGGCACAGGTCATCAACCGGGCCATCAAGAAAGGCGCGCTCTTCGGCGGTCAGGCGTGGTGCTGGAAATGAAAGCAGACGCTGCCAGTTGGGGCGGCCACTAAACAGCTCGCCATCCCACCAGACCGAGCCGGCCTCGAGTGCTTCGCGTTCGGTTTGAGACATCGACGGTAGCGCTTTACGAAAAGCGCGCAGGATATGGTTGCTGATTAACGGCTTGCGCAGTACCGGTATATTAAGTGGAACCGCAATTAGTAAAAAGGTGCCCCAGACGAGATAGAATGAAGCCCCGCTTGGAATAAAAAACGTACTCCAGCAGATCAAAAAGATCAGTACTAGTAGTGTCGATAAAATGAGCGGTATGCGTTGATACGCAGCGGTACCGACTACAACAGCAAATCCTGTAAACCAGGCAAGCATTTCCATGTTCTCGTCCCTTCTGAGCTAGTGTTCCGCAGTTTTGTTATATAACACAATAGTTGCTATATTTTTAGTTTTAAAGCATTTTGTATTCATAAGGCGTGCACTTTTCCTATCGGCGGGGCAGTGCTTTTCTAAAACATGAGCGCTTAAGGTTTCTTTTAGTGACCGATATTATTGTGATAGCCGTATCCCCTTTTTGCCTAATCAAAATCAGTTGCCATGAATAAAAGAATTGCTACCTGGAATGTGAACTCACTTCGTGTGCGTATGCCGCAACTGCTCGAGTGGCTGGAAAATGCGCAGCCGGATATTGTGGCATTGCAAGAGACCAAAGTGCAGGATAAAGACTTTCCGGCGGATGCGTTGGAGATGGCGGGCTATAAAGTGATTTATAGTGGGCAAAAAAGCTACAACGGGATGGCGATCATCTCGCGTGATCTGGATGCAGAGGAGATCACCACCGATATCCCTGGGCTTGATGATCCGCAACGGCGCATTCTTGCCGCCACTTATAGCGGGCTGCGTGTGATTAATCTCTATGTACCCAATGGGCAGAGTCTCGGCAGTGACAAATTCCATTACAAATTAGAATGGCTTGAGCAGGTGCGACTCTATATAGCATCACAGCTGCAGCAATATCCGCGTCTGGTGGTGGTGGGTGATTTCAATATTGCACCTGATGAACGTGATGTCTGTGACCCGGATAAATGGCACGATAAAATCCTCTGTAGCGATCAGGAGCGGGAGATGCTGCAACAGATCAACGCCTGCGGGCTGCAAGATAGCTTTCGCCTTTTTGATCAACCCGAGGGTCGTTTTAGCTGGTGGGACTATCGAGCGAGCGCATTTCAACGCAATCTGGGACTGCGCATTGATCTGGTTCTTGCCAGTGAAGCGCTGTGCAAAAATGCCGTATCATGTCATATTGATGCCTCGCCACGCGGCCTCGAGCGACCCTCAGATCACGCCCCGGTGATCGCTGAATTTGCAGATTGAGTAAAACATCCATTATGAAATATAAAGACTTACGTGATTTTATCGCGCGCCTTGAGAAAGATGGCGAACTGGTTCGCATCAAAGCCGAGGTTGACCCCAACCTTGAGATGACTGAAATCTGTGATCGCACCCTGCGTGCTGGCGGCCCCGCACTGCTATTCGAAAATCCTAAGGGTTATGATGTGCCGGTACTCGGCAACCTCTTTGGCACCCCCAGACGCGTTGCGATGGGTATGGGGCAGGATTCGGTCGAGGCGCTGCGTGATGTCGGTAAACTGCTTTCAGCACTCAAAGAACCCGAACCACCGAAAGGGATGATGGATGCGTGGGAGAAGCTGCCTATCTATAAGCAGGTGATGAACATGGCGCCGAAGTTTGTTAAAAAGGCGGCGTGTCAGCAGCATGTGATTGAAGGTGATGATGTCGATCTCTCCAGAATACCAGTGCAGACCTGCTGGCCCGGCGATGCGGGGCCATTGATCACCTGGGCGCTGGTCGTCACTAAAGGGCCAGAAAAAGAGCGCCAGAACATCGGCATCTACCGCCAGCAAGTGATCGGTAAAAACAAGGTGATCATGCGCTGGCTGTCACACCGCGGTGGCGCACTCGATTTTCGTGACTGGCAGCAAAAACATCCCGGTGAGCGTTTTCCGGTGGCAGTCGCACTCGGTGCTGACCCGGCGACGATCCTTGCTGCCGTGACACCGGTGCCGGATACGCTGTCGGAATTTGCCTTTGCCGGTCTGCTGCGCGGCTCAAAGACAGAAGTGGCGCGCTGCATCGGCAGTGATCTACAGGTGCCGGCCAGCGCCGAATATGTGTTGGAAGGTTATCTTGAACCGGGCGAAGAGGCCCCCGAAGGGCCGTTTGGTGATCACACCGGTTACTATAATGAGGTCGACACCTTTCCGGTTTTTACCATTGAGCGTATCACCCATCGAACCGATCCGATCTATCACAGCACCTACACTGGCCGTCCACCCGATGAACCTGCGGTACTTGGCGTGGCGCTAAATGAAGTCTTTGTGCCGATCCTGCAAAAACAGTTCCCGGAGATCGTTGATTTTTATCTGCCGCCGGAAGGGTGCTCGTACCGCCTTGCCGTTGTCAGCATCAAAAAACAGTATCCCGGCCACGCCAAACGGGTGATGCTCGGCATCTGGTCATTCCTGCGCCAGTTTATGTACACCAAGTTTGTGATCGTGACCGATGATGACGTCAACATCCGCGACTGGAAAGATGTGATCTGGGCGATCACCACCCGTATGGACCCTTCGCGTGATACTACGATGATTGAAAACACACCAATCGACTATCTCGACTTTGCCTCGCCGGTTTCAGGGTTGGGTTCAAAAATGGGGCTTGATGCCACCAACAAATGGCAGGGTGAAACCACGCGCGAATGGGGTGAGCCGATCACGATGGATGATGCGGTTAAGCAGCGCGTTGATGCGATGTGGGATTCACTTGGCATTCCGGCCACCAAAAAAGACTAACACGCGATTTTGCCCCACCGCCATCGCAGTGTTATCTTGCAACTATCACGGTTTTTCGAATACCGCCATGTTCAAAATGGAATAATTATCTGAATATTGGCCGATAAGCTATTACTCATAACTCATACTCAATAATAAAATTCGACATCAACGGATGAAGTGGTTACAAAAAAACAGCCCAGAATCACGCGTCGGATTGGTACTTCCGGGGGGTGGTGCACGTGGTGCCTATCAGGTAGGCGTACTCAAGGCAGTGGCGCGTGTACTGCCTAAAGAGTACGGCACCACTAGCCCTTTTTCTGTGATCACCGGCACCTCGGCCGGTTCGATCAACGCCACCGCACTTGCAATCCACGCCGACCACTTTCGTAAAGGGGTGATGCGCCTCAGTCACGTGTGGAAAAATTTCGAAGCGGAGCAGGTGTTTCGTACCGATACCCGCGGCATCTTTAAGACCGGCGCCCATTGGCTGGCGGC
>Ga0316204_10006610_pt1 | contig 17691 bp, 12 predicted proteins | sample 6monrhotite_MG_2_FD_205661 | JGI IMG/M metagenome (GOLD analysis project Ga0316204, IMG submission 205661) | Microbial mat bacterial communities from mineral coupon in-situ incubated in ocean water Damariscotta River, Maine, United States -... | ecosystem: Environmental > Aquatic > Marine >... | reverse complement strand
CTACTCCTTCCATAAATCAACAAATGGAGTATATATATTTGTTCTTACGGGCGAAGTGGAAGTGGATGGGACTAAACTTAGAGAAAGAGATGGAATTGGAATATGGGAAGCGGATAAAATTAATTTCAAAGCAGATAGTGATGCAAGGGTATTATTAATGGAGATCCCTATGAGCGCATAAAAATAGTATTTTAAGTAGAAAGACGGCTCGTTTAATTGGGCCAGTTTTTTGCAGATCAACTCTAAAGCTGTTTAATATTTGACAATACGCAACGTATGGAATTCATTCTTTAAGGAAAGTTCTAGAATATAAACGCCCTTGCGCAATGTATTAAAATCAACGAGCATTGATTGCTTGCCTGAAAACAACCTGTGTTCAGTTTCCAGAAGTACTCTACCCGAAAGATCTATAATTCTGAGTACCGCGTCTACGTTCTTAGTCAGCTCGAATTCTAGCCTCCCTGTATTCTGCACAGGATTTGGATAAAAACTTAAAGAGGTAAAATTGTTTTCTTCGATCCCGAGAACAATATCATTTGGAAACCCTGGGTTTCCGCCCTCCTGAAGACCGTACCAGTTGAAGGCTAATTCATTATCTAAAAACGGAGCCTTCAGAGCAATGGTTGAGCCCAGGTTATTGGCCGCTTCCGGCCATGGATCTTCCACCCCATAACAAACGAGATCTGATATCTTATCCTCATCAGAGAATAAGCGAATACATTCTCCTTCAGAAGAAAGACCAAAATCAAATGTATCAAATACTGGAATACTCGGATGAACTGCCTTAAATTTTTCCATATCCCGAACCATTACCAAAAATTCACCAGGAAGGGCTCGAGCTCCTTGAGGAAAAATATATATACTTTCCTCAGATCCATCATCGATTAAACTCCAATTACTTAGATCAAGTGTTTGATCACTCCTATTATAGAATTCTATCCAATCCCCGGCATCATTATCTTCCGGAGAGTTATAGTTTATTTCATTGATAATCAACTGACCCAGATCAACCTCTGCAGCTTCAAAAATTGCCTTCACCAATGTATTGGAATTAAAGGGGACCCGTATACTTAATTCATCCAGATTCACATCTCCTTCCCAACCAACAAAGCGGTACCCAGGCTTTGGTACTGCAGTCAGAGTGACTGGAATGCCATTGTAATAATTGCCAGACCATGGATAACTTTCCGGAGTAATAGAATTTAGGGTAATTGCTCCAAAATTTGAATTATTGACCTCAAGCTCAAGAGTATAGGTAGAGGAGATATTGAAATAGTCAAGGGTGTGATTTATAAGATATTGTGGTCTCTCGAGCGCAAATCTTTTAATGTAATTTACATTTTCATTCCACGAGTTCATAGAGCCATTCCATCGATTAAAATGCGCAGACATTTCAGAATTTATGTCAAAAATGATTTCATTAATTCTTGCCAATACATTCTCAGGAAGAAGCCTTGTATTCATTTCATCAGCCAAAGTGTTAATAAAAAGTTCTTTAAAATCATTATTGGTCATCAACCTTCTAAATAGCAAGGTAGACCAAGGTGGATTTGGCCATCCTGGTCCGTTGGGTTCTAAAGCAAAAGCAATTGTATTGCCGGAAACTTTCCCAAAGTAATCCCATAGACCGAATCCAAAATCAGTATCAAATGCAATCCATCGCCACCTTCCTTGTTCCCCAGACTGCTTCCAAAACTTGATATTATTTCCAGGCCAGTCAGTATTATGAGCATAAATATTTCCAACGTTGTAGTAAATGAAGTTCATAATATCTACACGAGCAGCCACATACTGATAGTCCTGATCATCGGAAAGGCTTCGGGCTTGAATAAAGTTTATGAGGTTACGATACTCTTCATCCGTTCCATATATAGCGTTTCCTTCAAATTCAAGTAGATTGACCTCACTGGTAGGTACTCCATGGTTATTTTCAACAAAATGTTCATTGATTTTTTCCCGGATATTATGAATACCCCAATAAACTCCATTTAAATACACAACTGAAGGCTGATACCCCTGACGATCCACAGATTCGTGAAATAAAGAGCTCATTAATCCATCCCGGAACATGGATTGTCCCCAATCATTGCCAGAATTTCGTAGGACAATATTTTTATAACTATCCATTTGCTTAGATTCAAAGATAGGATAGTCGAATCGGTCGCTACCATAAGATTGGCGTGCATGAATAGTTAAGGATTTTTGACTATTTCCGCGGCTCCAGCCTCCAAATATTTTAACGCCTGCATCCTGGGAAAAAGATAGTGATCCATCAGTTTGATACAGTTCAATATGAATAGGTCTTTCCCAGTCTTCCCAAAAGTTTGAACCAAAAAAGGGAAAGCTCGACTGAGCATTGGGGCCTGATACATAAATTCCTGAATCAAAATTCCAAAGATTTTCGGGATCTGTTACTAATGAAACTATGGGTAAGCTATGCTCTGAGTTAATAAAATAGCTTTGAGTCTCAATTTTACCAGGGATGGCCTGAGTATCAATCTCACGAGCACGGATAATTGTATTATCAGTAATTTGAAGAGGAGTGATGTAAAGTTCTTTAGACAAATCTGGCTTAGTCCCATCTATAGTATAATATATTTCACCTCCCCCGGAAGATTGAAGTGATACTTCGATTGAGCTGGTATAATTCCCTCCGGGGATGGAGAACTCTACCTGACCAGAAAGTTTTTCATATCCGGTTGAATTATTGGAAGATTCAGGAGTAGACTGATCAAAATAAACCCAATCAGTTGAATGATCTGTTGCCCTTCCATAGGACACATCACCAATTAATGAAGGAATTACCACTGAATCAATTACCTGACCTTCAGGGTTAGTTAGATAAAGAGTTTCTCCCTCCGATTTTAGTTTAAAATCGGTGTGCAAGCGTTGGTTTACTAATGGAATATTCGAAGAAATATACCCTGCATTATTTTGACTTCCCCCAAGAGATAAAAATGGAATGGCAGACATATCGGAGGAGTTGGTATTTACATTATGAATTTGCAGGGAAATAGTATTCTCCCCTTCGGTCAGAAAGGATGTTGATATTTGGAATACTTCTGGCAGTCCTCCAAGATACATTTGAGCTTCATGATTATCATTGGCCAATTGATCAAAAGCAGGAGGGCCTGTGGAGGAGATATTCCTTCGGGTAACTTCTACATCATTGATAAATAAAACAAATCCATCATCGTAATCCAGGTGTAGGACAAGCTGATCAATTGTAGACAGGTCATCTATTTGAAAGTTCTTCCTTAAAAAAAGACTGTTTGCCCCTTGGACGATTGTACTGTCGTCCTCATCTCCATAACCGAAACCGGACTTTCCGACAGGCCACTCAGAATCATCAAAACCAATAGTTCTCCATTCCGGGTTGGTGTTTGAATCCGGCACTTGATAACTCCATTCATCTCCGATATCTATAATGGTTTCCCAATAAACTAAGGGTCCTTTCAGATCTTTATCGGATGCAAAGATGAGTAGATGTTTCTCTGGTTGAATAGTTACAGAAGGAAATATCCAGCGTATATTTTCTAGATTATCAGAGAGGCCATAGTTCTGAAGATTTATAGCATCAACACTGGGATTATAAATCTCTATCCAATCTGGTGTATCTCCATCTCTATCCCTCAGGGTTTCCAGATTGGAAGACATCACTTCATTAAGTATCAATTGTTGCGACAGGGCAATAAATGGAGTTATAGCGGTAAAAAGTAAAAACAGACTAAATCTAAAAAATATCATAGTTCACCCGCTAGGTGTTAAAACCATAAAATTAACCTTATAGAACTACAATATCAAATAGGAAATTTTAGACCGATGGAAAAAGAATTGCTAATCCATCAATATTTCCTAAATTTATCACCAGACAACTGGAGAAATAACTGTTTTAATTGGCTTATGAAGGAGAATTCAGATGAACTGATTGAACGCCTAACGGATAAGTATAATGACTTGCAACAGGATGTAAATGTGCACTTAAAAGGTCTTTTACACAGCAGGCCATTAACGTACTGGGACTATATTCAAACCGATTCCCTGCTAAACTTACAAATTCAGCGCTCAGACCAGCCCGATGAAATGGTTTTTATCATTTATCATCAGATGAATGAACTTCTTTTTAAAATGATTCTTTGGGAAATTGATCAGGTTGCAACTCATGAATCACTGACTACAGATTTTTTTGCTCAACGACTAGGAAGAATCTCGAGGTATTTTGATATGCTCTCTTCATCCTTCAATATCATGGCAGAAGGAATGGAAGTGGAGCAGTATTTGAAATTCAGAGATACATTGACCCCTGCAAGTGGATTTCAGAGTGCGCAGTACCGGATGATTGAATTTGCTTCCACAGAACTAATCAATCTAATTGATCCTCGATTCAGAGAAACGATAGACCGGGAGACACCCTTTGAGCATGCTTATGATCATCTCTATTGGCAGGCTGCAGGAAAAGATCATACTACAGGCGAGAAAAGCACCTTGATACGATTATTTGAAGAGCGCTACATGAACGATTTTATAGTTTTCATGAAAAGATATAATACCATAAACCTCTGGTATAAATTCCAATCTTTACCTGAAGAAGACCAAAAGGATGTAAAACTAGTCAAGGCCATGCGCCATTATGACCATACAGTTAATATCCGTTGGGTAATGGCTCATTATCATGCGGCGGCTAAATATCTGGGAAAACCAGCCAAAAAAGCTACAGGAGGCTCTGACTGGCGAAAATATATGCACCCACAATATCAAAAGCGAATATTTTTCCCGGCACTCTGGAGTGCTATAGAATTGGAAAAGTGGGGCATTAATAACCTGGAAGGTATCCCTAAATAGCCGAAGGGGAAATTGACCATATCATAATTAGGAGCAGCTAAGGGCTAATAATTTTTTATTAAAAAAAAATCGTTAATTTTAATCTTAACGTACTTGTATCCTTATACCTTACAAGCAAAAATTTTTATAATCGCCAATGGCCAAGCTTAAAAACATTATTAAGCAATTGTCTGACAATGACTTTCAGACCATTTATGATTCATTGATGGAAAGTAGTGCGGATAAGTCTGCCTATCTTCTTAAATCCATGCGTGAAAAACAAATGTCGGATAATGCGATTATGGACGAACTGGGAGTTAATACCAATGCGTATTATACACTGCGATCCAGGCTCAATCAAAAAATTGAAGAATATCTCCTCCAGCAGATGGAAAGTCCAAGGACTGATATTCTTAAAAAAGTAGCGAATATAAATGAGGTAATTTTCACCAAAAAGAAAGGGATTGCCATTGCTACGCTTAAGAAGCTTGAAAAGGAATTAATTGACTACGATCTTTCCAATGAATTGACTGTTGTTTACAAGTGGCTAAAAAAACTTCATATCCATACTCCGGAAAATTTTAATTATTCTCAGCAATACAACCGTTATGTAGCATATATGCTGGCGGTTGATAAGGCAGAGGATTTATTGGCAGATTACTTCAGAAAGTATGGAAATTTTTTATTAAGTGGAGAGGATACAGATAAGCTGGGGTTGCAACTTTTGGTAAAGGAGATGTCGAATGTCTCTGCGCTTTATGATTCACATAGATTATATGTTTATCAAAGTTGCATGACGGTTTTTCATCGCTTATTTGTGGAAACGGCTGAATCGTATGATGAGGAAGTCGAAGCACTGGAAGATATTTTGGATAAAGTTCAGGAGATTTTCTCAAATTACTCCATCGATTCTACTTACTTTCACCTTAAGATCGTATTCGAATTTTTGACACTGGAATACTACAACCATTACAGGGTTTATCGTAAGGCAGAATCTTATTTTGAGGAAGTAAATGAAGATACATCAAATCTTCTGATGAACTATGGATTGTATACTTTTCCACCTCAGTTTCTTTTTACCAAAATTGCCCGCCATTTAAGATTGGGCAAGGAAACGCAAATGTGGGAAGAAAATGAGGCTTTATTCCAAGACTTTGAAGTAGACACTTCTGATGTTCCCTTATTCGTGTCTTATTATCTTTATCGCTCTCTATCCTGTTACTATATTGAAAAGTATGATGAGGCTGCGCAATGGCTGAATAACCTTTTAAATGAGATAAGCCTTAAAAAGTATCCAATTACTCAGATGGAAATCAAAACTCTGCTGGCTTTGCAATATTGTCTGATGAGAGATTTTGAACTATTCAGCCAATTGATCAACAGTATTCAACGACAGGTCAGAATATTAGGCAAGGAAAATTTTGAGCACATCTCAATTCTGATTAAAATGATGAAGACTTCTTTGAGCGATAGCAAAAAGGATAAATACCAGAAGATAGAATTGCTTGCCGAAAAACTGAAATTAGTCAAAAATGATAATTTCGCTCCAACTAAGTTCATAGAAATGAGCGATACATTCATCAAAGCCTTAAGCGCTGATTTCTTTTAATTAAATATCCAGATTTTCGAGGTTCTCTTGTGAAAGAGGTTTGTTGATATACTTCTTCACATAGCTATATTTTTGTGACTTGTTTACATCCTGAGGGTTGATCGAAGAAGTAAGCATTACAATTTTGCAATGTGATTTGGTTGTTTCTGCCAATTTCTCAAATTCATCGAGGAACTGGAATCCATCCATTAAAGGCATATCTATATCTAAAAATATGATTTCAGGGAGCACTTTCTGTACATCCGGTCCCAGGCCTTCGATGTTTCGCAAAAACTCAATGGCGCTACGAGCTCCGGTATGGATATAGATGTTGTCCGCAATATTGGCGGCCTCTATCATCTTCTGATTTATGAGATTATCGATCTCATTATCATCGATAAGCATTACTGAGTAATAATTTTTGGACATCTTGATAGGTTATAAAACAATTTCAGGTTGAAAATAATTTAATTTAAGACAACTACAAAATTTAGGGTCAAATTAAAATCAGAGGTCAAATTTAATACCTTGAGCCAATGGTAAATCACGGGAATAATTAATGGTATTGGTTTGCCGTCTCATGTAGATTTTCCATGCATCTGAGCCAGATTCGCGTCCTCCACCAGTCTCTTTTTCACCACCGAAGGCTCCACCGATTTCTGCACCAGATGTACCTATGTTTACATTGGCGATACCACAGTCAGAGCCAGCATGAGAAAGGAATAGTTCCGATTCCCTCATATTGGTCGTCATGATGGCAGAAGATAAGCCTTGATCAACACTGTTCTGAATTTCAATGGCCTCTTCAATCGACGTATATCGAATGAGATACAGAATTGGAGCAAAAGTCTCTTTTTGTACAATATTGAAACTATTTTCCACTTCTGCGATGGCAGGCTGTACATAGCACCCTGACTCATAACCTTCTCCAGACAATACTTTCCCTTCCACAAGCAGATTTCCCCCTTCTTCTTTAATTGCCTTCAGTGCATCTTCATAGATGCCCACTGCCGCCTTATCAATCAGAGGACCGACATGGTTATTTTCATCCAAAGGATTGCCAATTTTTAGCTGGCCATAGGCTTTAACCAGTCGCTCTTTTACTTTATCGTAGACTTCTTCATGTACAATTAATCTACGGGTAGATGTACATCGCTGTCCACAAGTCCCCACTGCTCCAAACAATGCACCAATTATGGTTACATCCAAATCTGCCTGATTAGAGATGATAATGGCATTGTTGCCCCCCAACTCAAGTAAGGATCGTCCCAAACGAGCCCCAACTGCTGCACCTACCAGTTTACCCATCCGGGTAGAACCGGTTGCAGATATCAAGGGTACACGTTTATCGTTGGAAAGGAGTTCTCCTATCCTGTAATCCCCAATAATGACATTGCTAACTCCTTCAGGTACTCCATTCTTTTCAAATACCTTTTGTATAATATGTTGACAGGCGATTGCTGAAAGAGGCACCTTTTCTGAAGGCTTCCAGATACATACATCCCCACAGACCCATGCAATCATTGCATTCCAGGCCCATACAGCAACAGGAAAATTGAAAGCGCTAATAATACCTACGATTCCAAGAGGATGGTATTGATCGTACATTCTATGTGAAGGTCTTTCAGAGTGCATAGTTAATCCATAAAGCTGCCTGGAAAGACCCACCGCAAAATCACAGATGTCAATCATTTCCTGTACTTCACCAAGCCCTTCCTGGTAGGACTTACCCATCTCATAGGAAACCAATTTCCCAAGATCTTCTTTATGAATCCTTAGCTCCTCACCTATTTGCCGAACTACTTCTCCTCTTCCTGGAGCAGGAATTATCCTCCATTTACTGAAAGCACTTTGTGCCTTTTTTACAATTTTATTATAATCATCTTCAGTTCCGGAGTTTAAAGAGCCTATAACACCACCATCGACTGGTGAAATTGAGTCAATTTTATCACCATTGGTTTCAAACCATATTTTTCCGGTGGAAGCACCATGATTTATACCTTGTATTCCGAGGTTTTTAAGAGCCTGTTCAATACCGAATTTTTCTGCTATCATTACCTATTTCCTTTATATGATCTATCCTTTTACAAAGCTATGAATTTGATGCTTGGTAAAAAATTTAAGCACAAAAAAACCATGAAGATTAACCTCATGGTGAGCCCTGTACCTTCAAAGGTACAGGGGATCTATATTAATTTAACTTAAAATCCAATTCCATAAAAAGCACGGTTTCCATCGGGATATGTTCCTTCGATCAAGGTGCCTCCTCTTTTATTTCTGAGGATGCCCAATAATTGATCTGCATCACGTATAGGTTGTTTATCGACATGAGTCACAATAAAACCCTCTTCCACTCCAGCATCCTGCCATTTTCCACTGGAGATATCATTGACCTGAGCTCCCCCTTCTAATTCCAGATCAGAAAGCAGATCTTCTTCAAGATTATTTAACTCTGCACCTTCAAAATTATACAGACTCGCTCGTTCAACTACCTCATAATTCTGATTCATATTCTTCAATGTTGCAAAAACCTGCTTACTCTTTCCATTACGAATCAGTGTAACTTTAATTTTATCACCAGGTCTGTTTCTTGCCACTAATTCCTGCAATTCGGACGTGCCTTTTACTTCAGCATCATTAATGGCAACAATTATATCACCGATTTCGATTCCGGCTTCATCTGCAGCACTGTTTTCACCCACACCTAAGATATACACTCCATTGACTACATCAAGATCTTCAGCCTCCGCGAGTTGCTTGTCAATATTACGGATATTAATTCCAAGTATGGCTCTTTGAACAATGCCAAACTCCTTTAAGTCGCTGACGACCTTCTGTACCAGTGAAACAGGAACTGCAAAAGAGTAGCCAGAGTAAGACCCTGTTCGTGTAGCAATCGCAGTATTGATACCGATGAGCTCTCCTTTTAGATTGACGAGTGCTCCTCCACTATTTCCTGGATTTACGGCAGCATCAGTCTGAATGAAGGACTCAATACCGTAATTCCGACGAAGAATATTAATATTTCTTGCTTTTGCACTTACGATACCGGCAGTTACTGTAGACGTTAGGTCAAATGGGTTTCCAACGGCCAGAACCCATTCCCCGATTCTCATAGCATCCGAATCTCCATAAGTTAGATGTGGCAAATTATTCTCACTAATTTTAATCAGTGCAAGGTCAGTATTAGGATCTGTTCCAATCAGTTTTGCGGAATACGACTGGTTATTTTCAAGGATAACCTCAATGTCATCCGCCTTTTCTATTACGTGGTTATTTGTAACAATATATCCATCGGATGAAATAATAACTCCGGAACCAGAGGCTCCCATTGGTACATCACCATTTCTTGGAGGAGCTCCAAATAAATCAAAAAACTGATCCATTTGTGACTGCCCGCTGCCTGACTGGGATTGGTAAGAAGACCGAATATGCACGACTGCAGGGGTGGATACTTCAGCGGCATAGACAAAGTTGAGTCCCTCAGGGACTGTAAAATCTTTATCCTCCAATAAACTTGAAAATTTTATATTATCTACCTGTTCAGTAGGTTGTATCTGTTGATCCTGAGGTACTTCGAGAACTTTAACGGTTCCAACCGCAATCAATCCTCCAAATAAAGCAGCCAGGAATAGGGTAGCAAATAGTTTCCTTGTATTCATCTCGTTCACAATTTTAATTAACTAACAATTCATTAAACGAATAACTTCGTGTACTGTTATGGTAGCCTGCAATTATCATGCGACTTAATTTTTAATCTAAAAAAAAGCCGCCCCGGTTTCCCGTGACGGCTCGCACACCAATGTATGTACTACTTCACTTCAATCACTGATTTCAACACCTTCTTTTCATCCTTCGGCACAACTACATTTAGTATTCCATCTTTGTAACTTGCATTGATTTTGGAATGGTCGATATTTTCAGGCAGATAAAATGTTCTGCTGAATGAACCATATTGAGTTTCGATAGTATGGAAATTTCGATTCTTATCTTCATTTTCAATTTTTCGCTCACCGCCGATGGTTAATTGTCCATCTTTAAAATCAACACTAAAATCATTTTTTTTCATTCCGGGTACCGCAAAAGAAATTTCAAATTCCTTATCGGTTTCAGCAACGTCTACGCGGGGAATGAAATTCTTTGTAGCGTTTCCTTCAAACGCATCATCAATAAACTGGTCAACAAAACTTCCAAAAGTACTTGGAGTAAAGTTTCTCAATCTGGGGTTGTATTTAACTAGTTTCATTTTTTATAATATTTTGGGTTTTACATTTTTTACAACTACAACATCAGTATAGTCAAAACTGTGCCAACCCATAAACCACATAAAAAGAAGACACATTGTCCGATATTGCGGACAATTCCATATAAAATCATGACATAATGGCTTAATCAATCAGTTTTTGATCTTTAGTGGGAGAACTTTATTCTAATTATCTTTAGGACGTTTTTCTCATGGAGATCAAAAAACTATTAAAAGCCTTAGGTCCTGGAATTCTTTTTGCCAGTACATGCATTGGAGTTTCCCATCTTGTTCAATCAACCAGAGCAGGAGCGGAATACGGCTTTATATTATTGGGGGCAGTGGTTATCGCCAATGTTTTAAAATACCCATTTTTTCAATTTGCTTCCCGTTACGCTGGAGCAACAGGAAAAAGTATCATCGATGGATATGAGCAGCTGGGTAGATGGACACTTTATCTGTATTTTGTTATTACCATACCATCTATGCTGATTGTTACTGCTGCAGTAACATTTGTAACTGCCGGGATGTTAGGAAATCTTTTTCAGATAGAACTGAGTACTCCACAATGGTCGATTGTTGTTTTGTTGATCTGCACGTCTATAATAATTATTGGAAAGTATTCTTTGCTGGATAATTTGTTAAAGGTTGTAGGAATCGTTCTGGTGATATCAGTAGTTATTGCTTTTGTATCCGCATTGATTCATGGTCCGGTTCAGAAGATTGAAGGGTTTGTACCCAAAGAGGTTTTCGAAAAGGAGGGAATTATATTCCTTATTGCCCTTATGGGTTGGATGCCTACTGCTGTAGATATCTCTACGTGGCCATCCTTATGGGCCGAGGAGAAAATGAGAGTTTCCGGGTATCGGCCAGGTATAAAGGAAGTGGTTGCGGATTTCAATATTGGTTATTGGATTACCGCATTTCTGGCTATCTGTTTCCTAAGTCTTGGTGCGCTGATCATTTATGGAACCGGTACGGAGCTTTCCAACTCTTCCACAGTATTTGCGGATCAGGTGATAAGCATGTTTACCGTAGCTATAGGGGATTGGAGTTATTTTGTAATTGCCATTGCGGCATTTTCCACCATGTTTTCTACCACTGTTACAGTGATTGATGGATATGGACGGGCGATAACTCGGACCACCAAACTTATATTGAGAAAAGGAGAAAAGGATTCCAGGAAAGCTTACCTTATTTGGATCCTGATTTCTGTAATTGGATCCTGGCTGATTATTTCTCAGTTTTCAAATCAGCTAAAAGCATTGGTTGATCTTGCGACCATATTTTCATTTGTACTGGCTCCGGTAATTGCCATTATCAATTATAAAGTTATTAACCATAAACATCTGGATACCAAATATCACCCTAAAAAACCGTTGAATATACTAGCCATTGCAGGTATTGTATATTTGTCCGTTTTTACCATCATATATATTATTGTATACTTTTTTTAGACCTAGACCTATGAACACAACAAAAAGACTATTTCTGGTTACCCTCCTGGTATTGGGGACTTATTCTTTATCCGCGCAGTATCTTAATTTGAGAGAGGCGCTATTTACCGGAGCTGAACTTAGAGGATCCTCGGGTCCGGAAAGTGTAAACTGGATAAACGGTGGTGAAAAATTTTCTTATACTATTGAGGGAACGATCCGCTCTTTGACCCCTTCCTCACAGGAAGATGAATTGATTTTCACTGCCGAGGGAATAAATTTCCCTGGAACAAATAACCCCTTTGAATATACTTCTTTTCAGTGGTCGAAAGACTCAAAATTTATCATTTTTCAGTCCAATTTTCGACCGATATGGAGAAACTCAGGAACTTCAGATTACTACCTGTACTCAATTGAAACAAAAATAATTCAGTTGGTAGCGAAGGATGCAAGAACTGCGGAGTTATCTCCCGATGGAACAAAAGTAGGATTTGAGCGAGATGGAGATTTGTTTGTTTTTGATCTTGCTTCAAAAGGAGAAAAGCAATTGACTACAGGCGCCGGACCTCAATTCTATAATGGTCGCTATGGATGGGCATATGAAGAGGAGTTTGGTTTGGTCCAGGCCTGGAAATGGTCGAATGACTCAAAATATATTGCCTATTGGCAAACAGATGAACGTGAAGTTCCGGTTTTTAGAATGACCGACTATGAAGGTCAACATACGGATTGGATTGAAATAAGATACCCTGCGGTGGGAGATACTAATCCTACTGTTAAAATTGGGGTTGTGGGGATTGAAACAGCAGAAACACAATGGATGAATGTTGGGCTGGGAGATGGATACATTCCAAGAATCTATTGGACAGCCGATGCGGATCAATTGGCCATTGTTCATTTAAACCGTAAACAGAATCAGTTGAATCTTTACTTCACCAATATTAATTCTGGAGAATCAAGGCTCATGATGCAAGAAACCTCCAAAGGGTGGATTGATATTTATAATTTTGATGCTAAAGTGATGGATCTTTTCCATTTTCCGGAGAATAGCAAAGAGTTCTTTTGGGTTTCAGACCGAGATGGGTATGATCATATTTATCAATATGACTATGAAGGAAAACTGATCCGCCAAATTACTACGGGTAATTGGGATGTGACTAAGGTTCATGATGTCGATTTGAAAAAGAAAACGATATTTTATTCATCAACCGAAACTTCACCAATAGAGCGTCATTTATATGCTACTTCTTTTAATGGAAAAAAGAAAAGAAGGCTTACAAATGCGGCAGGGAAGCACGAAATTGATTTTTCACCGGGAGCTAATTATTATATTGACTCATGGTCTAATACCACCACTCCACTACAGGTGGAATTGTGGAATACCGGGGGAAAAATGTTGAAGAAAATGGAAGATAATGCGGAGGTTAGCAAACTCATTTCAGAAAGGAAGTATGCGCCGAATGAACTTATGAAGTTTACAAGTTCAGATGGAACAGACCTTGATGCTTATGTTGTGAAACCTTTTGATTTTGATGAAACCAAAGAATACCCGCTGGTTCTAGATATTTATGGTGGACCCAGCCATCAGTCTGTTTACAATGAATTTGGATCCAGTGGATGGCATCAATATCTCGCACAGGAAGGCTTTGTGGTAGTTAGTGTAAATAATCGAGGCAGTAGCGGATATGGAGCAGCTTTTAAAGAAATTGTTTATGAAAATCTAGGGAATTGGGAAGCCGTAGATTTTGTAGAAACGGTTAAATATTTTTCGGGCTTGCCGTGGGTGGATGGAGAGAATATGGCCATTAGAGGTCATAGTTATGGTGGCTATATGTCTAGTTTAACTATGTTAAAGCACCCTGGAGTCTTTAAGGCCTCAATTGTTACCGCTCCTGTTACTGACTGGAGGTTATATGACAGTATTTATACCGAGAGATATATGGGCTTGCTTCCGGAAAACGAAGAGTTTTATATTGCAGGTTCGCCTTCAACCTATGCAGGAAACCTGAAAGGAGAGATGCTAATTGTTCATTCAACTATGGACGAAAATGTTCATGTTCAGAATACCTTCCAATTGGTAAAAGCTCTGATTGATAATGGAAAGGATCATGATCTGAAAATCTACCCGCCAGGAAATCACGGGGTGGCCTACGATGGAGTAAGTTATGTCTTACTCTATACCCAGTATACCGACTTTTTGAACAAGCATTTGAAGTAAAATGAATTTCAAAAACTTCTTTGGCTATTCTCTGAGTATCGTACTCACTGGGGTAGCCATAGAAGTGATTTGTTTGTTAGCGGTGAAGTCTGAATTTATTGGGTCTACGGTCCCTTCATATTCACTTCAGTACAGCCCTGTTTGGTTAGCAGATATCAATCCACATTTTGGAGTATGGCATCCTTCTTCCATTAACTATCGGAATAGTAAATCCTGCTTTGAGGTTATTGGACAGACCAATAGTTATGGAGCGGTGGACCCGGAACGGAAAAAGAAATCTGAGCAATCAAGAACAGTAGTCTTGGGGGATTCCTTTGTAGAAGGTTATGGGGTTGAAATAGGTAAAAGATTTACGGACATTTTGGAGAATGAGACTGGCCGTCCATTTCTGAACTTTGGCACAAGCGGAAATTTTGGACCCACACAATATCATTTACTTTACAAGCATCTGGCTTCCGGCTTCGACCATGATGAAGTATTGGTGGTTATTCTTCCGGACAATGATTTTTTAGATGAATACCCCAGAGAGGGAAGATATCAACCCTATTTGAAGGGAAATTACCCTGATTATACTGTGGACTATACTTTAGATAATATGGAAGAGTCCTATGCATTCTATAGTAATCCATCAAAAAGATCATTATTAGCAGTTTTTCGAGAATACTCCTTTGCGCTGAATGTAGCTTATTGGGCTATTAGTAAGGGAAATACCCAAAAAGAGCCAGCTGGGAAAGAGCTTAGTAGCTACAGTGGCTATTATGATTATGAAAAGGGAGAATTACTCAAGTTGAGATACAATCTAGAAAAAATCAAAGAGATAGCAGGGGAGCGTGAAATGAAAGTAGTAACCATTCCAAGGCTAATTGATTTTTATAGATTTAAGAAGGAGGGGCACAATAGACTTGCAGAGGATCTTAGGAGGATTGGAGAAGTAGTACAGTTTGAATATTATGATCTTTTACCAGAACTAATGACGGGCTATTCCGGCCGATGGGAGGCTCTATTTCATACTTGTGACGGGCATTGGGCAGAAGAAGGCCATCGTGCAGCCGCTAATTATATCAAAAGGAAGGTTAGGATGAGCTCTTCTACTATTAAATAATTCCTTTTAATCAGTTATTTGACTTTTCCTGCTAATTTTAACTGAATGAATTCCTAAACTAGTATTGAATGGCACGCTTTCTTAAAAAAATATCACCGAATGAAGTCAAGGCATTTGGGAACCTGGGATTTGTAGGAACTCAAAAAATGGACCGGCCTATTATTGATGTCTATGATTTTTCTGATCAGGAATTCAGCCATAAAAAGGATATAGAAGTTGAAGAATTGGCACAATATCGAGAAAGCAGCAGCTTGACCTGGATTAATGTATGCGGTCTTCACGATACTGAAATAATCCGAAAGATTACCGCCATTTTTAATCTTCACCCGATGGTCATTGATAAAATTACCAATACAGGAGATAGACCTTCGTTTGAAGATTATGAAAATTATGTAATTCTGGTGCTTAAGATGCTTCATCTGGACAGAGAAAAATTATTAATGGAGTCAGAACATATTCTTTTTGCAATGTTTGAAAACGTACTAATTACCTTCCAGGAAAACCAACAGGACCCCTTTGAACCTATCAGAGAAAGATTACAAAAGGCGGAAAACCGTATTCGAAAATCAAACATTGACTATTTCCTTTTTGCTTTGGTAAGGGCCCTGATAAATAAATACACAAATTCATTGGAGTTTATTGGTCAAAAGATTGAAATGAATGAAGATGATATCTTCTCCAAGGAGTCAAGTAATGTATTACAGCAATTAAATTCTTTTAATCAGGAGATCAGTTTTACCTCAAAGGTTATCCGACCTGCCAAGGATGCAATATTCAGCTTATGTAAATCAGATTCTGAACTCATTGGACAGGAAGATTCCCAGTATATCAGTAGTAATGTTTACGATTCGATTTTGATTGCCTCAGATTCTTGTGAGAATTACCGCATGATGGTGCATGACCAACTCAATATATATCATATGAATGTATCCAGCAGATTAAATGAGATGTTCAGGGTACTAACTATATTCAGTGTAATTTTTGTTCCATTAACGTTTGTAGCTGGAATTTACGGGATGAATTTTGAGGTTATACCTGAGCTCTCCAATCCCTATGGTTATTTTATTACCTGGGGAGTTATGCTCACCATGGCAGGCTTTATGTTATTCTATTTTAAAAGAAAGGGTTGGCTATAGATCATAACCAAGCTAAGTATTACTTTATTTTGATGTTTACTAAACCTATTTCATTTCTGCAAGCCAGCTACCGTTCTGGAACCAGTATTTTTCCAAATCATCAAGCATACCTGCCATTAAAAGTGCATTCAGATAGTTTTCCAGAAAATTCATTAATAAAGGATCACCAGGAGCAATTGCCATACCTATTGGCTCAATGGTAAGTGGCTCGGTCAATGTAGCCAGATTGGCTGTAGGATTTCTAAGAATGGTTAGGGCGCAAACTGGGAAATCAGCCAACATTACATTGGCTTCATCTTTTAATAATTTTGATACCGCTTTGTCGTAGTCTTCGGCAGGGAGAAAAGTAGCTTCAGGAAGCAGGGAAGTAACGAAGGTCTCGCTGGTAGATCCTTTTAGAGCTGTGATTCTCAAATCACTCTGATTAAGATCTTCTGCCTCATCCGCTTTAGCAATGGTTTCGACCTTTGTTAGAATTGATTTCCCAGAGAGTATATAAGGACCAACAAAAGCCACTTTCATATTTCTTTCCATAGTGATGGTCATCCCTGACATGATCATATCCACATCTCCTTTTTCCAGACTGGAGATAAGTTCACTGAAAGGCATTTTCACCATTTCCAATTTTACTTTCATAGATTCAGCCAGGAGCTCAGCGATGTCCACTTCATAACCAATCAATGATCCATCTTTGGCTTCCATGGAAAATGGAGGTTGGTTTCCTGAGGTTCCAACTTTTAGGACTCCGCTTTTTTTGATCTTGTTTAATCGTGCCTGAGCGTCCACATTGTGAACTGTAATGATGAGGAAAATGAAACTCAAAAGAAATAGTAAATGTTTTTTCATTGTTTTGGGGTTAATTGATGATTGTCAGAGATTAATATATCCGGTGAGATTCGAATATAATTAAAAGGAGAATATCGACATTCGGAATAGAAAACTTTTTTGCTACTTGATGCAAATTAATTAAGAGCAAGTCTTAAATCAGGCATTAAATATTTGTAAATATAAATTTTGCATTTACCTTTGCAGTCCTGTTAGATAATAGCAGGAATATAAGTGGGGCTCTTAGCTTCCGCCTTCTCCCGAACCCGGGATACGTCGGACAAGCAAATAGAGTTCCTATCAAAAAGTGGGGCTCTTAGCT
>Ga0316204_10006609_pt1 | contig 17692 bp, 12 predicted proteins | sample 6monrhotite_MG_2_FD_205661 | JGI IMG/M metagenome (GOLD analysis project Ga0316204, IMG submission 205661) | Microbial mat bacterial communities from mineral coupon in-situ incubated in ocean water Damariscotta River, Maine, United States -... | ecosystem: Environmental > Aquatic > Marine >... | reverse complement strand
GTTCCATTTCCATTTGTTACCAATTGATTTCCAGTAGAGGAATAAAAAGTTGCTATTCTTTCTTTTCCATTCTTGTAGAATACTTGTTGTTTTAGTTGTTTGTTGTCATACCAATATTGCCACTCACCAGTTCTATCGTCACTGTTATAATTTCCTTGCATACGCTTGTTGCCATTTTTATGATAGAAAGTCCATGTGCTGTCTTTATAGCCATTAGAGAAATAACCTTGTGATTCAATTTTCCCTTTAGGGTAATAGGTTTTAAAAGTGCCATCACGTTTGGCATTGTTGAAGTTTCCTTCTTCAGTTAAATCCCCATTTGAATCAAATTGTTGAAAAGCCCCATTAAATTCGCCGAAAGAATAGGTGATAATTTGAGCCAATTTCCCATCTTGATCATAGAATTTCCATTCGCCATCTTCAATTCCTCCCTGTAATAATAATCCTTCCGCTTTAGTATTCCCATTTTCCCATTTATAGGTAGTTAGATTTTGAGCAAAAGTTGTGATAGAAAAGATGAAAAGTAATGTGTAAAAAATCCCTTTGATCATAATTTTAACGTGTAGTTTATTCAACAAAGGTATAGCATTCAACAAAGGAAAAAATATACTTTTCGTCGACTTTTAAACAGCATTCGTGTGTAATTAGACATCTAGTATTTATCATTTTGATTTATATTTACCTATTGTGACCAACCGACCCCTAAATATCGCACACCGAGGAGCTTCGGGTTTAGCACCTGAGAATACGCTTGCAGCTTTTGAAAAAGCAATTCAAATTGGAGTTGATAGAATTGAAATGGATTTAAGGCAAACAATTGATGGAGAGGTTGTTATATTGCATGATAGAACTATTATGAGGACTACGAACGGTTGGGGAGGTGTTCGAAAATTAAGCCTTAAGCGGTTAAAGAGATATTCAGCAGGGTCATGGTTCGATCCTGATTTTAGCAATGAAAAAGTTCCTACGCTCAGAGAAACTTTAGAATTGGTTAATGGAAGAACAACCTTATTGTTAGAAGTAAAGGAGGGAAGTCCCTACCACCCTAATATTGAGAAAAATATCATTAATATAGTTAATGAATACGATGCCCACGAATGGTGTATTGTACAGTCTTTTAACGACGGGGTCTTAAAAAATTTTAGAAATCTTCCCCATTTACATAGCGATGTTCAGAAGCTATTTGCTGCCTTTATCCCAGTAGCTCCATTCTATGGTGGGAGTCGTTTTAGTTATAAGCGATTAGGGAAATATGATTTTGCGCAAGAAGTAAACATCAATTACAAATACGTTAGCCCTAGAGTGGTAAGAAAAGTACACCAAATGGGAAAAAAGGTAAATGTTTGGACGGTAAACGAACCTCAAAACCTTAAAAAGTATGTTAATATGGGAGTAGATGGAATTATTACCAATTTTCCTGATCGATTGAATAAAATTCTCTCAGCTATACCTGTATAATTTTTACTAGGCAACAATTTTCTCTTTTCAAGTATCTTATCTAGGTAAAGTTTTGCAAAAATAATGTTGAATATAGTTGCATTTATCTAATGAATCGGTCTTAATGGTTGATTATTAGGATCTTTATAAATAAACTTAAAAAACAAGAAGATGAAAATTTCTCAACTACTACTTTTTATCATAACATTTTTCATGAGCTCTTTCCTAATAGCTCAAATTACATCAACAAAAAATTGGACCAGGATAAGTGTTGAAGACGGCTTGATTGATAATGAAGTTATAGCCATTAAAGCAGAAGATGATCAGAATCTGTGGATAGGAACTCCAAAAGGCTTATCTCATTATGATGGGAATACAATTACCAATTATACTTCAGTGAATAGCGGATTGAACGATGATAACATTTTAAGATTAGAGCTTGCTCATGATAAATTATGGTTACAGACCGATAGTGGGATAAGTAGTTTTGATGGGATCAGTTTTGTGAATTATACCAGCAACAATGGATTGCTTAACAGTAGAATCAACGACCTTACAGTAACGCCTGATGATACACTTTGGATAGGTACTAATAATGGGGTAAGCAATTTTGATGGAAATACTTTTATTCATGATTCAACTAAGATTGCGGCGCAAATTGAGAGTGATAGTTTAGGTAGAATCTATATCATGTATTCTGGAATTAGCGGTCGACTTAGAGGAACTTTCATAGAGATACTTGATTCTGGTAAATGGATAGAATACCTTCCACCAAACGATATTGATGCATTAAATACATTAAAAAGAACTTCTTCTGGAGAACTGATTTATATGATTGATGATGGTTATGGTGTTATTAGTTATCCGATAAGTACTACAAAGAAGAAGCTGTATTATGGAGGAACAGAAAGTTTTTTTGGCATTGTAGCGCCTAAAGAAATTGAAATTGATGGGAATAAATTGTGGACAGATATAGTTTCTTCTGGGGCTGCAATTAGCAGTACTAAGGATTCTATTTTATTTCCTTACTCCATGAATTACGATCAATCTAGTATTGACGCTTCCTATCGATGGACAAGAATAAGTATCTACGATGAAACCATCTTTGTAGGGACACAGAAAGGGGTTTATTATGTTAATAAGAATATAGAGAATGATCAAGATAAATATGAGCTTATGGATGTTAATTCTATAAAAACATATGTATCTTCAGTAACGTCCCCTCTTTCTGAACGTTATAGTCATTATAATTTCGAATTTCCTAAAGGGAGTGGAAGTCATGGAATCTTTGCCTCCTCTTTTGTTTTAGTAGCGAAACAATTCAATAATTCTGATTATCAAATTTCTGGAATATCGCCGTTCAATATAGCATACAGTCCAGGTCCTATTAATAATACTGATGGATTAAATGATAGCTATATTTTTAAAGTAAAGCAATCCGAAATTGAAACACATAAAACGGATCACAACAAAGCAGGATATACTCCACCCAAAGGTATTGCTGATTGGCCAGCAGCTGGAGATACCTCTTTAGGCATGACAAAAACCCTGGCTCCTTTTGTGGACGTAAATAATGATAGTTGTTATAATCCAGCTGATGGAGATTATCCATTAATAAAAGGAGACGAAGCAATTTATTGGATCAATCATCCTTTGGAAAAAGACTCTGGAAGAACTTTAAAATTTGAATACCATTGGATGCTTTATGCTTATGATGAGCCTACAGATTCCACCTTAAATCAGACTTTATTTTTACAACATACAATAGTTAATAGAGCAGAGGTAGATTATGATTCAATTAAACTAGGAGTTTATTTTGATACAGATTTGGGGAATCCATCAGATGATTATGTAGGTTGTGACTCACTATCAAATATTGCCTATACGTATAATGGAGATTCAAATGATGAGGATTTTCGTGAGAATAAGGGTTATGGAACTAACCCGCCTGCTTTTGGCATGAAATTTTTGACAGATACAATGGATCTTTTTATATATTACAATATTGGCACAGCGAATAATGGGGATCCATCTAATAAAACAGATTGGCTTAATTATTTGAATGCAAGGTGGAAAAATGGGGATGAAGTGAAGTATGGAGGAAATGGCTATAATTCTGGTACTACAAGTACATCAACCAAATATATGTTTACAGGGAACCCAGGCCTAGACATTGGGTGGACAGAGGAAACACCAGGAAATGGGTTGCTTCCTCATTCTCCTGGTGATAGGAGGAGCTTGTCTAGTATTCCTTATTTTTCTTTAGCTGTTGGAGAACGAAAAACAGTTGAGCTAGTGTTAGGTTATGATGAGATTAATAAGGTGCAGACTGCTGTTGGTGAAACTGTACCTGAGCTGATCAATTTGTTGAATAATGCCAAAGAGCATTGGGATACGATAGCAGTTTCCTCATCAACCTATGCTTCTAAGATAAGCTGTAGAATAACTTCACTTCAGGAATTTGAGAATAAAAAAGAAAATTCAATTTCAATGTATCCTATTCCAGCGAAAGATGCTGTAAAAATTCAATCTGAGGAAAAAATAAAGAGAGTAGAGTTGTATGATTTAAAAGGAGCTCAACTCAATTCTGTTGAAGTTAGCTCAACTCAATTTGAATTGGATTTAAGTAATAATCAAAATGGATTTTATTTTGTTCGTGTTCAATTACAAGACAATTCTTGGGTGAATGGAAAAATTATCGTGAATCGATAAAAAGTTCTAGAGAATTCTGGCTACTTCCTTAGCATGATAGCTGAGAATAATATCTGCTCCAGCTCTTTTCATGGAAACTAGTTTTTCTAACATTACTCTTTCACCATCAATCCAACCTTTAGCCGCCGCTGCTTTAACCATGGCGTATTCTCCGCTTACGTTATACGCAGCAATTGGGAGGTCGTGAATTTCTTTTAATTCTCTAATGATATCTAAATAAGATAGTGCAGGTTTTACCATTAAAATGTCGGCTCCCTCTTCAGCATCAATATTGGCTTCTTTAAGGGCTTCAATCCTATTGGCTGGATCCATTTGGTAGCTTCTTCGGTCTCCAAATGTTGGTGTTGAATCAGCAGCATCTCTGAATGGGCCATAAAAAGCTGAGGAATATTTTACCGCATAAGACATAATTGGAATACTTTCAAAGCTGTTAAAATCTAAAGCATCTCTCATACTTGCAATCATTCCATCCATCATTCCCGAAGGAGCCAACATATCTGCCCCTGATTTAGCCATGGAAATACTTTGTTTCTCTAGATTGATTAGTGTTTTGTCATTGTCAACATCTTCATGCTCAATCACCCCGCAATGACCATGGTCAGTATATTCACAAAAACAAACATCAGCAATCACATATAATTGAGGATAATTTTTTTTGATATACTGTATTGCTGTTTGAACGACCCCCTGATCATTCCAGGATTCACTCCCAATAGCGTCTTTCTTTTTTGGAATGCCAAAGAGCATGATAGAAGGAATACCTAGTTCCACTACTTCAGCTAGTTCAGCATCCAGTTGATCTAGGGAATATCTAAAAATGCCAGGCATTGAACTAATTTCTGTTTTGATGTTTTCACCTTCTTCAACAAAAATTGGGTAGATAAAATCATTCACACTGAGGTGATTTTCCCTTACCATATTCCTGATTTGCTCGTTCTTTCTTAGTCTTCTAGGTCTAAACATTTTGTTCTAATTTTTTGATGCATGAAATAATTCCATCAGTATCGTATTGCTCGGCAATAGCGACGACTTTATAACCTAAACCTTTTACAATTTTAGCAGTACTAGGGCCGATGCAAATTATCTTTTCTTCCTGCAAAGTAACAGAAGCATTTAATAAGTTCTGATGAAAAGATTGAAAAGTAGAACCGCTTGTAAAAATGAGGTAATCAAACTTTTTGGCTAATTCTTTACGGGTTATTTCCAAAGAGTATTCTAGAAAACGATTTTCATAAAGGTCAATTGCCTGAACAATGGCGTCTCTTTTTTCGAAAGCTTCAATGTAATCATTTGATGCAAGCCTAGAACGAGGGATTAAGATGTGTTTTTTACTCACATCATCCATGTTAGCTGCTAACGTTTCAGCAGTATAATGCATGGGAACGAAATTGGTGCGATAGCCTAATTGCTCCAAACTAAGCTTAGTTTTCTCACCTACAGTAGCAAATTTTAGGTCAGGATAAAAGTATAATTTAAGCCCATATTCATCCGCTGCTTCAAAAAAGAAGTTTACCGCATTAGAACTGGTGAATACAACCCAATCAATGGTTTCTAAGCTTTCAAAAGATTGGTGCAGAGAACTCAAGTCTTTAAGTCTCCTTAATTCGATCATTGGTAAAACACTAACTTCTAAACCAATTCTTTCCAAACCATCACTTAGTTCTTTAGCTTGGTTTTCAGGCCTACAAACTAATGCTTTCTTCGCTATCATTGCTCATCAAATTTGACGAGCAAAGATAGTATACTAATGGCTTATCTAGGTCTAATGCGTAACCATAAACCAAGGTTTTGGTTTTGGAATTTACTGCTATAGTCTTTAGTAAAAGAATTCAGATCATATTCATAATTATACCTAGCTCCAATTGCAATAAATTCATTTAAAGAATAACCGATCCCAGCAGATGCTTGATGGCCAAATACAAGAAGATAAAACTCTTCTCCTTCATTGAAATCATAGATAGAATTGAGGTCTTCTTTTATGTAAACTCCATTTTGTTGGAATAGATAATTGATAACAAATGAAGTGCTTAATCCTGCACTCCAAGAGCCAAATGCTTTTTCATAGCCTATGCTCAAAGGAATACGAATTCGCTTGAATTCATTTTGTACTCTCAATTGGTCTTCAACAATAATAGTTCTTGGAGTTCTTATCTCGGTTAACTCCTCACGAATCAATACTACAGGGGTGCCATTGCTATTGAAATTATCGCTAACAATTACATAGTTTGTATCATAAGAAATATCAACGGTATTTGCTTCTTTGTTTATAGTGTAATTGACATTTTCATAGAAACGGTTGTAGTGCAATCCCACACCAAAGGTTAAGAATTTGTAATACGTCAAGGCATTGATACCTAAATTAACTGAGTGCAAGCTAGTTTCACTTTGCTTCTTTAAGTCTACAAACTGTGAGTTCGTACTTTTTACAGTTTTCTCTAAGTCAAAAGATCTGCTAGCAACAAACTCTACATAATATTGCTTCTTTTTAGGTAATATCCTCTGCTTATTATCTTGTTTTTTGGGAGACGCTAAATCTCTCAAGCCATAATTAAACCCAGCTGATAACATGGAAGTTAATGGCGGCAAGTCTTCATTTAATATAGCATTAGATTCTTTCCTTGTAGTCAACCTCATGTCATGATTAAGGCTCATGTTGGTTGTAGCAGACAATGTAGTAGGTTCAACCGTTTGTGTTATCAATGAGGATGAATTAGCCTTAGCCAGATCAGGCTTGTTGTTAGAAGGAGCGACTGAAGAGACTTTAGCAGTCTTAACTATAGAGCTCTTAGCGCTTATGTCTATGTTGTTAGCAGTTGATCTAACTGTATTTGGAATTCCTGTTTTGTTTCTTTCGATTTTAGCTTTACGATTAACCTCTACGATTGATTTCTCTTGAACTTTTATGTTTGCATCTTCACCATTATCTAAGCTACTCTTAGTAGTTAAATTATTAGTTTCAGTAACAACATTTTTGCTATAATCAGTTTGATTTGTCACAGCAATAAATTCTTCTTTATAAGCTGTTTGGTCAGAGTTAACAACTGCCGCTGTTAAAATCGAATTGGAAGAACTTATATTGTTAATGGTTTGTGAATAAGCTTTTGTAGATCTTGCAGTATCCGTTTGTATGGAAGCATAAATAAACAATACTACCCCTAGGATAACAGAGTTTAAATTAAAATGCCACAATGATCTTTTTGCAGGAGCAAGAGGAAGTTGTCCTTCCATGGCAGCCCATAAATTTTCATCGAAGGGGAATTCTTGCTTTACTCCTTCTTTGAAAAGATTGTCTATGTTATTATTTTCTTTCATATGGATACAGTTTCGTTAAAGAGTACCAATTTTTGTTTTAATTTTTTTCGTGCCTCTCTCAAGTGCCACTTAGATGTGTTTTCACTCATCTCTAATATTTCTGCAATTTCACGGTGTTTGAATCCGTCGATTGCATATAAGTTAAATACCTTGCCTGTAACAGCTGGTAATTCTTTAATCATTTCTAAGAGGTATTCACAATCCATTTCAGCTTCCTTTTCATGATTGGTGGAAGCATAATTGGTATTGCTCAGCGGATCAATGAAGCTCAGCTTTTCTCTTTCTCTTTTTTGTTTTCTAAACTCATCAATAAGATGATTTACGGCTATTCTTTTCATCCAAGGAACAAAAGAATCTTCTTTTCTAAACTTTTCTAGGTTTTGCAAAACCTTAAGAAAAATAGCATTCAAACTTGCTCCAGCAGTGTCATAATCATTCTTATAGCGAATACAGATGTTCATTAAATAGGAAAATACTTCCTTATACAACCGGTTTTGTGCCGATCGCTCTTGCCTTAAACAGGCCTCAAGGAGTTCTTTTTCTATTTGCATAAAAGCGAATTAAAAATTGTATTATCTTTTTATTACACGCTTTACAGCTACATTTCTGCCATCAGTAAATTGTATTAAGTAGATTCCTTTATTATACTCACTGAAATCTAATTGGTTAGATTGCTCGTTTAAAATCCCTTCACCTAATGTTTTACCAGTTATATCAAGTAAACGATAAGTAACTTTTAAAGTAGTTTTTGGAAGCACGATATTTAGTCGTTCATCAACTGGGTTTGGATAAATAGACAACCCTGCTTCTAAGAGATTTTCTTCAATTCCTATGGGTCTTCCATCAATAACTTGTAAGGTGAAACCATTGGCTTTTAGCACATGGTTATTAGAATCTAGACCTAATGAATCGCAATAAGTTGAAGTACAACCTAACACAGAGTCACTTACAGTAAGGCAAATTTCATATTTTCCATAATCGGTATACAAATGAGAAGGCGTTCTGCCTACACCAGTATCTCCATCACCAAATGTCCAATTGTATTTGTGATTTGGGTGACTACTAGAGTAATTAATTAAGAAAAGTAACTTGCTTTTAGTAGTATCAATAGCTACCACAAAGTCAGCAAAACAAGAAGTAGAGATGTTAACGATTATTGTGTCATAGAAGGTGTCGCTGCAGTTCCTAGCATCATTATAAGCCGTTTGACTAACATAATAAGTTCCACTATTAACATATAAGTGGTAGGGGTCTTCTTCAGTTGAAGTATTGTTATCGCCAAAATCATATTCGACTCTATTGTATGAAGTAGCAGTATTGGTAAATAAAATTGAATCTCCAATAACTTGTTGATCAAATCCAGCTTTACAGGGTGCTGGGACAGTAACAGAGATTGTCTTACATGTAGTTGAAGAACAAGCCCTCAACGTATCAAAAACAGTTTGACATACTAGGTAAGAACCGCTTGAATCATAGATATGGCTTGGATTATTTTGGGTAGAAAACTGTCCATCGCCAAATTCATACACCAAACTATCAAAGCTTGGCAAGCTATCAATAAAATCTACAGTATCGTTTCTAATAATTGTACTAAAACCTGAGGTACAATTTATAACAGAAGGGACATTGATTAGAATTGTATCAGAAGAACTGTTGTTACATAAGCTAAGTGAATCAAATACAGTTTGAGTTATTATATAACTCCCATTTTGATCATATTTATGTGTGGGGTTTTCAGCTATTGAGCTATCTCCATCACCAAAATAGTAAATTAGATTAGTATAATTATTTGCCATACTTGTAATGCTAATAGTGTCATTAGTAATGGTGTATCCAAAATCAGCAAGGCAATTTTGCGGTAAGCTTATAGTAACACTATCGGTAAATGTGGCAGAGCAATTGCTTAGTGAATCATAGCTATTTAGCACAATAGTATAGGTGCCACTTTTTAAATAAGTGTGAGTAGGGGCTTTAATATTGCTGAAGTTCCCATCACCAAAATTCCAGCTGTAATTTGTTTTTTTAGAAGAAGTAGAGAAATTAGAAAAATGAACTGTAGCGGTATCAACAGTTGTAGCAAACGAAGCGGAACAATCGTTAACATAAACAGTGTCATAATAGAAACAGCTATCTCCATTCCCTATTATTGTTAAACTAACTCCATACTGACCAGCACTGTTATATTGATGAACCGGATGAATAGAAGTGTCAATACTTGAATTGTCACCGAAACTCCATTTATAACTGTAGCCGTTTCCAGCAATAGAAAGAGTTGAACTTAGGTTTGTAAAGCTTACATTATTTAGCGTGTCAACAGTATAAGTATAATCAGCCGTACATGGTGCAGTTACTTGAACAGAGTCGCAAAAGGTGTCCGTGCAACGTAAAGCACTTTCAATTGTTAAACATACTTTATAACGACCACTGTTGCTATAGGTGTGAGTTGGGTTAGTTACTGTTGAACTATCTCCATCTCCAAAAGTCCAGAAATAAGAGGTGATTGTTGAGTTAGCAGATGAGGTATCATTAAAATCAACAGTTAATCCATTGATTGAAGTTCTATAGTCGGCACTACAATTTTGTGCATTTGTTTTGAATGAAAATGCTGAAATAAGAATTATACTAAGAAAGAGTAATCGTTTCATACCTTAATAGACGTATAGATTAAGGTTAAAGTTGGTAAAAAAAAGGGAGAGAATGAAAATTCTCTCCCTTTCCCACTTTAACTAATTTACTTACTAATCAGTTACTATAAACTTTTCTACCTTTTGGGTTGAGCCATTGTCAAGTAACATGAAATAGATTCCTCGAGAAAACTGAGAAATATCAAAAGTTTCTATATTCCCACTGGGGTTATTTTTTCTATCCAAAATAATTCTTCCTGATAAATCCATAATTCTGATATTCAATGGATTGTTAATGCCTCTTAGATCAAGATTAATTTTGTTGTTAGCAGGATTTGGGAAAATATTCAAGCTAGCAAAATCATCTTTTTGTTCTTCTAAACTAACTACAATTGGATCACGAACTTCAATTCCAAAACCAGCTTTTAAGTTTCCTAAAGAGTCCATACCAACAGTATCACAGAATACAGTAGTATCACATCTAAGTATAGTGTCGGTAATGGTTAAGCACACTTCGTATGAACCAAAACTTTGGTAGGTGTGTATTGGTGTTCTTCCAGAACCAGTTGTTCCATCACCAAAATCCCAATGATAAACATGAGAGCTAGCATTCGTTGATGTGTTGAATAAGATAACATTGAATGCCGCTGATGAATCCAACGCTATGGTGTAACTTGCTTGACAAGGAGCATTTCCTGCAAGTAATATCACTACGCTGTCAGTTACAACACTAGTACAGTTATTCAAAGAATCAAATAAAGTTAAAGTAACGGTATAAGTTCCTGAGCTAGCATAGGTGTGCGTTGGACTAGTTAGGTTACTTGTAGCATTGTCACCAAAATCCCAAGTATACTCTGTACTATATCTAGCACTTCCTGAATAATTGCTAAAGGTTACATCACCACTAGCTCCTACTGAATAAGCAAAGCTTGCCCAGCAATAGTTCACATAAACTGTGTCGTAAAAACTACACGTATCTCCAATGCTATCAATTATTGTTAAGGTAACCCCATATGCTGAAGCCATACTATAACTGTTAGTAGGATTGGCAGAAGTATCAGTATTTCCATCACCAAAATCCCAGCTATATGAAGAAATTGTTGATGAGGAGTAGCTTGTAAAGTAAGCGTTATTTAAGCTGTCAACCCAATAACCATAACTAATATTACAAGTAGGAGTTAATATTCCGCCTCCACTAACTGTAACAGAATCACAATAGGTGTTAGTACAACGAGCAGCATCAGTAATGGTTAAGCATACTGCATAGCTGCCTGCATTAGCATAAGTGAAAGTAGGGTTTTGCGCAGTTGAAGTTGAAGGAGATGGCCCATTACCAAAATTCCAAGACCAAGAAGTAATCGCAGAGTTTGCTGTAGAGGTATCATTAAAATCGACTGTTAAACCATTAATACTTGCTACAAAATCAGCGTTGCAGTTTTGTGCGTAACTGGTTGCAAAAACAAGTGTTAAACAAATAGATAGTAGATAGGATAATTTTTTCATAATGTAGAATTTAGTTTGTATGTACTTATTACGCCTAAGTATGCGGAATAGTTGGGCGTATGTTGATCAGTTTTGCAATAGATTTATAGGAAAGAAGAATAAAAATATAAAAAGGGAGAGAACTTTCATTCTCTCCCTCTTTATATTTAAGTAGTTTGCTTATTAATTGGTTACTATAAACTTTTTAACTTCTTGAGTAGAACCATTGTCAAGTAGCATGAAATAGATTCCACGGGAATATTGAGAAATATCAAAGGATTCTATATTTCCACTTGAATTGTTTTTTCTATCCAAGATGATTCTTCCTGATAGATCCATAATTCTAATATTTAATGGCTCATTAATCGCTCTTAAATCAAGATTGATTTTGTTGTTAGCAGGATTTGGGTATAGGTTTAAGCTAGCAATATTATCTTTTTGTTCTTCTAAGCTAACTACTACTGGCTCACGAACTTCGATTCCAAAACCAGCTTTTAAGTTTCCTAAAGAATCCATACCAACAGTATCACAGTATACCGTAGTGTCACATCTTAGCACTGTGTCGGTTATGGTTAAACATACTTCATAAGAACCAAAACTCACGTAAGTGTGTATTGGAGTTCTTCCAGAACCAGTTGTTCCATCGCCAAAATCCCAATGATAAACATGAGAGCTAGCATTCGTTGATGTGTTGAATAAGATAACATTGAATGCCGCAGAAGAATCTAATGCAATGTCATAACTTGCTTGGCAAGGTGCGCTGTTTGCAAGAGAAATTACTACAGAATCAATATATTGACATGTATCCCCAATACTATCAATCATAGTTAATGTAACGGAGTATGTACCGGATTGAGAATAAGTATGTGTAGGATCCTGTGCTGTAGAAGTAGAGGCAGGGTTACCAACTGTAGCATCACCAAAATTCCAATCAAAAATAGCACCTGCAAGTGGAGTAGATGTATTGTTAAAATATACAATAGCAGGATCTATACTATCAATTGTATGTGTAAAAGAAGCAGAACATATGGTGCTAATAGGAGCAGTAACTACAATTGTATCACAATAAGTACTTGAACATCTTAAGCTGTCATTTATAGTTAAGCATACGATATAAGTTCCCCCAGTTGCATAAGTATGTGTTGGGTTTGTTAAGTTAGAATTCGTTGAGTTATCATCAAAATCCCAAGTCCATGAAGTAATTCCAGCACTATTTGACCATGAAGAATCATTGAAATCAACTGTTAAGCCATTGGATGAATACCAGAAATCGGCACCGCAATTTTGTGCATTGGCAGAACCAAAGGCAATCATTAAAGTTAAAGTTAAAAGGTAGGATAATTTTTTCATAATATAAATTTTTAGTTTGTATGCTCTTAAGTACGCCACCCTTTTTAGAATAGTTGGGCGAGAGAAATAAGTTGCTATTTATGAGCTTATTGCGTTGTCTAAAAATTGTATTGTGAAAAAATAATGTTCATTTATTCCTATTTTTTTCTAAAAAAAATCTGAATAGGAACTCCGGTAAAGTCAAATTTTTCTCTTAGCCTATTTTCAATAAAACGTTTGTAAGGTTCTTTAATGTATTGAGGGTGATTACAATAAAAAACAAAGGTTGGTTTGTAAGTAGGAAGCATGGAAATAAACTTCACTTTAATAAATTTCCCCTTAATAGAAGGAGGCGGTGAACTCTCAATAATTGGGAGCATTATCTTATTTAATTCATTGGTGCTTATTTTTTTTGTACGGTTTTCATATACCTTAACAGCTACACTCAATACATCGTGAATTCTTTGTTTTTCAATTACTGAAGTAAATATGATAGGAACATCAGTGAAAGGAGCAATTTTATTTGAGATTAAGCCTTTAAACTCCTTCATAGTATTGGATGACTTATCGGCAATTAAGTCCCATTTGTTCACCATGATTACAATCCCTTTCTTGTTTTTTAGAGCCAAGCTAAAGATATTCATGTCCTGAGCCATCATTCCTTCATTGGCTTCAATTAGTATTACACATACATCTGCATTTTCAATAGCTCGAATGGATCGCATCACAGAGTAGAACTCAATATCTTCTTCAACCTTGGTCTTTTTTCTAAGGCCTGCAGTATCCGTCAGGATAAAATCAAACCCATAGGCATTGTATCGAGTTCCTACAGCATCTCTTGTAGTTCCGGCAATTGGAGTAACGATATTTCTCTCTTCGCCAATTAAGGTATTCACAAAAGAGGATTTACCAACATTTGGTCTGCCTACTATTGCAATTCGAGGAACATCAGATTCCTCCTCATCTATCTCTGCTTCAAATTCAAGAATTAGTTTGTCAAGCATATCTCCAGTACCACTTCCATTCACACTTGAAATGGAATGAATATCTCCCAGTCCAAAGGCATAAAATTCAGCTGCTTCGGCAATTCTAGAACTATTGTCTACTTTATTAGCAACAACAAATATTGGTTTTTTGGTTTTTCTTAGAAGATTGGCAACAACATTGTCTAAATCCGTTATTCCTACCGTAACATCTACTACGAAAATGATAATATTGGCCTCTTCTAAAGCAATTTCAACTTGCTTTCTAATTTCACCTTCAAATTCATCATCAGATCCTCTTACATATCCACCGGTATCGATAAGTGTAAATTCTCTACCACCCCATGTTCCTTTGCCGTACTGACGATCTCTAGTTACCCCACTAGCCTCATCAACAATGGCTTTCCTGCTTTCAGTAAGCCGATTAAAAAGGGTAGACTTTCCTACATTAGGACGTCCAACTATTGCTACTATGTTTCCCATATTGTACTATAAATAACCAAATCGTTTTAGTTGCTTCTCATCATTTCTCCAGTCTTTGTTGACCTTAACAAAGAGTTCCAAGAATATTTGTTTGTGGAAAAATTTTTCTAAATCTTTCCTCGCTTTAGAACCTACTTTTTTTAGTTTGCTTCCAGCTTTTCCAATGATAATACCTTTTTGACTGTCTCTAGCAACAAAAATGATGGCCCGTATTTTAATAATGTCCTCTTCCTCTTTAAAAGTCTCTACCATAACTTCAGTGGAGTAGGGAACTTCTTGAGCATATTCAATTAGAATCTTTTCCCTTATTTTTTCTTCTACAAAAAAGCGTTCCGTTTTATCAGTCAAACTATCTTTAGGATAGTAAGGTGGAGATACGGGTAATAAATCAACAATTTTTGTTTTTAAAACATCAACATTGAAATTGTGCAAGGCCGAGATTGGCAAAATTTGAGCATTGGGAATTAACTCATTCCACCTAGTAAGTTCAGCTTCTAAGTCTTCTTGATTACTAACATCGATTTTGTTCAGTAATGCAATTACAGGAATCTTAGTATCGTTCAAAAACGAAGTTAGCTTCTCGTCTTTCAAAGACTTTTGCCCACACTCTAACATTAATAAAATAAGGTCGGCATCTTTCAATGAAGTATAAACGAATTTCATCATTCCCTCCTGAAGCTTATAGGCGGGATCTATTATGCCAGGAGTATCGGAATAAACAATTTGATAATTCTCATCGTTTACAATCCCCAAAATTCTATGTCTAGTAGTTTGAGCTTTGGGAGTAATAATAGAAAGCTGTTCACCCACTAATTGGTTCATCAAAGTTGATTTTCCAACATTGGGATGTCCAATAATATTTACGAAGCCTGCTTTGTGTTTCATGCTATTCTAATGCGACTGCAAAGAAACGAATTATAGTTGCGAAGAGCCACAAAAAAAAGAGTCACATTTCTGTGACTCTTTTAGGGTAGTAGGCATAGCCTTAAGTAGTCTTTATTACTTTTTCTTGATGTATGTTCTCTATAATTGCTCTTAGTTTTATTAACTAAAGCGTATATCTTGTCATGTAATTGATTTTAGGTGCAACAAGCTTTTTATGAACTAGTATCAAACTACTGAATAATTATTTCACTTGAAATATTTGGTTGATAATATGGAAGAGCTGTAGTGTTATTGATAAACCAAGATGGGCCAACTTTAAAACTCCCTCCACTACATGTGTAAGTTCCATCTTTAGTGATAGGAATTGTACCATTGCAATTCCAATAAAATGTTGCACAGCTATTATCATTGCCAACTGGAGAGCATTCAACAGCACAGCTTGTCACACGATTGACAGCTAATAATGCATTAGGATTAACGGAAATTGTTGTAGTTGTTGTAGTATACTTAGGAACAACAATTGTCGTAACATTGATTTCAGGATTACTACAAGTTTGACTGGGTAATGGGTTACCAGAACTGTTGTACATTCTTGTATCTAACATTTTAATGTAAACTTGTTGCGCTTCTGCAGTTGTATTATTAATAATTATATCATGATTAACATTAAACTGACCAAAACTGCTCGGGATTATAGCCAATAGCATTGAGGCTATTGAAAGTATTTGTACTATTTTTTTCATTTTAAAATTTTTGATGTGTGCTTACTCTATATGCTTTTCGGCTACCGCATTTTTATTAATCACAAATTTCTATCAATATTTCAATTTATAGCATTGATTGCGTATGCTTTGCGATAAAGTGTAGTGAATTAGCGATAAAGTGTATAGAAGTTTAGCACTCTATTTTAAAATATGTAGGAAATGAAAAGGGGATTTGAGAATAGGTTGGATAGTATTCTACAAAGAGGCAGTATATTCTTTTACCAGCGTTCTTTTATCTCTGGCAATGGGAATTTCTTTTCCCATTATTTCCAAACAGTCGATGCGGAAAGCATCAACCCTTTTTAGATTGACTATATATGATTTATGTACTCGCATGAATTCTGGCTCTTCAACTAGTTCTTCAGTTAGGGCTTTTAGTGTGGTTCTAACTAGAACCTTTTTGTCTTTTAGATAGAACTCCATATAATCTCCAGCTGCTTCTATATAATACAAGCGTCTTAGAAGAACCTTTTCTAAGCCTCCTGTTGTAGCCGATTTCACAGTGATGAATTTTTGCTTTTCTAAAAAAGGAATTTTCCCACTCAATAGCTCATACATTTCTGAAAAGCTCTTTTTAAATGCTATGCGAAATGTAAGGGCAGTCATTATTAATATAAGGAACAGAATGATTATCCAATTTATCCAGTTTTTCCACCAAGGGATTGTAACCTTAAAATGTATTTTTTGAATTTCACTTTGATTGCCTTGAGCATCAATGGCAGAAATAGAAAGGGTGTATTTAGAAGGAGTGAGGTCAGTTAAAAGAAGCATTCTATCTGTGGTAGTTGCGTTCCAACTAGTTTTTCCTTCTAAGTGATATTCAAAGGTGAGCTCTCCAAGATCTTTGTAGGATATGCCTGTATAATAGATAGACAGGAAGTTGTTGTCATCAAGAAGGGAAATAGAGTCATAAACTGTTGTTGAAATTCCGCCAATACTAATGGAATCAATAAATAAGAGTGGAGGAATAGAATCGGTTAAGCTTTGCTTAGGTAAATGACTTATTCCGTTGGCAGTAGCTAGCCAAATGTCACCACCAATAACTTTTAAATCATTTATCTCATCAGTCCCTAAACCTCCCTGTTGATTAAAGCAGCTTATGTTATAATCCGAAGTTGTTTTCTCAAAATGGAAAGCACCTTTATTAGAACTCACCCATGGATTGCCATTCTCATCTATATCCAATGAAGTATAAAAAATGCCCTTGGGTTCATGAGGGATATTTATTTTACTTAATTTTTTGAGCTGAGCTTGAAAAAAGTAGAGTCCACTATCTCTTTTTAACAGCCAGAGATCTTGATTTGAAGCTTGTCGAATAGCGATGACATTTTTGATGGGAAGAGTTTGATGAAAGGTTTTACTGGAGTTAGAATAGTGGAATACTCCTTCTTTAGTGCCCATAAAAAATTTGCCAGCAATAATATTGGAAAAGCATAAGGATTGGCCATATTGTATTGTATACTTCTTTGTGATTGATCTTGAGCTAAGATATAAATCATGAATGCTAGGTTCTGGAAGTAAATTGAAATTGTTAAGCATTGCTACTGAATCCAAATTTAAGGTAGCTATATAAGAAGCTAAAAATAAGCTGTTATTGTAGGGAAGTATGTCATCGGTTTTGGAAAGATAATTTAGATAGGCAGTGTTATCCTTCAAGTAATAAAATCCCTTTTGAGTTCCC
>Ga0316204_10006608_pt1 | contig 17699 bp, 14 predicted proteins | sample 6monrhotite_MG_2_FD_205661 | JGI IMG/M metagenome (GOLD analysis project Ga0316204, IMG submission 205661) | Microbial mat bacterial communities from mineral coupon in-situ incubated in ocean water Damariscotta River, Maine, United States -... | ecosystem: Environmental > Aquatic > Marine >... | reverse complement strand
CATCGAAGTTAATAAATTGATGCAATACTGTTAAATTTTTAATAAGACTGAAAAATAATCAATGCAAGGAGATGCAAATGAAACGTACTCAAGTAAATGTACTATTAGTTTTGGTGGGGTTGATATTTGGTTCAGCATCGGTTTTAGCTGAAGGTCAATACGCCAATTTTGGCGTTATTATACCTGCTGACGGCTCATCGATGTTCGGTAGTTACAATAATCGTTACGATACAACGCCTTCCAGCAGTACAACTAATATTACGGCTACTTTTTCGGGTAGCAGTAGTAATGTGAGCTTCGCGGGAAGAAGTGGAGAAGGATATACTTTTTCGTGTGTTGTTACGCCAAGCAACCCGTTCTATCAGTTAGCTTATGATGTGGCTATGAATATAGAGCATGGTTGGGTGCAACTTACAAGGAATTCGGCAACAAGCGAATGTAACTTTCTTGTGTTCCAGAAAAACTCTGCTGTACAGGAATAACGCTTCATCGGTGAACTGTGTGCTCTTAGCATCTAGCATTTGGTGTTAAGAGCACTTCTGAAGATGGTGTTAATTTGTATTTGATATATCTGTTGTCGCATTATTTTTCGTATAACAACCTGATTTCAGGTAATAAACTTAAATATCAAATGCCATAATGTGTTATAAAAAACTCTGTATCCTGTCAGGCCGTATGCGCGTTATGTTTAATCTGTAGGCGGTGAATGATTTTTTGAATCATAGCCTGTCGCTATCAAATCCCCTATTTGTAACAACAACTTGCGTTGACGGGGAGGTTTGGATTTATTCGGGATTGATGTCACCCCTGTGCATTTGACCACCAGTTGTATCAGCGTTAATAGTAAAACCACACGCATCAACCGCCAAATGACTTTTCATCATAATGCTGTCTCGGCTTTTTCCGATTGCTAGGTTTTCACCCCCTTAATTGCACTGTGACTGTGCTAATGCGTATTGATAATGCTTCAATCAATAAATTCTCCTTCCAGGTCGTGCTGCTCAGTATGCGATTTAAAGAAATATGTCACTGCGCCTTTCGCTGGAATATGTGCAATTATTAAAACGTATTATATATGCGGTTCCAGTCACTGGTTCGTCCGCCAGGGATGCACTACTAATACACCGATTAGGCTATTCTGATGGGGGCTAGTGAGCGATACAATGTGTCTGCCGAAGAGCAGATTTACCATGGCGCATGATTGGTAGTGCCACTTAAGCAGTGCGTATCACTGAGTATTAGCTATGGTCTATAGCAAGCTCGCGCATTAGTTTTTACCAAAATCAAGAATACAAATTCGCTTTTAAATTTTATAGGCTTATGGCAAAACGTCAGTTGAGCCAATAAAAGACAATTTTATGAAAATATTGAATTAAAATATCGCGTGGTACCTGGGGGTTGTTGCTATTGCAGGCACAACCGGTAAGGCTGGGATGCTTATTCCGCTCGATGGCGTCGTCACTCGCTTGGGTAGAATAACGTCGAGGCACTCGCTCCGCCTTGTCAACCGAAAAAAATCGGATCCGGAAGTGAGGAAACTCAATAGTTAACAAACCCTAGTTTATTTAGCGTCGTTCCTCATCCATCATGGCAAGGTGCGACTTGACGCTAATGGCCGTTGTCCTTAGTAAATGTTGTAACGCCGCCATGGTGGATGAGGGACGGTGATAAACCGTGTAGTGACTCACTTTTTAAGTGAACGCCAGAGGCAGCACAATAATTTGATTTTTCATGGTGTTAGCCCGAACTCAGAGCGGTCAACTGCGGAATCTAGGATAAAGGTTTCGTATGAATTTCAGCTATCCAATGGAACTCCTGGGTTCGTGCTTTCTATTGTTACACTTTTCTGGATGGTGTGCCCACAAACACTCAAGGCATATTGATCCAAATGCTTTGTACGGGCGCATTGTTTGTCCGCTTGGCACTTGCTGGACGACAAGAATTAAGTCGATGGTGTAGGAGCGATCCGAGTACTGGCGGGAGGGGGCTCTCAGTATTTACAGTCACGATGAATTGGTGATCAATTTAAGGGGGGGCGTCGTTAAGCGATAGGTAGCCTCCATTGTATTTTCAGAGATGCCTGGAATTGGGTAAGCGATTTGGCCTTTGAATGGATCCTTAAACTCGAAAGTTAATTATAGGCTGCAATGTTCAAGTATGGTGTGGCTGGATGGGATTGATGGTGCTTTATGGTTTCGGATAGTGTATTTATCAGGGCTACACTATTTCTGATGTAGGTGTATCATCAAAGCCCAGTCAATTGTGGGCGAAGGAAAATTTAGGCGGTGTTGCTTGGCAATACATTAAATTATTGAGTCTTGTAATAAAAAAGGCCGCGGGTGAGTATCCGCGGCCTTTTGGTTTAGCTGATTATCAGCTCAAATAGTCTACTTAATATGACAAGTTAAACACAGTCCACTCGAGTTACCTTCCCCTGTGTTAACATTGCCGTTGCTTACTCGCAAAAAGCTGGGAATAAACTCACTGCCTGGGCCTGCAATCGGTACACCGTGTGGATCGTGGCACGAGGCGCATTCTACCTCAAAGTTTTCGCCCGTGTTATACATCCTGGGTTCATTTTTGTCAGGATATTGATCTCCGTCGGTGTCGTGGAACCACATAGAGCCTGATGCGTTTGTAAAACCTTTATACGGCTCAAAAAAATCAACGCCAACATCTGCGCCATAAGGTCCTTCAGGATATTGTATGCCAATCGGATGGTCGTTCCTTAAATCCGTGCCTACCATGAATACTCTGAAGTCAGAAACTGCATTGGGTCCATCTGTGTTATGGCATAGAGTACAGAAACCTTCAGAATTGCTTGCTCCATCATTAGGACCCATTCGGAAATGGGAGCCACTGGAGCCAGGCCAAGTATTTAGAAAAGCGGTGTGGTCACCGGGCTGTTCACTCGCTTGGTTGTATCTGCCAGACCCAGGCATGTTAATGATGGAGTCAATGGAGATAGTTCCATCATGGCATGATAAGCAGGTTAGTGAATTTGGCCCTGGTTGTCCTATAGGGCGATTCAGCGTTCTTGGTTTGTCGTAAATTGTATATGTACCTGTATTTACAGTACGGTTCCAAAGTGGTGCATTCACCTGGGTATTTGCAGCATGGGGTGTGTGGCAATATACGCAAACTTCGGTATATTGATTCCTCACGTTGTCCATTATGGATCCAAGACCACCGGCGGCAATATTATAGGACAAGGTTAAATTGTGGCGTGTGTTTTCAATACTGTCACGATTTGGCGCTTTAGAAAAAGGATTCCATCCATCTGCCAGTGCGCTAAAAGTTACCATTGATCCTAAACCGATTGCAACGATTTTACTAGTTTTTAATAATGTCCGCTTCATGCGAAAACTCCCCTTAACACAAATAATCTGCAACGTAATTTCCCTGTGAAACAACCTTCCCCAAAAAGTTATTTCTGTGTGACATCACAGCTGTCCATGTCCAGCCGTATGTCGTCCTTCGTTTTCCTCGTTATTGAATTGTTTTGTTTAATTATCTAGCATTATTATTTGTCAGCTTCGCCAAAACCGCTCAACAATACTAACAAACTGGTATTAGATAGTTTTCATGATTCACAAGGTGAGCCTAATGTAATAAAAATCCTTACTTCTGTCAATATAATTCTATTGGGGAAGTTTCGTAAGTGGTTCATTTACATTGTTTATTTCTTGTCCGTACGCTTGGAGCTCAACCAGCCCTGGTCTTCGGGAAGGTCTGCTGGACGGTATACATCGACTTTTTTGAAGTATTGATCCACGACGTAAACTCTACCGTCTTCATCAACTGCAACACCGGCGGGGAGCATGTATTCACCTGGCATACCTTTAAAACCGCGGTTGCCAACAAAGAGGAGTAGTTGTCCTTCGGGGTCGAAGATCTGGAAATTGCCGAAGGCTGCATCGACAACATAGATATTACCTGCGTTGTCTGTCGCGATGCCTTTGGGGCGGGAGAATTGGCCTGAACGGCGTCCGATAGCACCAAAGCTATTCTTATAGCTACCGTCAGCATGGAAGGATTGTACCCGGAAGTTACCGCCATCTACTACGTGGACGGTGCCATCAGGCGCTGCAGCTGCCTGAAGCGGGAGATTAAACTGTTCCGGTGCAGCACCACGGCTCCCAACGGTTTTGATGTGGTCACCGGAAATTGCGTCAAAAATGTACAAATGATGATCTTGTGAATCGACGCCACCCGTGTCCACAACATAAACCATACTGCCATCGGGGCTAACAGCCACACCAGATGGGCGTCGAAAAAATTCGGGACCGCCAATCGATTGCACAAATTTCTCGTCTTTATCGAAAACGGCGATACGTTTGGCAGTATTATCGGCAACATATATTGTCCCATTATTTTTATCGATTGCTATGCCAATGGGTTTGGTGAGCTGGCCTTTTCCTTCTCGACCGATGACACGGAAGTCTCTACCTGGCGCATCAAACACCAGTACCACCCGTTGTACGGTGTCAGTTACATAAACCCGCCCCTGATAAGCGGCAACCCCATAGGGTTTGGCTAAGCCATAACCAGCACCAGCAACGCCAGTCGCGAACGTTTTGAAGCGCTCCATTGCGGTGACTTCTTTAACGTCAAAACTGCTTCGAAACATGCGCTCGAAAATAAATCGCGCTTTTTCCGGCGGCGGAGGGTAGGCCGGCGGTTTGAATTCTTCGTCATCGCGGTGGCTATCAGAGGCGCAACCGATCACTAGAATAATTGGACATATTAGGAGGATAATACAGGCTAATTTTATAGGTATTCTAAACATTCGAGTTTTTCTTAATCATGTTAGGTTAATTAATTATCAACTGCGACGCAATTGTGGTGTACTGCAATTCAATTGTGACGCCCCCAATGACGTTGTGTCAATCCTGCTCAAGTGCGAATGCCGGTTACCAGGCTTCGGGCAATATTAGTCTTTGTTTGAAATGTAATGCTGCCTTATTCAATTGAGTGAAATAGTCTGTTGGTTAGCTCCCCTCGATAGCCTCTCGTTAGAAATGAGTATGAGTTAGCGAAGCGGCTCGCCGCATATAACAATTTATAAGCGCTTCGTATCATTAATTGCGATAATAATTGCTCTATTAATGACGCAAATAATGACGCAAAAATGAGGTTACAATTGTAATGTTTTACTAAAGCCTTTCGAAGGTTACTTCATATGGCAGGTAAAGCATAATACCTCTGCATTTGCGCGCAGCAAAAGCTCGTTGCTTGTGTCATGGACGTTATGGCAGGTCATGCATTCAACGTTTCCCTGGTAAAGTTTGACACCGTTTGTAAACCCCTCCAGGGTATCTGGTGCTCTAAAATCGGGGTCTTTCCAGTCAAGGCCGGCATATTGCATCGAGATAGGGTGGTCATTACGTAAATCTGTGCCAATGACCTTTACTTCAATACTGTGTGCGATTTGCCCGTTATGGCATTTGCCGCAGCTTTCTATGTCATCGCTGGCATTTAGCCGCATGTGCATGGCATCGTCCAGTGCCGGGTCGAAAGTTACTGGCTTAAAGACCACCATGTCAACGCCCATGGTGCCGTCGTGGCAGGATAAGCATAGCATGCTAATCGGATTAGGCGCGCCGGGATTGGTGTCCAGCGTCTGGCTATTGCCGGAAGGGTAAAGCTGATAGTTTTCGATGGCGGGAACAAATCGGTTCCAGTCAGGAATTCCACCAAAATCAGCGGGTTGCGCACCCGCATCTTCGGGAGGGATGTGGCAATACACACAGGAATAACCATAATCGGAAAATGCGACGCCTGCCATAGCGACTACGCCCGCCCGCTCGTTTAGTCCCGTGAAATCATGTTTCGACCCAATGATGGGATCATCCGCCCCCAGTACCGGATCGCCGACAATGGCTACCGCGTACACCTTTGATCCGTATTCCATACCAATCATTAAGATTAATACGGCCAAGTACAGACCCATATTTCGCCTGTTGTTTGCTGCAGTATTGATCATTTATAAAGCCCGCCCTTTATATACTAAAGTATTGTCTACCACTCCTTGATATCTTATTGATTGCAATGATTATATACCTTAATGCCCCCATCAAAATCATTGCAATATTGAATATAAGTGATAATTTTAGAGTAGCGCAATTTTGAACTATAAGCCACAACTTGTGGTCGATTCATAGAAAATTCATCGGCTTGAGGTAATCGTTATTGAGATAATAAATTGCTTCTTATTAGCTGCAATTTTGATTAAAATCCGGTGCTTCATGCAAATTATTGGGATCAGGAATGACTTTCTTAAGGAAATATCAGGCTTTAATACTGTTGGTGGGCTTTTCGCCGGTTGGCTTAGTGGTTGCGGCGCCGGAGATTGCCCCTATTGCTACGGGCAATACTAATGAAACAGTACAAAATGTAACCTCAAGTACCCTTGGTGCTATTTCGGCCAAGCAGGCAGAGGTGATTTATCGAGACAACTGTGCGATTTGCCACGGAGACAATGGCGATGCAAATACCAGGGCGCAAAGTGGATTAAGGCCACCCCCTAGAAATTTCACAACGGCAAGTTCGGCTATTGATCTGAGTCGGGAACGGATGATTAATTCGGTTGCCCATGGTCGTCCGGGTACTGGGATGATGGCTCATAAGGATCGTTTTAGTGAGGCGGAAATCGAAGCGGTTGTGGATTATATTAGGGATAATTTTATGATGAAGGCCCAGCAAAGTGATAATTCGTTGACCACGCATGTGAAGGGTGAAACGACGTATGTGAAGTATTGCTCTGTCTGTCATGGGGATAAAGGCAATACGGCTATATGGGCGAAAAGTGGGCTTAACCCTCAACCAAGGGATTTTGGTTCTGCGCAATCTAAAGCTGAGCTAACTCGGGAACGCATGATAAATTCAGTGGCCAATGGCCGTCCCGGAACAGCAATGATGCCGCACAGTGGTCGCTTAACAGGACAGGAAATCGTTGAGGTTGTCGATTATATTCGTGCTGCATTCATGCAAAATAAAGCGCAAGAATCCGTTGTTGCGTCTGGCAACCCTGTATTGGCCAACCCCAGTGCCGTCACATTACCGCGAATGCCTGCGGCATCAGTGTCACAGCAAACGCAGGGCGGTCACCCGCAAGTGCCTAGTTATTCCACACCTCAGGCAAGCTTACCTCTTAGTGGCAACACCGGGGCAATGGCTGCAACACAAGCGGACCCTCATCGCAGGGATCCTCATGCGGGTATGGGGAATGTGGCAATGATGAATATGCCTGGGATGCCGGCAGCGATGCCACCGATTGTTGATGCTGACATGACCGTAGCAATGCCCAATGGTCTGACTGGTGATGCGACCCGCGGACGAGAATTTTATATGAAAAATTGTTTTGAGTGCCATGGAGTGAAGGGAGACGGTAATGGCCCCAGAGCCTACTTTAATACGCCGCGGCCCCGTGATTTTACCAGTGAAGCTTCAACGCGCATGTTGAATCGACAACGAATATTTGATGCCGTTACCAATGGTAAAGTCGGTACAGTTATGCCGGCGTGGGGCAAGGTGTTAACAAAACAACAAATTGCTAATGTATCTGAGTTTGTGTTTGAAGCATTTATTAGTGCTGCTGGTAGCGCCAATGTTGGTGAAGAGGTAAGCACGGGCACAGACGACAAAAAAAAAGTCAATTAGGGCGAGTAATCCCAACTGAAGGGGCATTTTTATCCCCTGCCAGTGATGTATTGGGAACTCCATCGGATACTGTTCAATTATCAGTGGAGCCTGGAATTCGCTCCGCTGATAATCAACGAGTACAGTTGCGTCATGAAGAAGGTCGTGCAATATACAATTTTCGTTGTTACTTCTGTCATGGATATTCTGGCGATGCAAAAACACTGGCGGCTAGCTATTTAACCCCAAAACCAAGAAATTTCATCACCACCACAGTTGAATCGCTGTCGCGTGACGCAATGCTACACGCCGTCACCAATGGCCGGCCTGGTACTGCAATGAAACGTTTTAGCAATACCCTCACCAAGGATGAAATTGCTTTGGTTGTTGATTTTGTGCGTAATGAATTCATTATTAATAAAGCGCCTAATACGTATTACCATACCGTCGAAAATGGTTGGCCCAATCATGAACGTTACGCCGCTGCATTTCCGTTTGCATTAGGAACGATTCCTATTGATCAACCCTGGGAAGCATTAAATAAAGAACAACAGCAGGGAAAGCGCCTGTTTATGCAAAGTTGCATAACGTGTCACGATCGTGCCAAGGTGGACGATGAAGGGGTGATTTGGGAATTACGGCCGGTATCTTATCCGAGAAATCAATATTCTCACAAAAATACGCCTGATAATCAGGAGAGCCAACCTATGCTGGTTCATCGTGAGATGGATGCGGCTTCCATGGCTTCGCCATATGTGCGCCATGATGTGGCGCCAATTTTGGAAGATTTAACCGCCAGTGAAACACAGGGGCAGTATCTTTTTCAGCAAAATTGCGCGTTTTGTCATGCGGCTGATGGTACGGGTAAAAACTGGATTGGTAGTTTTTTGGCATCTCACCCTCGGGATCTCACTGATGCGGCGTTCATGACTGACATGACGAGGACAAAACTTAAAGCGGTGATTGAAGATGGCGTGCCAGGGACCACAATGTCTGCGTGGAAAAACGTACTGACTGAGCAACAAATTGAGAATATTGTCGACTATGTTAGCAAGGCATTTCATGATCTGGCATTATGACCCGTCATTGGTTTTTAGGTGCCGTAATGGTGCAGCCTGCTATTATATACCCAAACGCTTTGGGTATAGTTAATACACCATTCAATGTGGCTGGACATATCTCGCCACAAATTTGTTGCAGCAATTAGGAAGTTGGAGGTTTCAGGTGTCAAATAACAGGATCAATGTCGGTGTTGTAGGCGGAACGGGTTACACTGGTATCGAATTATTGCGTTTGTTAGCTATGCATCCCCACGTGCATTTGTCGGTTATCACCTCTCGTGCAGAAGCGGGTAGAGCGGTCAGTGATTTGTTCCCCAGCTTACGCGGTCATTTGGATTTGGTATTTTCCGCACCCGATGATCGCTTGTTGCAGCAGTGTGATCTGGTTTTTTACGCCACACCCAATGGTGTAGCCATGCAGTCGGTTGTTTCTCTGTTGGAAAACAACGTTCGGGTGATTGATTTGGCCGCAGATTTTCGTTTGAAGAACCCGGCGCAATGGGAGCAATGGTATCAACAAACCCATGCTTGCCCCGAGGTGCTCGAACAGGCTGTATATGGATTGCCCGAGGTTAATCGTGCACTTATTAAAGGCGCGCAATTAGTTGCCAACCCAGGGTGCTATCCAACGGCAGTGCAATTGGGGTTGTTACCGTTATTGGAAAAAGGCCTAATACAGACCGATAGGATTATTGCGGATTGTAAATCGGGTGTGAGTGGCGCCGGACGAAAAGCCAGTATCGGTACGGCGTTGGCGGAGGTTAGTGAAAGCATATCGGCGTATAGCGTCTCAGGACATCGTCATTTACCGGAAATCACGCAAGGTCTTATGGCCGCTGCTGGCACTTCGGTCGGGCTAACGTTTGTGCCGCATCTTACCCCTATGATTCGTGGTATTCACGCCACAATTTATGCTAGTGCCAGGACTGATGTCGATTTTCAGGCGCTTTACGAAAGCCGCTACAAAGATGAGGCCTTTGTGGATATCATGTCACCAGGCAGTCACCCGGATACACGTAATGTCAAAGGCACGAATACCTGCCGGATTGCTATCCATCAACCGCAGCAAGGTGATACCCTGGTTATATTATCGGTTATTGATAATTTAGTTAAGGGCGCGGCAGGGCAAGCGGTACAAAACTTGAATATAATGTTTGGCCTTGATGAGACAGTCGGGCTGAATCATATTGCCCTGGTGCCTTAGGTAAATTATTTGTCATTCAATGTGTTTACGTATTCCCTCAACTCAGTATTCAGTCGTTGCACTGCCTATTGGCTATTTAAATGCTTCGTATATCAATTGGTTGCTGTAAATGTGTCATGAAGTATGAGCAATGTCTTCCCAATTAATTATTAAATCTCGCCAGCCTGGGAAAAGGGTGGCAATATTTATCACGGTCTTGTTCGTGATGGTTGGTGTGGGGGCAGGTATGTTTTGGCTTGGCCATCAGGATGCCGGTTATCACAATAATATGCTTGCAACCGAGCATGCTAAGTTGCTTAAGCACATGGCTGCGTTGCAAAAATCCAACGAAGCGCTGCGGGGTAAAAACGCCGAATTAACTCAATCCGTCGTCATTGACAAAGAGGCATATACTGATGTTGATTCTTCTTTGCGGCGCCTGCAAAATGAAATACTCGAATTAAATCAGCAGATAGCTTTTTATCGCGGCATCGTTTCACCGGTCAAAACGGCGACAGGGCTAAATATCACCCGTTTCCAGATGAGCAAAGTGGGTGACAACCATGGTTATCACTTCAAGTTAGTATTAACTCAGGTCAAGCCAAATAATCCTTTGATTCGTGGTTTCGCTAAAATCCTGATTGATGGTGTTAAGGATGGAAAACCCACTCAGCTGGATATTTCGAGTTTATCAGGATCAACGAAACTTCAGCTAAAGCTCAGTTTTAAGTATTTCCAAACCCTGGAAGGCGATATCGTGCTGCCTAAGGGGTTTGCTCCCTCCAGTGTATCGGTTGATCTGCAACTGAAAGGCAAGGGGCAACGCCCCATCAAGCAAACATTTAACTGGGCGCAAATTAACACCTAAATCGATGCTTCCCCAGGTGTGAAGTTACTGGCGCAATAATTGCAAAATAAAATTAACAGACTTTTGTACTGAATACAGCCACCAAGGGGCAAATTATTTATGTTCGGCAGTAAGAAAATCAAACGTAATCCAGATTTAGACTCTTTGGTGGGTAGCAACACCCGGTTATGCGGTGATGTGCATTTTAGTGGGGGATTACATATAGATGGCGTCGTAAAGGGCAATGTGATTGCCGAAGGCGATGATTCGATGGTAACCACGAGTGAGCGAGGCCGAGTGGAAGGAAATGTCCATGTACACAATATTGTCCTTAATGGCGAAGTGGTCGGCGATGTTTATGCGCTAAATCATATAGAACTGGCATCCAATGCTCGCGTTAATGGCAATGTGTATTACAATTTGATCGAAATGGCGGTCGGAGCGGAAGTGAATGGCAATTTGGTGCATTATGACAATCGCCAGGATTCAGGCCCGGAACAATCTAAATCGTCATCCTCTGCGAACAAAGACACGAAAACCGATGGGCCACTACCAAAGCAAAAAGTTAGTTGATTGATTTTAAACGATAAATAAAAGTTGACTGAATTGCTCGGAAATTGCAGACTAGATTCTGGGATTGAAAATGTCAAATTTGGAACTACATACCCTATAATTGATCTTAGTTCCGGAAGTCCACGCAATGTTTTGGAGAATTCAATGAGTACATCAATAGCAGATGCCAGCAGTGATTTACTAAGTGTCACTAAAAATGCTGCCGATAAGGTAAAAGCACTAATCAAAGACGAAGGTAACGAAGCGTTAAAGCTTCGCGTTTACGTCACGGGCGGAGGCTGCTCAGGATTTCAATACGGCTTCACATTTGATGAGGCGGTAAATGATGGTGATACAGCGGTGGAAAAAGATGGCGTCCTGTTTTTGGTGGATCCAATGAGCTATCAATATTTGGTTGGGGCCGAAATCGATTATACGGAAGGCTTGCAAGGCGCGCAGTTTGTGATTCGGAATCCCAACGCCTCCACAACTTGTGGCTGCGGATCATCTTTTTCCATGTAGTCTCTTCAGTATTTGAAAAGGGTGTCTGAGTAACTCACCAAAAACAGGCATTGCATTGACTGCGTAGCAGCGAATTTCCCGGCAGGTAAATTAAGAGACACTGGCAGGTCTCCGATGACTTGGTGAATTAGCCATCATCGTTATTCCAACGCTGTTGTGTATTATAATGAACAACAGTATATAAATAGTATTTAAAAAATGAAGGGGGCTTTTGCCTCCTTTGTTTTTGTTGCTTCTGATTACCCGTTATTGGCCACTAATCTGGAGTAACGTGTTTCTAACAGCTCTCGGTTTCAATAATATTTATTTTTAACAACTCGTGTTTTTAATAATTCGTGTTTTTCATAATTAGAGTAGATCTACCGACGAAAAGGAAAGCTAATGAGTGATTATTTGCCAGGTTTAGCTGGAGTCCCTGCAACCAAATCCAATATTTCAGACATAGACGGCACTAAGGGAATATTATCCTATCGCGGTTATCCCATAGAGCAATTGGCAGAACTCAGTTCATTTGAGGAAACAACGCTGCTTTTACTGGATGGCGAACTCCCGACACGCGAGGAATTGAACAATTTTGATGAACAATTGCGGGAAAACCGTCGGGTCAAATACAATATCCGCGGTTTAATGAAAACTTTGCCCGCCACGGGCCACCCAATGGAGATGCTTCAATCCGCCGTTGCATGCCTGGGGATGTTTTATCCGGGTAATGATTGCCTAACGGGGGCCGATTCCTGCGAAGATTTGCATTATATTCACAATATGACGGTGAAAATAATTGCCCGTATGGGAACGATAGTTGCTATGTGGGAACACCTTCGAAATGGTTATGATCCCATATCCCCCCGCAAGGATTTAACCTATGCCGAAAACTTCCTGTACATGTTGGATGGAAAGGACCCGGATCCCACGTTGGCTAGAATTATGGATGTTTGCCTGATATTGCATGCAGAGCATACCATTAACGCATCGACGTTTGCGGTGTTAGTCAATGGATCGACCCTGGCAAGTCCCTACAGTGTCATTGCCGCGGCAATTGGCGCGCTATCAGGCCCACTGCACGGTGGTGCCAATCAACGAGTGTTAGAAATGTTACGCGAAGTTGGTGACCCACAAAATGCCGAAGCTTATGTTGATGAAAAATTAGCGAACAAAGAAGTTATTTGGGGTATGGGGCATCGAGAATACAAAACCAAGGATCCTCGGGCAACCATATTACAGGGGCTTGTTTCAAAATTAATCGAAGAACGGGGTGGTGACATAAATCCCACGATGGAAACAGCAATCGCAGTGGAAAAGGCTGCTGAAGAACGGCTTGCCCATAAAGGGGTTTACGCGAATGTAGACTTCTATTCTGGCATTTTGTACTCAGAGATGGGGATACCTGCGGATCAATTTACGGCTATTTTTGCGATTGCCCGTTCAGCGGGTTGGTTGGCGCATTGGCGGGAGCAGTTGGGCGACAACCGAATCTTCAGACCTACCCAGGTATATACGGGGCAGCCTTCCCGCCGTTATGTGGCATTGGAAGCGCGATAATAGCTCAGTGTCTAGTGTGTGTGTGTCGCATCGAAGGTGGATTCTGTCTATCCACATCAACAATGCCTAAGACATCAACGTCAAATCAATGCCGGTTAATCGCTAATCACCAGTGACTATCAGGGGTATTTTATAAGATATAAGCGAATATACCCAAAGCGATTGAGATTTAGGTGTTATAGCACGCCCCTTTTTGTCCACAGCGTCGTTGCTTCTCCTTGCATAGAATGGCTATGCTGCGTCGTCGCGTCTAGCTGTAAACAAAAATGATCGCACTCTAAACACCTAAATCTCAAACGCTTTGGGTATATACCGCTGGGCAGTGTTTTGTTGCACTGACCAATCTTGGATTGTTTTCAATAAGTACGGGGCTGGTTTCGATGGAGATTAGATTACAGGCGGCGATCTGTCAGTGATGAACTGCTTAGTGCCACATTGGTTCTGCCCAGTGTATTGAGCAACGTCAGGTAACCTTGGGTGTTGAGTTTGAAATCTGTTTGATATTTTGCCGATACAGGTGTCGCATCAGGTAACTTTACCGTGAGTGGATTACGGTGAATGCCGTTAATTCGAAATTCATAATGTAAATGCGGGCCAGTAGCAAGACCGCTGCTACCCACATAGCCGATGGTATCACCTTGTTTTACCCGCTCGCCTTTACGCAAGCCGCGCTTAAAGGACTTCATATGGGCATAAACTGTGCTGTATTTCCCCGCGTGTTGCACGATAATGGTATTTCCGTAGCCACCTTTTTTACCAATGAATTTGACTTTGCCATCACCCGACGCTTTTATCGGCGTGCCCTTAGGGGCTGCATAATCCACACCTTTATGTTGGCGCATTCGATTTAACACAGGATGGAAGCGTTTACCAAATTTAGAGCTGATTCGCGCAAAATCAACGGGGGTTCGCAGGAATCGCTTCCGCATGCTATTGCCTTCAGGGGTGTAATACTCGGCACGGTTATCTTTGTCTACATAACGTACTGCTCGATAGGTTTTTCCCTTGTTGGAGAACTCTGCCGCTAAAATATCACCGTTGCGGACTTTTTTGCCGTCAAGAAAATACTCTTCATAGATGAGTGAAAATCGGTCACCTGTTTTTACATCCAGCACGAAATCGATATCCCAATTAAAGATATTTGCTAATTCCATCGTCATGCTGCCCGGAATTCCTGCTTGCTGTGCAGCCAGGAAAAGTGAGGTTTCAATTGTACCGGCTGCGTATGCGATGCGTTTGTTTAATTCCAGAACCACATCTGATGCAGTGAATGTGTCGCCGCTACGAACAACATGTAATGATTGCGCGTCATCTATAAAATAGACAAGTTCTTGCAAATTACCGCCAACCACTAAAAATTTTAATTTCTCACCCGGTAGTAGCCGTTTTAATCGGGATGTGGGTTTGCCCAATCGTATGATTTTGTGTAGTTGTTCGGGGCTTACTTCCATAGCTGAAAAAATTCTGGCGAGGCTATCGCCTTTTTTGACGACGACGACCTTCCACTTTACATTGGGTGCATTATACAAATCGTCGACATTTGATTCGTCGTAGGCGGGGATATCCAGCGGCACATTAAGCTGCTTGTGCAATGAGACTTTTTGATACTGATTGGTGGTTTCTTCCAGGTTATTGGCGCCGCGGGTTGCAACGGCAATATCGGAAATCAAAAAGAAGATAACGCCAAAAAGCGCAACACTGGAAAATAAAATTAACCAATGAGCGTAAGGAACGCCTTTACGGCGGGGGGATTCTTTTGCAGGTTTGAAGTCTCGTTGGATGACGGAATTCTGTGCCATGTACTTTTACTCACGGATATGAAACAACTCTGTTGGATTCGAACAATCCAGCCACCAGTATACGCACTCATGTAGGCAAAAAGCCAGCGTGTTAGCCGGGGAAATACAGCCATATCAAAAAGAATATATACGACCCAGTTTTATTTCCGTTTTTGATATATGGTGTTTTTCCAGTGCCCCTGTATTCTAATATTACACACTAACTCAATACAAGATTCATGCAAAGTAAGTTGGGTAATCTACTTAATATGAAGTTCATGTTATCGCGCCTGGCACGTTTAGGGTGTTTGTTAAATGATAGGGGTGTGTATTAATTGGTTAATAATTGATCAGTCGGGAAGTGCGGTATTCATTTTAATTGTATTGCGATGGTTATCATTGTTAACCGCTTCATATACTATCGCTGTTTCAAATAAACTTGGTGAGAAGGCGTTCCATGGCAGATGTGCAAAAAGCAATTGAATTGATAAAGCGTGGTGCTGAAGAAATTCTACTGGAGAGTGAGCTACGCGATAAACTCGAACGTGGTAAATCACTGCGTGTAAAATGTGGATTTGATCCCACCGCACCAGATATCCATTTTGGTCATACCGTGCTCATCAACAAAATGAAGGAATTTCAGGTGCTTGGTCATCAGGTTATTCTGTTGATTGGTGACTTTACTGCAATGATAGGTGATCCAACCGGAAAAAGCGTGACGCGACCGCCATTATCATTTGAGCGGGCTCGCGAAAATGCGCAAAGCTATGAAGCGCAGGTATTTAAAATATTGGATCGCAGTAAAACAAAGGTAGTGTATAACTCTGATTGGATGAACCATAAAAGCGCTGCTGACATGATACACCTTGCAGCCAAGTATAATGTAGCTCGAATGCTGGAGCGAGACGACTTCAATAAGCGCTATAAGGGTGGTCAGTCCATTGCGATCCACGAATTTCTGTATCCTCTAATACAAGGCTGGGATTCCGTGGAGTTGGAGGCAGATGTGGAGCTTGGTGGCACCGACCAAAAATTCAATTTGTTAGTGGGGCGGGAGCTGCAAAAAGAACAAGGCCAAACGCCCCAAACAGTTATTACAATGCCCTTGCTGGAAGGTCTGGACGGTATTAAAAAAATGTCGAAATCCCTGGGTAACTATATTGGCGTTGACGAGCTGCCAGATGAGATTTTTGGCAAAGTGATGAAAGTTTCTGATGAGCTCATGTGGCGTTACTTTGAATTATTGAGTTTCCGACCATTATTGGAAATACGCGAATTTAAGCAGCAGACAGAGCAAGGAGCCAATCCGCGTGACATTAAGTTTTTATTGGCCCAGGAACTGGTGGCGCGATTCCATGATGAAAATACAGCGCAAACTGCAAAACAAAATTTTATAAACCGCTTTAAAGAAGGCTTGATACCTGACAAGATGCCCGAGCTTGAAGTGCTATCGCAAGGTGGAGAGTTAGCGATAGGCAACGTATTGAAAGAAGCCGGGCTCACTAAAAGCACCTCAGATGCGATGCGGATGATCCAGCAAGGCGCTGTAAAAATCGATGGTGAGCGGGTGAATGACAAGCAGTTAAAGATTACAGCGGGACGCACAGCAGTGTATCAGGTAGGTAAACGTAAATTTGCCAGAGTTACCTTAAAGTAAGGCTCTACTCAAAAGCATGCCTCAGGTGCGTGCGCCGATATTATTCATGTTGGTAAATGGCTTTGTGTTCGTGCGGCACGGTAATTTAGCACTACAGCTGAGTCTTATAGCTATTAACAGACGGTATGGCAGCCCGTAATTTGGATTGTGTAAGCCTGGGTATATATAGCGTGTGGTAGATGGCACAGTTAAGACACAGTAAGATCAGGCACGCTCATCGGATGCGCGTGTTCGTTCCAACCGAACGCCCCAAACAATGTTTACTAACGCTTTCCTACCTGTGTTTTATGTAAATACACCTTAGTTGTGTTGCGTCAAAGTAAGCAATTTTAAAGAATGTTACAAAAAGATGAAGATAGCTGTTGATCCGCGACGGTAACTCTGTATAATTCGCTCGCTCGACGCGGTGGAAGTCTGGCTGGTTGGAATAACAAGCTTAGATAACACTGAAAAATAAAGATGTTGACGCCGCAACGAGAACGCGTATAATCGCGCCTCTTCGACGAGATGGTAAGCCACTAAGTGTGAGCCGCCAACGAAATCGAAGAGAAGTAAGCAGTAGATAGAAACAAAGTTTTTTAGATATTCTATTGACGGCCACAAAAAATCGTGTCACAATTGGATGTCTTTGCTAACCGAAAGTTAGCGCCGCTCTTTAACAATAGAATCAGGTAATTTGTGTGGGTGCTTGCATCGATGAATTGGTGACAAAACATCATGTGAGTGACCAAAGTCAGTATCCGAGTATTAACTGAATTTGGATCTCTCTTTAGGATTGGTTGCCCATAAAGCAACTAGATTTTAAACTGAAGAGTTTGATCCTGGCTCAGATTGAACGCTGGCGGCATGCCTAACACATGCAAGTCGAACGGAAACGATGGAAGCTTGCTTCCAGGCGTCGAGTGGCGGACGGGTGAGT
>Ga0316204_10006606_pt1 | contig 17701 bp, 15 predicted proteins | sample 6monrhotite_MG_2_FD_205661 | JGI IMG/M metagenome (GOLD analysis project Ga0316204, IMG submission 205661) | Microbial mat bacterial communities from mineral coupon in-situ incubated in ocean water Damariscotta River, Maine, United States -... | ecosystem: Environmental > Aquatic > Marine >... | reverse complement strand
TAAATCATCTACGCAAGCAAACTCGCTTTATTTTTAAAATTAATATAGAGGGTCCGCTGCCGCACAATAAAGAAATTAAAGTGCAAAATGGCGGAATGCTGGGTATGCAGCAGCTTTTATTGGATGATGAAGGCAAGCAGGAAGTTGGGGATATTGCCGGTTTAATGGAGCAATCTATAAGCCTTTATGGCTCTATTGAAGAAATTCCTTACAATCTTATTATGCCCAGCGTAACGAGTTACCAGACGCGACCTAAGCGTAAGCGGCCTAAATAGGCGCTTAAAAGTCTATTGAGCCCGAGTGCATAAATCTCTGGTTTCGCGGCTGTAATGTGCGCGTTTTCGTGGCCTTTCCGTGTACAACACCCGTGATATTGTCAGATATAAATTCAACTTAATATTTCTTTCTACTTCACTAATTTTAGTTAAATCTGGCTATCTTCATTTTGGGGTGATGTTGGTTGGGCCAAGATGCATCCGGGTGTCGTGTAAATACCTTAATGTAAGTGATGAAGGTCAGCAGGCAATAATAAGCGCCGATGATTATTTAATTTATCTATTTTGATATAGTGTGGTTCAATCGAAAGAGAATTGATCAGGCATTTATAAAGTACAAGGGTGTAAAGAGCTATGCGTCGAGCAAGAACCGTTGAAGAATATGTAGCGTTGGTGAAAGATGCGCTATATGAAATTGATGATATGCGTGCTGCAATTGAGTACGATGAGGAAGGTATGGTTGCATCAGTACCTTATATGGAAGAGATTGAAACATGCTTGAAGGGAATTTTTGAGGATATGAAGTCCGGTGATTATTGTTGGAATACAGGTGACTTGTCATATGTCGCGACAATTCGTGACCTGGACGATGGTGTGATTCCATTTCGTCCCTTGTTAATCAGAATTAATGATACGCATAAAAATGGACTTGAATCGGAAGAAGATCAGGAGTAATTAAAATGCATGTGCCTAAAGAGAATCCCTGGAAAACATTAAGCACTCAGCCGGTGTATAACAATGACTGGATAAAAGTTGAAGAGCATCAGGTGATTAACCCGGGAGGATCAGCGGGAATTTACGGCAAGGTCAGTTTTAAAAATCAGGCAGTCGGTATCATTCCGGTTGATGAAGAGGGAAATACCTGGCTGGTAGGGCAATATCGATACACTTTAAATGAGTGGTCCTGGGAAATACCTATGGGGGGTTCACCGAAAAAAGAAGATACGCAAAAAACGGCACTGCGTGAACTCGAAGAAGAAACGGGATTAGTTTCGGGCAAGCTTGTTGAAGTGTTGCGTTTGCACCCGTCCAATTCCATAACGGATGAAAAAGGTTTTGTCTATCTAGCTACCGATTTGAGTAAAGGTAAGCAGCAACTGGAAGATACCGAAAAGGATATACAGGTGAAAAAGCTGGCATTGGATGAAGCTGTGGAGATGGCGCAGAACGGTGAAATCACGGATGCTATTAGCGTTGCAGGATTGCTTCATCTAGCGCTTAACAAATCGAAATATAATCTTTGATGTATTGCATGGAGAAGCTTTTTAAGAATGACTAGTCAATTTTATATATGAGTAGCGGTGTACAGGCAGCTGTCGCGGTTCTGCTTTTTGATGGTGATAAGCTGTTATTAGGTCGAAGAATTAAAAGTCAGGAATTTGAAGGTTGGCAATGTCCTGGTGGTTACATGCGATCAAATGAGTCACTTCTTGCAGCTGCACGGCGATGTTGCCTACAAAAAGCAGGCATTGAAATTTATGCTGTTGAGCAGGGGCCGTATACAAACAATATATTCAACTTATCTTCGCAGCACAGTGTCACTTTGTACTTAATTGCTAGAGAATTTAAGGTGGTTAATTCTGCCTTGTATACAGATGCGCAACTAGACTGGCAATGGTTTAACATAGATGAAATGCCAGTACCTCAATTTCAACCGTTAAAACAGCTGCTTGAAAGTTATGATGTGGGTTCGTTGATAGCCCGCTAATGGCTGTTATGTAAGCTGTTTTGAGCTATAACTACAGTAACTATATATGAAAAAACAAATCACACATTAGGTATCCCAAAGTTATAAAAATATGAGCGAAAAAAACAAATCCTCAATGCAAGATTTATGGGATAGCTCCATGCTGGATGCGGGAAGTGCTGCATGGCTAGAAGGCTTATATGAAACCTATTTGCATAATCCAAATGATGTCGACACAAACTGGAGAGAGTACTTTGGTACCTTGCCACGAATTAATGGGGTATTAAAAGATTCCATCCATTCGGATATTAGAAAAGAATTTAGGCGTATAACAGAGCATCGCAGTGGTACACAGTTGCCTCCATCACAGCCTGCATCAAGTGCCGCTTTAGAGCATGAACGTAAACAAGTTAAAGTTTTGCAGCTGATCAATGCGTATCGATTTAGAGGGCATCAAAAAGCAGATGTTGATCCGTTGGGGCGAACGCATACCAAATTGGTAGATGATTTGTCTTTGGCTGAATATGGTTTGGGAGAAGTTGATTTACAGACTATTTTTTCAACAGGGTCTTTGTGCGGACCATCTGAAACAACCTTACAAGAAATTTATGACATTATTTCCGAATCTTATTGTGGTTCGATTGGTGTTGAGTATATGCACATCACTGAAACTGGAGAAAAGCGTTGGATACAGCAGCGTATAGAAACAGTAAGGGGTAAAGCAAATCTTGACTTGCAGGAAAAAGAAAATTTACTGAAGCGTTTAACGGCAGCAGAAGGTTTAGAAAAATATTTACATACCAAATATGTGGGTCAAAAACGTTTTTCATTAGAAGGTGGCGAAACGCTTATCCCTTTAATTCATGAGGTGGTACAACGCTCAGCTAGTCATGGAATGAAAGAAGCAGTTATTGGCATGGCTCATCGTGGCCGACTCAATATGCTGGTAAATGTTATGGGTAAAACCCCGGCAGAATTATTTAGTGAATTTGAAGGAACAAAATCACATGGTGAATATATGGGTGATGTGAAATATCACCTAGGTTTCTCATCAGATATGCACACTGAAAAAGGTGAAGTGCATCTGGTGCTCGCCTTTAATCCGTCACATCTTGAAATAGTCGCGCCTGTTGTTGAAGGCTCGGTACGAGCAAGACAAGAACGTCGTGGAGACTCGGAGGGCGTTGAAGTGTTACCAATTCAAATACATGGTGATGCTGCATTCGCTGGGCAAGGCGTGGTAATGGAAACGCTGCAGATGTCTCAGTCTCGAGGTTATTCAACGAAAGGTAGCTTACACATAGTAGTGAATAACCAAATAGGTTTCACAACCAGTAATATCGAAGATAGTCGTTCTACACATTATTGTACTGATGTCGCGAAAATGGTGGATGCACCTATTTTTCATGTCAATGCGGATGATCCCGAGGCCGTTATATTGGTGGCACAAATTGCATTAGATTACCGCATGGCATTTAAGAAAGATGTTGTTATTGATTTGATTTGTTATCGCAGGCATGGCCACAATGAAGCGGATGAACCATCCGCAACACAGCCGATGATGTATAAAAAAATAAATAGTTTATTAACTACTCGTGCGATATATGCAGATAAGTTGCAGAGTGAAAATAGTATTTCAGACGTTTTTGCGGAAAAGGAACTAGAAACTTATCGCGATAATTTAGATGCCGGGCATTGTGTGGTGCCGGGTATTTTAGAAAATGAAAACTCCAATTACGCATATCATATTGATTGGCGTCCGTATGAAAACGCACGTGAAGAAGTCACAGCAGAAACTGCTATTAATATGGAAACACTGCGCTTGTTATGTGACCGTCTGGAAAAACGACCTGCAGATTTTGAATTACAGCCGCGTGTTGAAAAAATAATGCAAGATCGCCATAAAATGGCAGCCGGTGCAATGGATCTGGATTGGGGCTTTGCAGAAACACTGGCATATGCCAGTTTGGTTACTGAAGGATATGCCGTTAGATTGTCTGGGCAAGATTGTGGTCGAGGCACATTTTTTCATCGCCATTCAGTATGGCATAACCAATTAGATGGCAGTTCCTATGTGCCGTTGCGAAATATGTCAGATGATCAGGCTAACTTTTTAGTTATTGATTCATTATTGTCAGAAGTGGCAGTGCTGGCTTTTGAGTTTGGTTACGCAACGGTAGAACCTGAATCTCTGGTTATATGGGAAGCGCAGTTTGGCGATTTTGCAAACGGTGCGCAGGTAGTTATTGATCAATTTATTGTAGCGGGTGAACAAAAATGGGGTCGTTTATGTGGCTTGGTTATGTTGTTGCCCCATGGCTTTGAGGGTCAGGGTGCAGAGCATTCATCTGCGCGACTAGAGCGTTATTTACAATTGTGTGCACAAAATAATATTCAAGTATGTGTGCCAAGTACACCAGCGCAAATGTTTCATATGTTACGGCGGCAAATGCTTAAAAAATACCGTAAGCCACTAATAGTAATGACACCTAAAAGCTTGTTAAGGCACAAGTTAGCAGTAAATACATTAGATGATATCTGTCAGGGTGAATTTAAAAGTGTGATTGATGAAATAGATACGCTTGACGCCAAAAATGTTAAACGTGTAATTATGTGCAGTGGAAAAGTCTACTACGACTTGTTGATACAGAGAAGAGAGTCAGAATTAAATGATGTCGCGATTATACGCATAGAAGAACTGTATCCGTTTCCTTCCGAGACACTTAATGTCGCATTAGAAAAATATGGTAATGCAGAAGAGCTTGTTTGGTGTCAGGAAGAACCTAAAAATCAAGGTGCATGGGATTATTTTGAGCCTCGATTTGCGGCAAAATTAGATCATCGCTGCATGGTTGAATATGTTGGTCGAGAGCCGTCAGCGGCACCAGCAGTTGGTTCGGCAAAAGTTCATGCGCAACAACAGAAAAAATTAGTTAAAGAAGCGTTGTTTGGCAATGCTGGTGAAGAATAAATAGGAAAAATATCATGACAGTAGAAGTTAGCGTACCGGAATTGCCAGAATCGGTAACAGATGCAACCGTTGTGGTTTGGCGGAAGCGTGAAGGCGATTCAGTTAAGCGTGATGAAGCACTTGTTGATCTGGAAACAGATAAGGTAGTTCTTGAGGTGCCTTCGCCCGTTGATGGAGTTGTAGAAAAAATTCATCAAGCGGAAGGTGAAGTTGTTAATGCAGGGCAATTATTAGCTGTATTAAAAGCTATTGATGCGGTAGATATAAAAAGTAATGAGACTAATCAAATATCTTCATTTGAATCGTCTCAAGATGAGGGTGATAGAGTTATCACAGCGTCCGCTAAAAAGATGATAATTGAAAACCAGCTGAATGCAGATGAAATTATAGGGAGTGGCAAATCCGGCCGAGTGCTTAAAGAAGATGTGATCGGCTTTATTGAAAATCAGAAAAAGCATGTGCCTAATGTTTCGACAAATATTGAAAACGATCAAAAGGAAGAGAGTTTAATTGTTTCAAGCGAAGAAAATGGGCGTATTGAAAAACGTGTGCCTATGACTCGCTTAAGAGCACGTGTTGCAGAGCGTCTTTTAGAGGCGCAACAAAATGCCGCGATACTGACAACTTTTAATGAAGTAAATATGCAGCCAGTGATGGACTTGCGTAGTAAGTATAAAGATTTGTTTTTGAAAAAACATGGAGTAAAACTCGGCTTTATGTCGTTTTTTGTTAAAGCAAGTATTGAAGCGTTAAAACGTTTTCCTGCTGTTAATGCATCGATAGATGGGAATGATATTGTGTATCATGGATTTTTTGATGTAGGTGTTGCCATTGCGGCGCCTCGTGGTTTGGTTGTGCCTGTTTTGCGAAATGCAGATCAGATGAGCTTAGCCGATATTGAAAAAAATATAGCGGAGTTTGTTGATAAAGCCAAAAACAACAAACTTGGTATTGATGATATGACTGGTGGAACATTCTCTTTAACAAATGGCGGTGTATTTGGTTCAATGATGTCCACGCCGATTATTAATCCACCACAAAGTGGTATTTTAGGTATGCATAAAATTCAACCGCGTGCTGTTGTAGAAGATGGAGAGATTGTCGCTCGTCCTATGATGTATCTGGCCTTGTCTTATGATCATCGAATTATTGATGGGGCAGAAGCGGTACAGTTTTTGGTGGCAATTAAAGATGTACTTGAAGATCCTGCGCGTATGGTAATGGGAGTTTAAGATGTCTGTAGATTATGATGTTGTAGTTATAGGTGCAGGCCCTGCCGGATATGTTGCCGCAATTCGCTGTGCTCAGTTAGGCCTAAAAACGGCTTGTGTCGACCGCTGGATTGATAGTAATGGCAAATCGTCATTGGGCGGAACCTGTTTAAATGTGGGCTGCATTCCATCTAAAGCTTTGCTGCAGTCATCAGAGATGTTTGATCAGGCGAGACATCAGTTTAAAAGCCATGGCATTGAAGTTGGAAAAGTGGAATTAGATCTTTCTGCAATGATGAAGCGTAAAGATAAAGTAGTGTCGGAGTTAACACAGGGTATAGCTTCTTTATTAAAATCGAATAAAGTTGATTTTATTTTTGGAACAGCAAAGCTGCGAGCAGAAAATAAAGTTGAAGTTATAAATGGTGATTCAGAAAAAATTTATTCGGCAACAAGTATTATTATTGCTAGTGGTTCCAGTCCAATTGAGCTGGCTAGTGCGCCGCTTGCCGATGGGATAATTGTTGACTCTACAGGTGCATTGTCTTTTGATGCCGTACCTGAAAAAGTCGGTGTTATTGGGGCTGGTGTTATCGGTTTGGAGTTAGGTAGTGTTTGGCGACGCTTAGGTTCTGAAGTTATTGTTTTAGAGGCGCAAGATACATTTTTACCATTAGCTGATCAGCAAATCGCGCGAGATGCATCGAGACAATTTAAAAAGCAGGGTTTAAGTATCCTCCTAAATGCGCGTCTACTGAGTGCTAAAATTATTGGTGCACCTGGAAGTCAGAAAGTAGAAGTAAAATACCAGGATGAGAAAGGTGATCAGAAAGAAATTTTTGATAAATTAATCGTAGCAGTGGGTAGAAAACCAAATACTGATCATATTTCAGATGAGGAATCCGGCTTGTTGCTTGATGAAAGAAGTTTTATTCATGTAAACGATAAGTGTGAAACATCTCAACCGGGTGTTTACGCCATTGGAGATGTGGTGCGTGGTCCTATGCTTGCACATAAAGGGTCTGAAGAAGGTATGATGGTGGCAGAGTTAATTGCTGGAAAACATGCTGAGATTAATTATGATTTGATTCCGTCGGTCATTTATACTCATCCAGAATTGGCATGGGTAGGTAAAACAGAGCAGCAGCTTAAGGCGTCAGGTGAGAATTACAAGATGGGAACATTTCCATTTTTAGCCAGTGGCCGAGCTAAAGCTCAAGGAGATACCGGAGGCATGGTTAAGGTGTTGTCTAATGTTGATACTGATCGAGTGCTGGGAGTTCATATTTGTGCATCAAATGCTTCAGAGTTGATTGCTCAAGCCGTTATTGCGATGGAGCTTGGCGCAAGTACTGAAGACTTGGCCTTAACGGTGTTCGCGCATCCTTCTTTATCAGAAGCCTTGCATGAGGCTGCTCTTGCTGTAGATAACCGTGCAATACATATCGCTCAAAAAAGTCGTTAAATAATTCACCCTTCTTGCAGAGATATTTTTTACTAATTTATGCAAGTCGGTCATTGTAAATATAAAGGTAAGGTTCCTCATGAATTTGCATGAATATCAATCTAAAAATTTATTTAAACAATATGGTATGCCAGTGCCGGAGCATCGCGTCGTAAATTCATCACGTGATGTGGCCGCAGCACTAGATGCATTAGATGGGAAACGTTGGGCGGTAAAAGCGCAGGTACATGCCGGCGGTCGCGGTAAAGCGGGCGGCGTTAAAATAAGTGACAAGCGTGAAGAGGTAGTGCATTTTGTTGGTGAAATGATAGGTAGTCATTTAGTCACTTTTCAAACTGATGAAAAAGGCCAGCCGGTTAATCATGTATTGATTGAAGAGACATGTAATATTGATCGTGAATTATATTTAGGTGCGATTATTGACCGTACTACACGTAGAGTCGTTATTATGGCCTCAACGGAAGGCGGTGTCGAAATTGAAAAAGTAGCTGAAGAGTCGCCGGATAAAATATTACGTACAACGGTTGATCCCATGCTTGGGCTAATGCCTTACCAGTGTCGTAAGCTGGCGTTTGGGCTGGGATTAAAAGGCATGCAAGTAAGACAGTTTACAAGCTTGCTTAGTGGTTTAGCTAAGTTGTTTGTCGAAAAAGATTTAGGTCTAGTAGAAATCAATCCATTAGTCGTTACTAAAGAAGGAGACCTTTTGTGTTTGGACGGGAAAATTAATGTTGATGATAATGCATTGTATCGTCAGATGGAATTAATGGAAATGCGTGATCCTACGCAGGAAGACGAACGTGAAAATCGCGCCAAGGAATGGGATTTAAATTATATTGCGCTGGATGGCAGTATTGGCTGTATGGTAAATGGTGCGGGCCTGGCAATGGCAACAATGGATTTGATTAAGTTGCACGGCGGAGATCCTGCAAACTTTTTAGATGTTGGCGGTGGAGCGACAAAAGAACGCGTCGCAGAAGCGTTTAAAATTATTTTATCCGATGAAAATGTTAAAACCGTTTTAGTCAATATTTTTGGTGGCATTGTGCGCTGTGATTTAATAGCAGAAGGTGTGATTGGTGCGATTCAGGAAGTCGGTGTAACGGTTCCAATCGTTGTGCGTCTGGAAGGAAATAATGCAGAGATGGGTTCGCAGTTACTAGAAAAAAGCGGTTTAAATATTATTGCTGCGAAAGGCTTGACTGATGCAGCTCAAAAAGCCGTAGCCGCTGCCAAAGGGGTGAAATAATGAGTGTGCTAATTAATAGCGAGACGAAAGTTATTTGTCAGGGGTTTACAGGTAAGCAAGGAACATTTCATTCTGAACAGGCTATTGCCTATGGTACGCAAATGGTTGGTGGAGTTACGCCGGGCAAAGGTGGGCAAACGCATTTAGACTTACCGGTTTTTAATACAGTACGTGATGCCGTTAATCATACCGCAGCTGTTGCATCGGTTATTTATGTGCCCGCGCCTTTTTGCAAAGACTCTATTCTTGAAGCAGTTGATGCGGGCATCGAGCTAATCGTATGCATTACAGAAGGTATTCCCACACTTGATATGCTGGAAGTGAAAATTGCGGTAGAGCATGCTGGTGTTAGATTAATTGGACCGAATTGTCCGGGTATTATCACACCCGGCGAATGCAAAATTGGGATTATGCCAGGTGAAATTCACATGCCCGGTAAGGTTGGGATTGTTTCTCGTTCTGGGACCTTAACTTATGAAGCGGTTAAACAAACCACCGACTTAGGCTTTGGGCAAACAACCTGTATCGGTATTGGTGGTGATCCTATTCCTGGAATGAATTTTGTCGATTGTTTGCAGCTGTTTGAGGAAGATCCTGAAACAGAAGCTATATTAATGGTTGGTGAGATCGGTGGCGCTGCTGAAGAGGAGGCCGCGGAATATATACAAACCAATGTATCAAAACCTGTCGCTGGTTTTATTGCTGGAGGTACTGCGCCTAAAGGAAAGCGAATGGGTCATGCCGGCGCTATTATTTCTGGCGGTAAGGGTACGGCAGAAGAGAAATTTAAAGCATTGGAGGCCGCTGGTGTAGTAACGACACGCTCGCCGGCTGATCTAGGTAAGGCATTAGCAGAAGCAACTGGCTGGAAATAAAAATTAAGAGATTATGATCTTGCTTATCACTCTTCAGGGTGGAGCGGGCCAATATTAATGCCTAAAGAAATACGACAATCAGGGCTTAAATTTTCTGTTACCTCATGTGGCATGCTTGGTGAAAAGAGGGCAAGCATGCCTTCCTGAGGTGTTAACCTGGTAAATGCGGGTGATTTTCCGATGATTAAATCGCCAGAATTTTCAGGCACCTTGATATAGTAAACGGCAGACAGTAGTTCATCATCATCGTCATGCTTATGTAATGTGGTCTTGTCGCCAGGATTCATAACATTAAACCAAAGTCCCGCTTTCAGCTCATTAGCAGGCCGTTTTAATACCTTACTCGCAACCTCAATTACAGAGTCAAGAATATCGTCAATTTGAGGTATTTGCTTACTACTTAAATAAATATTTTCGTAGCGTCCAAAAAAAAGATGGGTTTTACGCGTGTTTTCATCATCAATATGACGCATTAAGCCTTCGAGTAAATGACGGTTAAGTCCCTCAAAATGGCTCAAAAGCGTGGTATGTAGAGAAAAGTGTTGAATTCTGTTCATAGAATTAGAATAGTGTTTAAGTCACACTCATTTTTTCATGTAATAAGCCATAATAGTAACATTCTCATTGTGATAACGGCATGTTTCAATCACTTCCCAGCCGCGCTTTTCATAGAAGTTCGTTTGATCAGGCGTGAATAAATAGAGAGTTTCCACACCTAGGTAACGAGCATTATCTATGCATTTAGCTATGAGTTGTGTGGCAATACCCTGCTGGCGATGTGATTTGTCTACAAAAACACTGGCAAGCCATGGGTGTAAATGTGAGTGGCTTTCCATATCAGACTCTACAAGACTGGCAGAACCAGCGGGTAGGCCATCTACCAGAGCGAGAATACATGAAGGAATGGCTGCTGAACTGTCGTATTTAGAGTAGAGCTTTATGCGTAAAGAGGTCGTTAAATGAGGGCTAATATGCTGCCATTCACTTTGGTGCCACTGCGCAATAAGAGGAATATGCTGAGGATGATTAGCAATATGGTCGAATATAAGTTTGGACATGTTATGGTCTTATGCAATACCGTTTAAAAAGGTCTATTCTCATTAGTGTAAGAGTCATATTATTTAGTACAAAGCATAATATATAAAAGATAAATATAGCGTCAATAAGTGGAGTTTGAGATATGAGTGAAAGTAGTCGTATATTAATTGTTGATGATACTCCATCAATACATGAAGACTTTCGTAAAATACTGGCTCTACCAGAGAAAATGTCAGAAGATCTTGATGAGATGGCTGATAGCTTGTTTGGCCGAACAACTCAGGATGCCGTCTATAAAACAATAGATTATGAGTTGAATTCAGCGTTTCAGGGTGAGGAAGCACTGGAAATGATTGAAAAAGCTGAAGCTGAAGGCAGAGGTTACTCTCTAGTTTTTATGGATGTGAGAATGCCTCCAGGTCTGGACGGTATAAAAACGATCACAAAAATATGGGAACGCTATCCATCAATGGAAATAGTTATCTGCACGGCCTATTCAGATTATTCATGGGTCGATATTATAGATATTTTAGGGCCATCCGACCACTTGTTAGTGTTGAAGAAACCGTTTGATGCAGATGAGGCGCAGCAAATGGCATTGGCGATGACACGTAGAGCAAATACCACACTTATGCAGCGTAAGCACATTTCAAGCTTAGAGAATAACCTTGAAGATTGTCATGCTAATGTGTGTGAGCTTAAGAATAAATTAAATAATAAAAAATAGGGATATAAACATATCTAGCCCCAATAGAGGGCTTAGATACGTAACATAGAATTTATGCGCATAGCATTCCTTACCAGAATATTAGCCATAGCTTTTGCCTTGGCTACATTGTTTTCTAATGCAGTTTATGCAGATGCTAGTCGTGAGTATCAGCTTAAAGCAGCATATCTACTTAACTTCGCTCGATTTATTTATTGGCCAATGGGCTCGTTTTCTTCTGCAGAAGCTGAATTTAATATATGTGTCTATGGAGAAAATCCATTTGGCGAAAATCTTGAATACTTGCTTAGTAAAAAAGTTCAGAATAGATCAATAACAGTAAATTATAAAGAAGATATAAACAATATTGCGGGGTGTCATATTTTATTTGTCGGTGAATCCGGCAAAGAAGATTTTTATAGAATATCGTCAACTATGCCGCAGAATATACTTACGGTAAGTGATATAGAGGGGTTTGGTTCTAAAGGAGGGATGATCGAATTCATTAGGGTTGATAACAAAATAAAATTTTCAATCAATGTTACACAAAGTACAAAGTCAGGCATTAAATACAGATCACAACTTTTAGAAGTGGCTGAGAATTTAAGGTAATGTCGCTGATTAAAAAATCCAGTATAAAAAATAAATTGTTGATTGTGTATATAGCAATTACCACAATAGTGCTCGCGTCGGCACTGATTATATCTGTAAATTTTCAAGTAGCAAATTCAAAGAAAAATATAATATCAGGATTAAATATTGTTGGTGAAATAGTCGCCGATCGTGCTGCGGCATCTCTGGCTTTTTCTGATGTTGAGTCGGCAAACAGTAATTTAAGAACGCTTAGGTCGCATGATTCAATTGTATATGCATGTATAAGATCTGTAGAAAACGAAGTGTTTTCAGAATATAGCGCTGATGTAGAAACACTTATTAAGTGCGATGATTATAATGAAGGAAAAAGTATTTCAGTTGGTAGAGAATACATTGATGTATATAAATTAATATTATTAGAAGGTCAGGCGATAGGGACGGTCCAAGTGAAGGCGTCTCTTGAAGATTTGAATGGCCAAACAATTGAAAGTATAAAATTATCCGCATTAATCTTTATTGGTCTAATGGTGGTGGCTGCGTATGTGTCCGGTAGAGTATTGAACAGAATAATAGAACCAATTACACAGCTGAAAGAAATATCTCAAAAAGTAACCGATAACAATGACTATAGTTTGCGCATGAACAAAACTTCATCTGATGAAGTGGGTGTTTTGGTTGAGTCATTTAATAAAATGTTAGATCAGATTCTTGAGAGAGATCGAGCTTTAATAGAGGAAAAAGATAAGGCGGAGATTTCTGCTAAATCGGCAAAAAAATATGCAAAAGAAACTGAAAATATTAATGTTGATCTTGAAAATGAAATAAGACAGAGAGCGAAAATTGAGGAAGAGCTTCAAAACTTAAATGAAACGCTTGAAGATAAAGTTCAGGCAAGGACAGTAGAGTTAGAAGAGTTAAATGAGAAGATTGGTGGTATTGCAAGAAGTGCAGGCATGGCAGAAGTTGCAAGTGGCGTGTTGCATAATGTTGGCAATGTTTTGAATAGTGTCAATGTCTCTGCTTCTGTGATACGTGAGCAAGTTAGAAAAACCAAATCAGAAAACCTGTCTCGTTTAGTTGCAATGTTAGATGAGAATAAAGGCAATATAGCGAATTTCATTGAAAATGATGAAAAAGGAAAACAGATACCGAAGTTTCTATCATTGCTTGCAGGACAATTAAAGGAAGAAAAAAAGAATCTATATGAAGAGCTAGATCAATTGTCGAGTAATATTGACCACATAAAAAATGTGATAAGTATGCAGCAGTCATATGCTGGCAGCTATGGAGTGCGCGAAAAAGTAAAAATATCTGGCCTGGTTGAAGACGCGCTTAAAATAAATATGCAAGGAATAAATCAATATGAGATTCAGGTGATCAAAGAGTACGAAAGCGTTCCAATGTTGTATGTAGATAAGCATAAAGCGTTACAAATTATTATTAATTTAATAAGCAATGCAAAATATGCACTTATTGATGGTGGTAAAGAAAATAAAGCTATTTGTGTGATTCTTAAAAAGAATAACAGTAACGTAAGTATAGAAATAAAAGATAACGGTATAGGTATAGCACCTAATGACATGTCTCATTTATTTGAATATGGCTTCAAAAAGCGTCGTGGAGGACACGGGTATGGTTTGCATCATAGTGCATTAGTGGCTAATGAGCTGGGTGGAAAAATATCAGTGAGTAGTGATGGGTCAGGTAAAGGGGCAAGTTTTATAATGACGATACCAATCGATGAGCAGCCAGAAGCATGAATATTTCAATGAACGAGTTTGAAAATAGACGAGTGCTCATAATCGATGATGATAAGAGAATTCATGAAGACTTTCGTAAAATACTAGGAGATAAAGGAGAGCTATCTGAGTATGATGAAATAGAAGCAAAATTATTTTCAGAGAGCAAAGTGAGTTCGCCTGGTATTGTTTACGAACTTGAATCGGCATATCAAGGAGAAGAAGGGTTTTCTAAAGTTGTACAAGCGCAAAAAGAAGGTAGGCCATATGCTATGGCGTTTGTCGATATGCGGATGCCGCCAGGCTGGGATGGCTTAGAAACAATTAAGCATATATGGGAAGTTGATTCAAAAATACAACTTGTTATATGTACGGCATATTCCGACTATTCGTGGAATGAAGTTATGCAACATCTGGGGGCTACAGACAGATTAATTATTTTAAAAAAACCATTTGATATGGTTGAAGTTCAACAAATGACAACGGCGCTTACAACAAAATGGAGCTTGGGGTGTGAAAATGCTGCACGTTTAATACAGGCTCAGGAATCAGAAGAAAAATATCGTTCAGTTGTTAATAGTGTAGGTGATGCAATTACAACTTTAGATGTTGAGGGAAACATTAAGTTTGTTAATCAGAGTCCTTGGCATATGTCTGATCGACTTGTTGGCGATAATTATTGTCAGGGAGTTAGAGAAGAGCATAGAGAAAATGTAGCTAAAGCTATTGCGGAAGTTTTTGCAAATGGGCAGAAGAAAAATGTTGAATATGCCATTATAGGTGATGGTAGTAATACTATTTGGTCTGAGGGTCGGCTTTCACCTTTGTATGAAAATGGAAATGTAGTAGCTGTGACTATAGTTGCGAGCGATATATCGGCGCGTAAGGAACTTGATTGGCAGTTAAGACATGATGAATTAACAGGTTTGGCGAACAGAGTATCTTTTGTTTCGCATGTGCAAGCATGTTTGGAATGTAAAAAGCCGGGCCAATTGTTTGCACTGCTATTTATTGATCTTGATCATTTTAATTTAATCAATGATTGCTTTGGACATGATGTTGGCGATAAGTTGCTTATAAAAATTTCTACTTTGTTGAGTGAAAAAGTAGACGATATTGAAATTTTGGCCAGGTTAGGTGGTGATGAATTCGCTATTCTAAAATGCATGAATGAAGAGAAGATTGTAATTGAGGAGTATGTGGAGTCGATCAATGAGTTACTGAAGCAGCCTCTAACGGTAGAAGGATTTGATGTTTACCCGTCTGCAAGTATAGGCATTGTAATTGTTGATGATAAATCTTTAGAAGTGAGTAGCTTGTTAAGAAATGCAGATGCCGCTTTATATCATGCAAAATCAAAAGGTCGAAATAGGCATGAATATTTCGATCAGAAAATGCGCGATAAAATTGTAAAGAGAGTTAGCTTAGGTAATGAACTTAGGAGTGCAATAGAAGAAGACCAGTTTGAAGTGTACTATCAGCCATTAATTAGTTTGGCAGAAAATAAAGTAATTGGATTTGAGGCTCTTGTGCGTTGGACGCATCCTACTAAAGGTATGATTGCACCGGATAACTTTATTCCTATTGCAGAAGAAACGGGCCTTATTTTTGCTATTACCCGGACAGTGCTTGAGAAGGTATGTGTTTGTTTGAAAGAATGGGAAGATGCAGGTTTAACAGATATTAAAGTGGCTGTGAACTGTTCTGCTAGAGAGTTTAATGAGCAAAATCTAAAGAAAATCATTACTGAAATAATTGATGATACTGGGGCTAACTTGCAGAGTTTGGAACTAGAACTTACTGAAAGCAGTATTATGGATGACGTTAAAAGCTCAATCGAAAATATGCATGATCTTGCTGATATGGGGTTAAATATATCGATTGATGATTTCGGTACTGGCTACTCTTCATTTAGCTACATCAAGCAGTTCGCTATAGATAAAATAAAAATCGACAGAAGCTTTATCAAAGATACACCACATGATGCGGACGATTCGGCAATTGTAGAAGCTATTATAGCGATGGCTAAGAGCCTGAAGCTTAAGGTGGTTGGTGAAGGTGTCGAAACAGCCGAGCAGCTTGATTTCTTGCGTCATGTGGGTTGTGACGTAGTACAAGGCTATTTGTTGGGCAGACCTATGCATGTTAATGAAGCAACTCAGAGACTTAAGGCGGATGATTGGCCAAATGCCGAATTACTACAGGGTCATTAGTTTTATAGAGGTTTTTAGAATAATCACAAGCGTGTAAAATGGCCGCCTAATTTCAACGGTTGGCATAATGAATAAGACACGAAATCCGCACCCACCAGAACACAATAAGCAAGATCAACTGTACTCTCAGCCTCGAGAGGCAATTACGAGCTTCGCGTTTGACCGATCAGTTGTGGATGTATTTGAAGATATGATTGGGCGATCCGTTCCCGGGTATGGCACACTTTTATCAATGTTTCCTGTTATATCTCGAAATTTCGTTAAAGAGGGTACTCGTTGTTACGATTTGGGTTGTTCTTTGGGAGCGTCAACTCTGGCCATGGCGCAAGGTATCGATCAGTCCGATGTATCTATTTTAGCCGTAGATAACTCCCCCGCGATGATAGAAAAGTGTAAGCATGTTATTCATAAACATGTCAGTAATGTAGAAGTTGAAGTTCGGGAGTCAGATGTCTGCGAATTGCCGATAGAAAATGCATCTATGGTAGTAATGAACTTTACACTGCAGTTTATAGAAGAAGCATTAAGATTTACGCTGATAAAAAAAATATTTGATGGCATGAATGATTCTGGTGTTTTTATCTTATCTGAAAAAATTGAACTTGCTGATGCTGTGGAGCAGAGTAGGCAAATATCACTGCACCATGCATTTAAAAAAGCTAATGGTTATAGCGATTTGGAAGTAAGTCAAAAACGAAGTGCACTAGAGAATGTATTGATCCCTGAAACAGTCGAGCAGCATGTTGCCCGGTTGAAAAAAGCTGGTTTTTCAGAAGTGTTTGTCTGGTTTCAATGTTTTAATTTTGTTTCAATTATGGCGATTAAGTGATGACTGAAAATCGTTTGTATGAGCTTATGAAAGGTACGGAGTTAGAACCCTGGCTTTCTGTTATTGAAGAACAAATACAAAATGGTCTAACGGTGGAGGCCTATGGAAAACTTCCAGAGTGGCGAAAAGCGTTAGCACAATTACCTGTTATAGATGACCGAAATGTATCTCTAAATGAGACGGCAGTAACAGCTGAGTCATCACAATTACTCACATTAGATGAGAAAAATAATTTAAAAGAAACGTTAAAGCTGTTGATGCCGTGGCGCAAAGGCCCTTATCATTTTCACGGAGTAGATATAGATACAGAGTGGCGTTCAGATTTCAAATGGGAACGTTTGAAGTCGGTTATTAAGCCGCTACAGGGAAAAACAGTTTTAGATGTGGGCTGCGGAAATGGCTATCATAGTTGGCGCATGCTTGGCATGGGTGCGGAGTTAGTGATTGGTATTGATCCTTCACCCTTGTTTGTTATGCAATTTCAAGCAGTAAAACATTTTATTGGAGATGAGAATGTTTTTGTATTACCTATAGGTATTCAAGATGTTCCAGATAATCTACAAGCATTCGATAGTGTTTTTTCAATGGGGGTTTTGTACCATCGTCGCTCTGCAATTGATCATCTTTATCAGTTGCGTAGTTGTCTAAAGCCAGGGGGAGAACTTGTCCTAGAAACTCTGGTAATTAAAGGTGATGATCAGCAAGTTTTGGTGCCAGCTGATAGGTATGCGCAAATGAGAAATGTTTGGTTTATTCCAAGCAGTAAAGCAATGATGCTTTGGTTGGCACGTTGTGGATTTAAAAATATAAAATTAGTGGATGAGTCATATACAGATCTGGACGAGCAAC
>Ga0316204_10006604_pt1 | contig 17709 bp, 10 predicted proteins | sample 6monrhotite_MG_2_FD_205661 | JGI IMG/M metagenome (GOLD analysis project Ga0316204, IMG submission 205661) | Microbial mat bacterial communities from mineral coupon in-situ incubated in ocean water Damariscotta River, Maine, United States -... | ecosystem: Environmental > Aquatic > Marine >... | reverse complement strand
TCAACCATAAAACCAAGAAAGCCTTCATTTTCATTAAGTACGATTTGATCATGATCAGGCTTAATTCTATAATTTTTTCCACATGCAGAAATTAATAATAACATTGAAAATGTTAATACCAGAAAGATATTTTTCTTCATAAATTCATCCTTAAATAATATTAATAATGGGATTGAGGACTATAGTGCATCCATAATTGGAAGTAAACATATATTTTATGATGGGGAATGTTAAAACTATAGGTTGATTAAGTAATCTTAGCTTCCAATGCGCGTTTTTTATTAAGCATGGCTTCTCGCCTTGCAATATACACGCCAGAGGCAAAAACTATGCCAGCACCAATTACTGTCCATTGATCTACAGACTGATCAAATATAAACCAGGCCAAAATTATGATAAAAGGCAAGCGCGCAAAATCAAACGGCATAACAATGGAAACATCGGATGTCTTTAAAGAGTGAGTAAACATTAAGTGAGCAAAGCTTCCTAAAAAGCCCATGAGCATGAGTAATATCCACAGATCCAACGAAGGCCATTGCCACACTGTAACGGCAGCAGGAAATGATAATGGGGTCATTAATAAAACCATGTACATTACGATGACATTGGTGTCTTCTGTTCTTGAAAGGCTTTTAATAATCAAAACTGAAGCGGCCATTGTAATAGAAGAAGCCACAACCACAAGTGATGCGAATAAATCTCCATCAATACTGGGTCGCAATATAACCAGCGTGCCTAAAAAGCCAACAAAGACTGCAATCCAACGCCTTAAATGTACTTCTTCTTTAAGAACTAATGAAGCGCCAACAGTAACAAATAATGGTACGGTAAAACTCAATGCCACGGCTTTAGCTAATGGCAACACACTGATAGCCCAAAAATAACACATCATTGATGCCAGACCTAGAATTGAGCGAATGATAAACAAGGTCAAACGTTCTGTTTTAAAACTTCTGTAACCATATTTGATTAGCCAAGGAAGCATAAATACCAGACCAAATATATTGCGAAAAAAAACAATTTGAAAAGGATGCAATTCGCTTGCCGTCCATCTAATCAAAACATTCATTAGGCTAAAACCCAAAGCAGCTAGAAGCATTAAGCCAATGGCTTTAAATAAAGATGCATTAATTGTTTTATGTGTAGTCATTAAGCCATTTGATTTTATTAGTGTTGAATTTAAAAACAATGAGAATAGGGTCAATTAGTTTTAATCCTATGTTTATCTAAATCCGATGATTTTACAATCTAAAATCAATCTTTCTGGCCTCTTAAGTTAAAAAAATGACTTAATGAATTTATATCCCCACTTCCTGGCGCTTGATGAATGCGTAAATCAAATGCATCAATAATGGCATAAATATGATCAAAAATATTACCCTGAATATCCTCGTATTCGTTCCAATTTGTCGTGTTAGTAAAAGCGTAAATTTGAATAGGAATACCTGTGTTTTCTGCCGCTAATTGACGCACAATTAATGTCATTTCTTGATGAATATTCGGATGATTTTTTAAATAACTAGCCAGATAGGCACGTAATGTACCAAGATTGGTTAAGCGCCGTCCATTAACTTTCATATCCATGTTATCATTATTGGCATTATTAACAGAATCAATTTCAGATTTTTTTTCTGTTAAATAGGGTGCTAATAAACGCGCGCCTTGTAAATGATCAAATAATTTTTGATCCATGAATCTCACACTATTTGCATCTATATATATAGAACGCATGATACGGCGTCCACCTGAGTCTGTCATCCCTTGCCAGTTTTTAAAAGAATCAGAAATCAGTGCGTAAGTTGGAATAGTGGTAATGGTTTTATCCCAATTTTGAACTTTAACAGTGGTAAGTCCAATTTCAATCACATCACCATCAGCACCATAACTGGGCATCTCTAACCAGTCACCAAGATGTAATAAATTATTGGCAGAAAGCTGAATACCAGCAACTAGCCCCATGATGGGGTCCTTAAATACCAAGAGTAAAACTGCCGTCATCGCACCTAAACCACTAATGATTAATAACGGCGATCGATTGATCAATACAGCAATCACAATGATGATAGCCATCACTGTAATAAACAATTTAACCGCTTGTAATAATCCTTGAATTGGAAGGTTACTGGTGCGTTTATTTTTACGTGTTAAATATGCAAAAACATCAACTAATGAATATAAGGTTAGAGTTATAAACAGTGTGATCCAAATTAAGGATAAGTTTTGTAATAGATAATGAGATAAGGATTCTGGGCTCAACCACAAGGATGTTTGGATAAAGAGAATGATTCCTTGAATAGTCAATGCTAAACGACTGAATAATTTTTTTTCAAATAACATTTTACGCCATGTATGGCGCGATTTACTAGTCATTTTTTTAACCAATTTAATGACGATCTGATGAAATATCCAATGAATGAAAACGGAAATAATTATAATAACGGCTAGTACAACTAGGTTGGTTTGTAATGGCGTTAATTCAACGCCCATGGCTAACAGCCAGCTGATGAGGTATTCTTTCATTGATTGTGTTTGACTAAAATATGATAAGTACAAGAAGGATCTAAAATGGGGTTGATTTATTTTATTTAAAGCATTTAGAATTTAAATAAAAATAAACATAAGAAATATTGAGTATTTCGATAATAAAGTCATTCTATAGTTCAATCATAACAATTAATTAATCACTCAAGAGCAGCGTAACCTATGAAAAAATGTGATGTTCTTGCTATTTGCCATATTTCATCATAATTGATCATTACTTTGTTATAATTCTTATTTATACTTTAGTCACATCCTTAAATAATAAAGTTAAAGTGAATTTTATGAAAAAAATAATAACCCTGCTCTCCTTTCTAATGTTTTTGACTGCTTGTCAAGAAGACAGCATTGAGGATAACAATCAAATAAACGCGAATCAATCAATTCAAAGCCAACCCAATTCTAACCAAGAATTTAATTATTCTGAGTTGACGCCTTTTAAAATATTAAGCATGACTGAGGGGATTTATGAAAGTGCACCGGCATTGCAAATAAACCTAAGTTTACCCATAAAACCAGATTATTCTAATCATATTTCTGTGACTCATAAGCAGCAAACAGTGAGTGGAGATTGGATTATAAGTGAAAATGGCTTATCTTTATATTTCCCATTTATAGAATCTGACCAAAAATATTTAATTAATGTAAATTCGCAGCTGACTTCAGTTAACGGTAAATTAATTGATAAAACCTATAAAAAATCTATTCATACAAGAGCAGCACAGTCAAGAGTTCGATTTTTAACAGGTGGCCATACATTGCTAAAAAACAGTAACCAGTTGCCTATTGAAGCCGTTAATGTTGAAAACATTGATTTAAAATTTTGGAAAATTAAAATAGAAAAATATCAGGAATTTTTACGGTACCCAAATTATAGGGATAGCTATTCGTTAAATAAATTAAAGACTGTAGCTGACTTAATTTATACCGGACAATTTACTATTGATAGTGTTAAGAACAAAACTGAAATTCACAATATATCATTAACTGGGATTCCAGAGTTAGAAGGTCATGGCATATATTTTGTGACCATGGCTCCATCAGCAGATTACCCTTATGAATTTCAAACTTCTTGGTTTTCCATTACAAATATTGGCATTCAATCACGAAGCTTTAAAGACAGTATTGCAGTATTTACTCACAAAATTCCTGATGCCAGTGTTTATAAAGATGTTCAATTAACACTCTATAATAATAAACACGAAATCATTGGGCAAACTAAAACCGATCAAACTGGTTTTGCAGAGTTTAATACCACTGGACTTAAAGCCAATACAAGGGCCTCCTTAATCGTGGCTCAACAGGGTAATAATACTAACATTATTCGTTTAAATTCGCCCAAAATGGATTTATCCGACTTTTCTCTATCGCACAGAACTTATAAGCCTCAAGAATTGTTTTTGTACGCCCCACGTGATTTATATCGGCCTGGTGAAACAGTAAATATCAATGCACTATTGCGCAATGAAGATGGCCAGTTGGTGACTGCTTCGCCCATTCGTGTGGAAATAAAACGTCCAGATAATCGAACTTTTAAAACCTTGAATTGGCAAGGAGATGAATCAGCTTTTTATCAAACAAGTTTTAAAGTGCCTAGTGATTCATTAACCGGTAGATGGCGATTTGTGGCAAAATTGGCCAATAATGATGTATTCGAATATGCTTTTTCAGTTGAGGATTTCTTACCAGAAAGATTAAAATTGGACCTTAAAGCTGGCAATGAATCTGAACACATTGCTTTTAACGAAACGCCTAAAATCAAAGTACAAAGTGATTATTTATATGGAGCACCTGCATCTAAGAATCGTTTTGATGCAACGGTGACTGTTTATCCCAGTAATAATTTATTTGAAGAATTTAAAGACTATAGTTTTGGCTCCAATCATTACAGAGATTACGACCTTAATTTCACCACTAAAGCACAGACTTTAGATGAAAGTGGTTATGGTGAACTCACAATAAAGCCTAATTGGAATCAAACCAAATTCCCATTAAAAATTAGCAGTTATGTGAGCGTCTATGAATCTGGTGGTCGCCCAATTGCCAGAAAATTCAATCAAATTGCGTGGCCCTATAACCGTGCTATTGGCGTGCGCTCTCTTTGGAAAGGGAACTATGCCAGACCTAATCAAAACAATGGAGTTGAGTTAATAGCCGTTAATAAATCAGGAGAAAAAATTGCCTTAGAAAACGTTGAAGTGTTATTGATTCGTGAAAATTATAATCGATATTGGCATTGGGGGGATGATGGCTGGAGCTACAATAGAGGTGAAAAAAACATACCTGTTTATAGCAGTATAGTTAATATTAACGCTGATCAACCAGAAATGATTACACTGCCCTTAGAGTATGGCAGTTATAGAGTTGAATTGCGCCATCAACAAAAGCTGATTTCAAGTCACCAATTCTTTTCTGGATGGACTTGGTACGATCCAGAGTCTGCTAATGCACAAAGACCTGATCAAGTTAAATTGTTATGGAACAAGGATAGCTTAACAGCTGGCGAATCTGCCGAGTTAAAAATAACTGCTCCTTATATTGGCTCTGCTTTAATAACAGTTGAAAGTGATAAGCTACTTTGGAAAAAAACCATAGAAATGACTCAAGCTGAACAAACTATTGAGATTCCAATCGATACAAATTGGAATAGACATGACTTACATGCCAGTGTCATGGTGATTCGCAGTGGCGAAATCAAACGCAGAAATCTTCCAACTCGATCTTTTGGTATTATTCATCTGCCATTAAACCGTGATCAAAGAAAATTAGATGTCGTCATAGAACATCCAGAAAAGGTTCTTCCTGAGCAAACTGTTAGCATTAAAGTAAAAGCTAAAAACTTAACAAGTAATGCCAATGCATATTTAACCTTAGCAGCAGTTGATACTGGTGTTTTGAATGTGAGTAATTTTAAGACTCCCGATCCTTTTAGTTGGTTTTTTGAAAAAAGAAAGTACCTGGCTTCTATTCATGATATGTACGCCTCTATCATTGCCTTAAAAGATGGCAAAAACACACACCTTAAGTTTGGTGGAGATGCCGATTTAGAACATGGGGGAGAAGCACCCAAATCAGAAGTACAAATTGTATCATTATTCAGTGAGAAAGTAGAATTTAACGGTGACGGAGAAGCAGAAATCGAATTTAAATTGCCTTACTTTAATGGTGAGGTTCGATTAATGGCCATGGCATTTAATGAAAATCAATTTGCCTCAGCAGAAAGTCCAATGAAAATTGCTGCTCCCATTGTGATTGAAACATCCATGCCACGTTTCTTAGCTAAGGGTGATGTTACACATGCCACAATTGATGTGCATAACACAGAATCGACAACACAAACTGTAGATATAAAAATTCAAGCTTCAAGCTCTTTGAATTCTCAAATTATTGAAAAACAACTGGTATTAAAAGCCAATCAAAAAGAGATTATACAATTACCCATCATCAGTCAAATTCATGCAGGCCTTGGTCATATTGAAATCAATGCAAGCAGTCAAGAAAATACTGATTTTGTCCTCAATAGAAAATGGCGCATTGGTCTACGTCCAGCATACCCAGCGATTATTAATAAAACCAATAAAATGATTGAGGTGGGATCTCAATTCAGTGCTGATGCCAAAAGCTTTTCTGGGTTTGATGATACAGGTTTGCAATCAGTTCTTAAAATTTCTAACTCTCCCGTATTAAACGCAGAGGAACAAATTAAACATTTAATGGCTTATCCTTATGGCTGTCTTGAACAAACTTCCAGTCGTGCTTGGCCTTTGCTTTCAGTTGAAAAATCTGATTTAGCTCTCATTAACAGTGATCAGCAAAGTAAAATATTTGATCAGCGAGTCGATTTAATCAATGGGGCTATCAGCCGATTACTAGGCATGCAGCGCTACGATGGCAGTTTTGGATTGTGGAATAACAACAGTCATGAAGAATATTGGTTAACCGTTTATGTGACTGATTTCATGTTAAAAGCTCAAACACTGGGTTACACCATTCCCGAAAAATCTTTATCTAAAGCCATCAATAGAATACAAACTTATGTCAAAGGCAGGAATAATATCAACTCAGAACTGAGTCAATATTTAACTAATGCCAATCACTTTAAATTAAGTTACCAAGCCTATGCAGCATATGTATTATCGAATATCAATCAGATCAATTTAGGCGATACGCGCAAACTTTATGACAGTTACTCAGTTAATGCTAAAAGTCCATTACCGTTGGCTCATTTAGCCTCGGCTCTTGAAAAATCAGGTGACACAAAACGGGCTAACGAAGCTTGGTTAAAGGTGCTTGATTTCAAATGGGATCAAAATAGATTTGCTTATTATGGCGATTATGGCTCTAAGATTCGTGATCTATCGCAGATCATATTATTAGGATTAGATAGCCAATTAACCAATGATCTACCCAAATCAATGATGACATTTATTAAACCTTTACAAAAGGATTTATACAAACGAACTTACTTATCCACTCAAGAGAGGGGTGCAATATTTAAGTTAGCAAAAGCCTTAGATAAAAATAAAGATTTAGGTGTTGATTGGCAAGCCTTACTTACCATTGCTGAGAAAAAAGAAACATTGAATCAGTCTCAAGATTACACCCAAAACTGGTATGATTCAGATGCGAGTCGTGCATTTAATATTCAAAACACAAGCAATCAACCTTTGTTTGTAGATTTTTCTACTCAAGGTTATCTCAAAGAAGCCAAACCAGAAAGCCATGGAATCAGTGTAAAAAGAAGATTCTTCAATATTCAGGGGAATACTCAAGATTTAAGTACGCTTAAAACCGGAGATATGGTTTTGGTTCACCTCATGCTAAAAACAGATAAAGAGTACAGATACTTACCCGATGCCATGATTGTTGACTTATTACCGGCAGGTTTAGAATTAGAAAATCAAAATTTAGATAATAGTTTCAAATTAGGTGAGATTAAAATTGATGGTAAATCAATTGCACAATGGCAAAATAATAGCCGCATTAAACATGCCGAATACCGCGACGATCGTTTTGTTGCTGCGTTAGCTTTAAGTAGTTATAGAGATAACCATGTATTCTATTTAGCCCGAGCAGTCACTCCTGGCGAATACACAGTACCACCATCATTAGTTGAAGATATGTACAGACCAGAAATCAGAGCTATTGGTGATAAAGAAGTTAAATTAATTATTAAATGAGAGATCTTATGAAAGTAAAAATTAAAACAGCAAGTCTTAATGACTTAACTGAGGTTTCAAGGCTTTTTGATGCTTATCGCGTCTTTTATAAGCAAGATAGCAATGTAGATCTTGCCAGTGAGTTTCTAAGGCAGCGTATGGATAATTCAGAATCAGTCATTTTCTGTGCTACTGATGAATCAGGACAATATCTGGGTTTTACCCAGTTGTATCCAATTTTTTCATCTGTTTCTGTACAAAAAACCTGGTTGCTTAATGATCTCTATGTGGATGCCAAAGCCCGAGGTTTAGGAGTCGGAACCAAGCTGCTTAACCAAGCCAAAGATTATGCAAAACAAACAGGCGCAAAAGGCGTGGCTTTAGAAACTGAAATCACCAATGTAGGTGCACAAAAGCTTTATGAACATCTTAATTATGAAAAAGATAAAGAACATTTCCACTATTTTTTGAGTGTTTAGCTAATAATAATGTCTATCAACAACTCATATTGGATGTGAAGTTTCAACCTCGCCGTTCTGCCAACATCGGCAAGACTAAAGTCTCGCACCCGAAGGACGATAATTGATAGTTTGACTTAAATCATAATTAAAATATTTTTTATTTTCAATTGACTTATTGATAAGGCTAGATATAAACTGCAGCCAAATTAAATAATAAAAACTAAAAAAATCAACATGAAAAACCTTTTTGCACTACCATCGATACGCAGTCATCAGAATGATGAGAGGGACAGCTATGTCTAGGTTTTTTTAAATTATTAATGCAAATACGATTTATGAAAACCTGGAATTATCCAGGTTTTTTTTTGCCTTGCAAAATGAGTTGTGAGGTTGTAAGTAAAGACAGCTGTTTAGATTGCTGCATAAATTCAACTGTTCAAAGCTAAAAATGAGATTTTATAAGTATAAATGACCATTTTTTAACATAGAACAGATGAATTTATGTGGTGAGATTAACAGTTGAGGAGAATTTAACATGAGAAACTATGAAGTATATGAATCTAAAAACAAACACATAAAAGCATGGACTAAAGGCGTCCCTGTAGAACCTGAGGCACTCAAGCAGTTGCAAAATACCGCATCATTGCCTTTTATTTTCAATCACGTCGCAGTAATGCCTGATGTGCATTTTGGAATGGGTGCAACCATCGGATCGGTTGTCGCCACTAAAGGCGCAGTGATACCTGCAGCTGTAGGCGTGGATATTGGATGTGGAATGATGGCGATTCAATTGTCACTGAATGCCAATGATTTGCCGGAAAGTTTAAAACAAGTTCGAAATGAAATTGAAAAATGTGTGCCTGTTGGATTTGCCCAACACAGAGACAATGTATTGGATGATTCTCAAGTTAAGGTGTGGTCAAAAGATGTGAGAAATCTGGTTGATGAACATCCTGAGATTGCCAAAATGGTCAAGGATCCTATCGCTAAGGTCATGAATCAATCAGGCACATTAGGTGGTGGAAACCACTTTATTGAATTGTGTTTGGATGAAAACAATGACGTGTGGGTGATGTTGCATTCTGGTTCTCGTGGAATTGGTAATGTGATTGGTCGTCATTTTATTGAAAAAGCCAAGCAAGACATGCGTGTTCATCACATCAATCTAGAAGACACTAACTTGTCATACTTGAGTGAAGGCACACAATATTTTGATCAGTATGTGACTTGGGTAGAATGGGCACAAAAATATGCCGCAAAAAACCGCGAAGTGATGATGAATTTGGTGTTGGAAGTCTTGGCCAAACATTTGCCAGAATTTGGTGTTAAGAAACAAGCCATTAACTGTCACCATAATTATATTTCACGCGAAAACCATTTTGGTTCAAACGTGATAGTGACCCGAAAAGGTGCAGTGCGCGCACGTGTTGATGACTATGGCATCATTCCAGGATCAATGGGCGCTAAGTCTTTTATTGTGCGTGGACTTGGAAATGAAGATGCTTTTTGTTCTTGTTCACATGGCGCAGGCCGTGTGATGAGCCGAACCAAAGCCAAAAAGGTTTTTTCAATTCAAGACCACATCGAAGCAACCAAAGGTGTTGAATGTCGAAAAGATACAGGTGTAATTGATGAAACACCAAAGGCTTACAAAGACATCGATGCGGTGATGAACGCACAAAAAGACTTGGTTGAAATTGTGCATACATTAAAGCAAGTGGTGTGTGTTAAAGGCTGAAACTTGTTGTAGGGGCATTCCTTGTGGGTGCCTTTATAACTGGAGTTGATACTTTCTTTTTGAACAGCTAAGTAACACAGAGGTTCACTGAGAAGACACGGAGGTCCACAGAGGAAATAAAATGAATAGCAATAAACAAAAGAAGAAATACCTAAAAGCAAAACGAAAGCAAAGAGCTGAAAAACTTAAGCTTAAACGATTGAATCAACCTGAATATGGTCGTTTAAAAGCTGATCATAATCAACTGAAACATATCAATACTTATGGTTTTTTACCAGAATTCTATAAAGGCGTTGATTTTATTTGTAGAGACTGTGGGGCCAAAGAGGTTTGGTCTGCTGTTTCACAAAAGTTTTACTATGAAATTTGTAAGGGGCATATAGATGCCAGAGCGGTTCGTTGTAAGTCTTGTAGAAATATTATTAAACAAGATAAGAAGGAACAATGGGCTCATATGTTGGAGATGAACAATAAATTTGTTCATCCAAACGACTTGTTTTTTAATGATTTAGAAGCGTTTAAAGCCCAATATTATAATCGAAATTAATTTTATTATTATGGATATTAATGAATATTACAAAAGAGCTGAAAGTATTGTTTATCGTATTGAAGGTGTATGTACAACATTGAACGACGCATTAAATTATAATTCTGACAATGATCATCCATCATTATGGATTCCAAATGTACAAGCTGCACTCAATGGGTTTTTTAAAGTGAATCCAAAACATGAATTATTTGAAGAAATTTTGCAGTTATATATTCAGGGTGAAATAATGGAAAGTAAAGCAAGCAATAAGGATTTTCCTATTTGTTTTGTTATTGGTATTATATTCGGCTGGTTCTTTTCTTGATACTACATTTCTAAAATACAATAAATGTAGGCTGGGTTGTAACCCAACAATTCGGATTTTGAATTTGATTATATGATTGTGTAAGAATGTAGGGTTACAGCCCAACCTACTATTCTAGTAGATTTAAATTGATGATAATTGAATAAGAATAAAAAAGGAAAGCGAGGAAATTAAGAATGATGAAGACATTTAAAATACAAAATTTACTAGCTCCAACATGGAGTGAAAGATTAAAAGCTGAGCAAGCCTTACTTGCAGAAGTTTTAGAGGAACTTGAAGATACAAATGTTTTGAGTGAAGAATTAAAAAAAGAAATTGATAATTTAAGTCCATCACCTGAAATGTTTTTATCAGCAATGGTTGCTTTTTGGGCGGATGTTTCTGAGAAAACATTTCATGAGAGAATGAAAGGATTTATTCATAAATCTGAACCTTATTCTGCTAAAAAATGGTCTAGTTCTTATCTTATGCAATTTCCGATGACTCCAAAACAAGTTCCTAAAGCAGGTATGTTAATGCCAGGTTTATGGGTTTGGAGCTTTATTTCTAAACTAGGAAATTTTTGTAAAATGGTTGAATCTCAGCTTATAGCCTGTTTATATCACCCTGAGCCTGTAGTATCCGATGCAGCTGAAAAAGCTTTTGGTTCAGTTGATACAATTAGTGATGAAAGTTTTAGTGCTTTCTTATACTTTGCTGATAAGCAAGGAAGAAATGGTAATATATGGGACCGTTCAATAATAATTGCTAAGCATGTTGATCAATCTAGATTAGAACTAGTGTTAAATGGTCTTCATGCGAATGTAGATGAAAAATTGAGTAATACCAGATTTACTATTATTCAATACTTAGAAGCTGATTTAGCGAGGGTTGCGTGTAAGTATTTACTTAACAAACCTATGCAAAACTGGTCAGAAAAGCAGCTTGCTGATTTGATCTATACATTAAATAAACAAATCAATGTTGTAGATTTTGATCAAACTGAGCTAACTTATATTGAAAATCTTTCACAGCATAAGGATGAAAATATTCGATCTTCAGTTGCTGGATTTTTAGCGACGCTTGATCCAAACAAATACATACAAACATTAACACAATTGAGTCATGATTCACATGCTTGGGTTCTGATGAGCCTTTGTACGGGATTAACCCATCAACCTAATTTGCCAGAAAAATTGGTGAGAACTATTCTTACAAGAAGTTTAAATAATTTTGATGGATACGATGGTGAACCACATGATAGTGCTGTTCAATTATTAGTTGGAATGGGAAATGAATCAATCGTTTATATTGATCTCGTTCAAAAATACTGGAATAAATTAATGGCAACAGATGATGTGGATTATGGAGAAATTACGCATATCCTGGACATCATTGATCACTTAGGAAATTCAGCTGTCGTATTTTTGGAAGGTTTAGAACAAGCACTTGTTAGTTTTGATGATGAGGACGAAGATGATGAACTACCATCATTAGATGAACCTAACGCTGTTCCTGAAATAAAGAAAAATATAAAAGAGCAGATGATTGCCTCTGGTGCTACTGATGAAGACGCAGCACAAATAACAGAATTTAATGGCGTTTTTTTAGACGCGTTTGCCGATAATTTAGATGAAATACAAGCAGGCATCGATAAAGATGAGTTGGAGTATGAAAATCAAATGCGAGAAAATTTTGGTGATGATTGGGATACTGACGATGAAGATTGTGACGAAGTAGAATATGAGTACGATGATGACGATGAAATAATGCGGTTAAAAGCTAAAATATTAGAACTTAAGAAAATTAATATCGTCCCTAAAAGATGAAAACTATAAAATTTATAATTGGGGTATTTCTTTTTTTATTTGAAGATTTTGTTAGGTTTGTAAAAGAAAAAATGACGAAATTACGTTATAAAATTGAGCTAGGAGGTAAAAATGGCTTGAGAGTAACAGGGCTCTGGCGTTATCCAGGTCGATTTCAATCTAAAGATCAAATTATAGATTTATGCCTCAATCTTAAGCCTAATAAAAATATATCAATTGCTGTGCGCTGGAAAGAAAATGATTTTTACAGTCATCAATTTGAGATTTTGGCTAACGAAACTAGTGGTTTTGATATTGAATTGCTTGAAGCTGATTCTCAATCGTATTTGTATCTGAAAACAGTAAAAAGAGAACAATTAAATTCAATTATTTTCACCATAGAAGATCAATGTGATAATCCGAAAGAGAATGGATTTAAACTAGAGTATTTTTAAGATCAACTTAAAATAAGAATAAATGTTGTAAAGTGGAATTGTAATTTGAGTTAATAATGATTAAATCAATAGAAATAAATTAACATAATAAAAAATGCACAGATCAGAATTTTAAAACTATTGAAACAAGAGTTCTTTCAATTAATAAAAAGTATTTATTCAAACTAAATCTGAATTAAACTATGCCTCTTTTTATTGCACGAACGGATTTTCGGATTTATCCGACCCAAGAATACTGGGTAGGTGTATCAGCAATCTAGGTCGGATAAATCCGAAAATCCATTCGTGAAATCATTATTTCGGGTTCGGGGTTTTATCCTCTCCTATTAATTTAAGATTCTTGTTAACCTCATTTCAACAATACCCAGTTTAAGCCGATTAATATTTTCAGAATCATAATCAAGAACAACAAGTTGTTTAGCAGCCTTTGCCATTTTACTATTACCTTTGATTGTAACAAGTTTATCTCGACAGGCTTGAGTTAAAGGGATATTTAAATCAATTAGGCACTCTAATAGAAACTCGGCTAAGTGAAATAAGTTACGTAGTTTTAAATCGATTTTAGATAAAACTCCTTGAATCAGCTGGCAGATACTATAAGCATGTAAGGAAGACACAGGTGCGATTTGTTTAAAAGAATCGCTTATACGATTGAATTTTGTATCTTTGCCTTCTATTAATTGTACTAAAGCATTGATAGCAAAATTTTCATTAATCTTACCAAGATCTAGGGCTTCAATATAAGCATCAATACAAGTGTATTTGGCATCTTGGTCAACGGCATTGAGCCCCATAAATAATAAAATGTGTAAGTTATAACTCAATGGATAAGGCGTTTGAAATAATCCTTGGAAACAACCAAAAGTAGGGTACATGTTGCTGCTTTTAGTATCTAAATGACCTGATGAGCTTTTTATAGCTAATGCAGTTAGGGGTTCTAAATTATTAGGCCAAAGTGAAAACATCCATTGAGTAAGCCAAGTGTTATTCAAATGATAACTCCAAGATCTGGCTTGAGGATCATGTCGGTGGATGGCAATGGTTGGTAACTGGTTCCAACTTAAACTTTGTTTGAAATGTTGTATCAAGTTTAGCTTATTAAAAACACTATCATCAAATTCAAATAGTGTTTTGTCTATTCCAAAGATGATATTTTGCTCGAAGACTGCATAGTTGAATTCGAGATTTGCGGTTATTGAAAATTCTAACTGGGTTGGCTGAACTCCACCTGGAAAATCATTCTTAAGTTTTAATACTTTAAACTCATCACTCCAATCTTTATTTGGTGATCTACATCGTGCTGCAGTTATCCACAAATCATAATCTTTTTTATCTTTGTGACTTATGTCTAATTCAGCTCCCATCATAAACTGGGCTATCCTTCCTAATTCTCCAGTGAGTTTGTTTGCTTTTTCTAATGCATCTCTTTGATCTGTAGGGATTAGACGCATTATCGATTGACAAAAATCATGGCGATCTAACTCCAATCTACTTTCTTGGAAGGCTTGAATTCTTGCTATCCAAACCTCTGGGTCTATCCAACCGTTTTCATGAGTGGGAGCAGATATTAAATGATAGGACTGATTATTTGAGATTCTTTGTTGAAGGTTTTCTAGTCTTGAAATTAAAGTCTCGTATTCAATATAATAATGCTTTTTCCTTAATTCTTCATGACTGCCATTCAACCAAGATAGTAATAATGATTTAAAGGCAACGCGAATATCTCCCCAAAAGGCAACCAAGCTTTCATGAATCTCAAACTCTTTATTCAAGCGATGTAACAATGGGGCGACTTTACTATCAAAGTCAGTATCTTTCTGATCACACAATCGGCTCAAGCCATCTAAAATTCGTTCAAAGTCATTACAATCAGTAAGTCCTTCCACAGCTGAAGAAATCACTTGAATTAAAGTGTCGATATCATTGATTGGCTCAATTTCTTGACAGTGTTGTTTAATGGAAAACAGTAATACCTCTGGTTGGATAGATTTAATCTTGCCAATATCATTTTTTGATAAATCAATTTCATCTAAACCTAATTTGGTGAGAGTTTGTTTGGGAGTGTTGTTTATGAGTTCAGTGATTTCTTGTAAGTCAATCTCAGTAACTGGTTTTTCTTTTTCATCTTGATTTTGTTTCTCGATCAATTTAAATAATGTAGAGCGCAAAGATGGATTAATATATTCAGATAAGCCTTCTAATTCTTTCTTATTGTTTTCAGTTAAACATTGTTTTATTTCACCTAGGATGCTTAAAGAGAGATTTTGTACATCTCCATTTGGGTGTCCTAATGCTTGAATGAGGACTGGTATTAATTGACGATTGTCTTTGTTAGCCTTTTTAATTAAGGTGGCTAGTAATTTTAATACTATAACTGAGTTGCCTTTAGCTGTTTGGGTAAACACGGCAGGAGCTTCAGCTAAAAAGGATTTTAAATCAAGCTTGTTTGTCTTCTCTAATTTACTTAAGTGTTTAAGTGCAAATTTAACAATATGGCCAACTTTACTTGGTAATAATGAGGTCAACTTATCTTGTCGATTAGATAGTTCTTCTAGAGTTGGTTTAAACCGATCAAATAATTTATGCATTCCCGATAATTGATTTTGTTTGATATCATTGTGCAGTCCATCGAGAATTTCATCTAATAGTCTTTGTCTATCAAGGAGGCCTTCTTCAGAAAATGTTAGAATTACATTGGGCCAAGTCTCGATTACCTCTGGTGTTTCATAATCATGTCGATGAGTATGAAAATAATTAGAATTAAAACCATCATGTTCAACTTTAAACATATTCCAAATGTCATCTAGATGTTCAATATTTTGTTTTAATCTTTGAGATAAGGATAAATACTTTTCTTGGTTGGATTCACGGTGTTCTTCTGCAAAATATTTTACAAACTCTTTAGTATAACCATCTGCTTTAGGCTTGTTACATAGGCCTTTAAATATCCATTCATAGATTGTTGAAATTGGAATTTGTGGACGTTCTTGATTAAATTCAAACTCAAGCCAATCATTCAACCATTCAGGGTTTCTATCAGAAATAACTTTCATAAGCCCTTTTAGAGAATAAGGCCATCTAATTCTTAAATCTTTAACTATTGATAATGGACATAAAGCAAAACAAGCAATTTTACTATTAACTTGCCCTAAATATGAACAATTATAAATTTCCATTTTATTTATTGCATTAATAAGATATGGTGAAGAGCATTTATTTGCAGATAATCGATTTGCTTGTATCCATATTTTATTAGCATGATTTGAAAGCCTCTTACGTCTTTTTTCATCTAAATGTGTAAATTTATCTGCAAGTTGTAGTGGATCTTTAACTTCAAAAATGATTCTTTCTAACTCATCCTTAGTCATGTTTTTTTATCCCTTAATAACTCTTCATATAATTGCGCAGCCAAAATATGTTTACAAACGCCACGTTTTCCATGATATTTGCTAAACCAAGGGCAGGTACAGGTATATTGTTCGTTGTTGATATTGACTCTATGATTCACTGATGTGCCTAGAATTTGATAAGTTGTGGAATCGTTGTCAATGGATATTTGTTTGATTTTGCCTGTCTCAATTATTTTACGGGCATTTTTTAATCGCGGTTGTAGGTTTTCAACTTTATCGTATTCAAAAGGAAGTTCGCGGTGATAATAATGTTGACTAAAGGCATCAAATCCAACCAATCCACGCGATCCCATAACCGATAAAGCATTGCTTACATCTGTAGGTGATATTTTGGTTTTGTGACTGATGTTTTCAATCGATATTTGAGATTGCCATTTGAGTTGGGCTTTTATATTGGCAAGTACTTTATCGTCTGTTTTTTGAGCTAAATCTTGTAGGATTTGTCCTTCTCCTGAAAAGCCACGGTAAATTTCAGGGCTGATCATTAAGAAAAAAGAACCGATGGGATAACACACTTCCCAAGCGCTACAACCATTGATTTCATCACACCAAATACGTAGTGATTTTGCTTTAAATAACAAGGGTTCAATAACTTTGACTCGATGAGTGCCAAGGATTGGCACAGCTCCTTTTAGTGCTCTATGGCTGATTCTTAATCCTTTACCAGCAGAAACGACATAAATTGGTTTTTTTGGAACTGATGATTTTGGCAAGCTTCTGACAAAGCGCAAGGCATCTGCAGCATTGACTTCCATAGTTAATTTTAACTTGGGTAAATAAGCTTGTAATTCACTAAAGCCTTTAATCCAACGAATAGGCATCTTGACTTTTTTTTCTATGGTTTTGTTTTCTTCATGTGTTAAAGCGACTTCACTTTTACCAATTGAAAACTGAATGTCTTGTTGATCTCGTATTTTATTTAAAGCCAAACGCATGGGTTGATTGAAATCGACATTGGTAGTGCCACGTTTGTGACAGTCGCCATCAAACATTTCAGCTGGTAAATCGGCTCGTACATAAACCCCGCAACAACCACTAAAACCTTCTACTCGCAATAATTCTTCATTACTGGTCAAGACAGGATCTGTAAAAGGTGGAATGGGCAAATAATAATGGGTGCGAACCACATCACTTAAAGTCAATAACATATCTGCAATGATTCTGGGGTGCCGCATTTTGCCATCAAAAAAGTACGGTTGTTGATGGTCTAAGTTGCAAGTTGCCAAAGACAATTGTGGTTTTTTATCGAGCCGATATAAGCCTGATTGAAAAGCGTAGTTGTAAGTATAATTAAGTGAAGTAGCCAT
>Ga0316204_10006603_pt1 | contig 17716 bp, 16 predicted proteins | sample 6monrhotite_MG_2_FD_205661 | JGI IMG/M metagenome (GOLD analysis project Ga0316204, IMG submission 205661) | Microbial mat bacterial communities from mineral coupon in-situ incubated in ocean water Damariscotta River, Maine, United States -... | ecosystem: Environmental > Aquatic > Marine >... | reverse complement strand
CACTGTTCGCACCTTAGAAGGCGAATTAATGGCTTGTTTAAAGAAAAACAAAGTTGACGTTAAGAAAGAGAAATTGAAGTACGGCAAAGGTAAATTCGCAGCAATAGCAGCGTATATGACCAGTACGTCTAAAGGCCAAAAAATTAACGTTGTAATCGATCCAAGCAAAGCTTCAATGGCTATGTATGAGCGTGGTAAAACTCATTTCTACGCAAAACGTGGTCAGTTGAACTTCTCTTGTGCAGATTGTCACGTTTATAACCATGGCATGATGGCTCGCGGTAACTTACTCAGTCCTGCATTAGGTCATACGTCTCACTTCCCTGTATGGCGTCGTAGTTGGGCTAAGAAAACGGCTGCTAAAAAAGGCAAAGCTAGCCCATACGATGGCTTCGGTACAATCCAACGTCGTTATGGTGGTTGTAACAAGCAAGTTCGTGCAAAACCTTTTAAAGGTAAAGGCGGCAAGCAAAACCCAGAGTACGTTGCTCTAGAGTATTTCCATACTTATATGAGTAACGGTATCAAAGTTAATGGTCCTGCTGTTCGTCAGTAAGATTTAACAATTGTTTTGATACAAAAGCCCGGCTAACGCCGGGCTTTTTTTATGCCTACCTTTAAATACTCCATTTCTTGCACTATATTTACTCAAGTTTTACTCCACAAAAAGTATGTTATTTGATAACAATTTTTAATACCCTACTTGATCTCTTGGTTAATATTTATTATATTAGTCAAATCTTATATTAGAACAAACTAATATTATAACTGGAGTTTATTATGTCTGAAGTCATTATCGATGTTAGAGAACACGACGAGTACGAAATTGAACATGTAGAACACTCAATTAACGTACCCCTCTCTTCGTTTACTTCTGTAGTGCCTGGAGTATTGGCGCAACTGAAAGACAGAAAAGTTACTTTCCTATGCCGTGGTGGTCTCCGCGCACAACAAGCTTTCGAGCAAGCTAAAGGCCTTGGCTATAACGATGCACACGAATTCAGTGTTTATGAAGGTGGCTTAATGAAATGGATTGAAAACGGCAATCCTGTAATGAAAAAAATGGGTAAAACGCCGCTTCCTTTACAACGCCAAATGCAAATCATTATGGGTTTAATGTTCGTCCTTTTTGCAGCACTTGGGGCACTTGTGGACCCAATGTATTCAGTGGCTAATGTCGCTTTTGGTGCGGGTTTATTTTTCGCCGGCCTAACTGGTGACTGTGCTGTTGCAGGCATTTTAGCTAAAGCACCCTGGAATAAAGCCGATCCAACTTTAAAAGATAATTACTGTAAAGCCTCTGGCAACTGCTCGTAAATACCAATTTAAATTAATTTATTAGGTGAACCACTATGAAAATACGTCAACTTTTTGATTATGACACATGGACATACACTTATTTGTTATGGGATGAAGCAACCAAAGAAGCGGCCATTATTGACTCTGTTAAAGAGCAATTTGAACGCGATGTGAAATACATTAACGACTTAGGTCTTACTTTAAAATACGCCTTGGAAACTCACATTCATGCTGACCATGTTACCGCAGCGGGTAAATTACGTGATGAGTTAGGTGCAGAAACGGCTGTTCACATTGAAGGTGGAGCTGAGTGTGCGGATATTCAAATTCAAGAAGGTAATGAGTTTTCATTAGGCACTCAAGTCATTAAGGCATTACACACTCCAGGACATACTAGCGGTGATGTCACTTACGCAATTGATGGAGCACTCTTTACTGGCGATGCTTTGTTGATCCGTGGTTGTGGTCGTACTGATTTCCAACAAGGCGATTCTGAGACTTTATATCACTCTATCACAGAAATTCTTTTCCAATTCCCTGATGACACTGTTGTTTACCCAGGCCATGATTACTCTGGCTTTAGTGAATCAACTATCGGTGAAGAAAAAGCGTTAAATCCTCGTTTAGGTAACGCTAAACCTAAGAAAGAATTCACAGATATTATGGACAACATGGATTTACCTAAACCAAAACGAATTGATGTTGCTGTACCTGGCAATGTTGCTTGCGGTTTAGTTTAATATTGGTTGCTGCCTTATCCCTTTACTCTGTTTAGAGATAAGGCAGCTCTATGCACTCTTTGTCACCCGCTCCACACACTTAGTTACGTTGAATCAAAAATCTAGTTTAAAAAAGAGAAATCTCAATTTAGATTAATTCCTATCTTATTGATTCAACGGCAAAATATAACCTTCAAAGCATTCCAGTATCTTTCTAAAGGTTATAATACAGTATATAATCAACGGCTAATAACCGCTTGACCATGGCAGCGATGCCTTTTCGCAACGTTTCATCCATACGCTTCGAGTAACTTCTGCGGAAATTTTTAAACCTTAAACTGATATCGGAGAAATCTCTTGTCTATTGCTATTGGTAATTTAAATAAGAAAAACATTATTGCAGCTGTTGTCTTCATTTTGCTGGGCTTTTACTTGAGCAGCATTGTCCCTTCAATTGAAATTGCCTGGGTCACGGCTATATTGTTGTTCACAATTTATCTCTTTGCATTTGAAATTGTTGAAGTCGATGTTGCAGCAGTCACTGTTATGGTCGTGCTTGGTTTAACCGGCCTATTTGCTTCTTATATGGGATTATCAGAACCTTTAGTTGAACCGAGGAATCTCTTTAATGGTTTTGCCGGTAACGCCGTTATGTCGATTGTTGCCGTAATGATTATTGGTGCCGGTCTTGATAAAACAGGCTTAATGACAAAAGTTGCTAGCTTTATCCTTAAAGTCGGGGGTAATACCGAACAGCGTGTCATTCCAATCGTATCTGGTACTGTTGGCATTATTTCTAGCTTTATGCAAAATGTCGGTGCAGCCGCTCTCTTTTTACCTGTTGTTAGTCGTATTTCTGCGCGCACGGGTCTACCAATGTCACGCTTATTAATGCCTATGGGATTCACTGCAATATTAGGCGGTACAGTAACAATGGTTGGCTCAAGTCCACTTATCTTATTGAATGACTTAATACTGACATCAAACTCTGCATTACCAAAAGATGTTACACCAATGGAAACGTTTAATATTTTTGACGTAACTCCAATTGGCTTAGCTCTAGTTGCAACAGGTATTATCTATTTTGTGCTTGCCGGTCGATTTGTCTTGCCGAAAAACAAGTCTGAATCCAATACAGCTTCAAGCGCCATGGACTACTTTAAGGAACTTTACAATCTAGACTATGATTTGAATGAAATTATTGTACCGAGCGAAAGCAGCCTTGTAGGTCACATTTTTGAAGACGTAGAACATAAATATAAAATTCGAATTATAGCCTTGCGTCGTGGTACCGACGATTTGCGCATTGGTGCCGGCGGTGTTGCTCGTGACACCCCTATTGAGCCTGAAACAGTGTTGGGTGTTATTGGCTCACCATATGCAATACAAACATTTGTTGATACCTTCGGTTTAAAAACTCAAAAACAATTGGTTAGTTTTACTGAAGCACTATCTTCTGCAAAAGCAGGTATTGCTGAAATTGTTGTTCCACCAAGCTCATCAATTGTTGGTAAAAGTGCTCGTGATGTCTGGATGCGTAAAACTTATGGCTTATCTTTACTTGCTATACTTCGTAATGGGGAAACTATTCGCGAAGGCGATGGTGTTCGCGACTTAGCATTTCAAGCAGGCGATACTCTTATAGCTCATGTAACATGGGATGCGCTTGACCGATTAGCTAAAGATAAGAAAAACTTTGTTGTTGTTACAACTGAATATCCACATGAAGAAGTCCGCCCAGATAAGCTCGGGTTCGCTTTATTCTTTTTTGCTATCGCACTAAGCTTAGTTCTTTTCTCTGACTTACGTTTATCAATTTCATTACTTGTTGGTGCCATGGGCATGGTATTAAGTGGCGTTCTAAGTATGGACGAAGCCTACCAAGCTGTTAGCTGGAAAACCGTTTTCTTGCTTGCGAGTTTAATACCACTTGGTTTTGCGGTTGAAAGCTCCGGTACTGCAGCGTGGATCGCAGATGCAACACTAAGATTTATGGGTGATGTACCAACTTGGGTCTTACAAGCTGTTATTGCAATATTAGCCACATTCTTCACCTTAGTGATGTCTAACGTTGGCGCGACCGTTTTACTTGTTCCTCTTGCTGTAAATATTGCAATAGGCGCAGGTGCAGACCCGGCTGTATTCGCTTTAACAGTCGCTATAGCGACTTCTAACTCCTTCTTAATTCCAACGCATCAAGTTAATGCATTAATAATGGGGCCAGGTGGATATCGTGTGCCTGACTTCCTAAAAGCAGGTGGCATTATGACTGTTCTATTCTTGGTTGTATCTCTAAGTATGCTAAATATTGTTTTCTAAAATCAAAGAAACAAAATTAAAACGGGGCAAATAAAATCTGTCCCGTTTTTGTTTTTACTTAAGGAAATTTCATGACCAAAGTCCTTATTACATTAATCACACTACTATTACCAAGCTTATCGTTTGCATCATCCGAAGCTATGGAAACTCTAGATCTAACAAGCCACCCTGTTGGCTATATGGCTTTAGCTATTTTTGTAATTGCTTATTTGCTTGTTATGGCCGAAGAGTTTACTCATCTACGTAAATCTAAACCTGTTATTTTAGCTGCTGGACTCATCTGGGCTTTAATTGGCTATGTTTATGTTAGTAATGGTATGAATCACACTGCAGAAGCTGCGGTGCGTCATAACTTACTAGAATACACAGAGCTGATGTTGTTCTTGTTAGTTGCCATGACTTACATTAACGCAATGGCTGAACGCAAAGTGTTTGATGCCTTACGCGCATGGCTAATTAATAAAGGGTTTGGATTCCGCTCTCTATTTTGGATAACAGGTGTTCTTGCATTTTTCATCTCACCTGTTGCAGATAATTTAACAACTGCCTTACTCATGGCGGCGGTTGTTATGGCTGTTGGAGGAGATAATCATAAATTTGTTGTACTGGCCTTAATCAATATTGTTGTCGCAGCTAATGCCGGTGGTGCATTCAGTCCATTTGGTGATATCACTACCTTAATGGTTTGGCAAAAAGGCATTTTGCAGTTTTATGATTTCTTTGATTTATTTATCCCTGCAGTTGTTAACTTTGTCGTACCTGCTGCGATTATGCATTTTGCTATTCCCAACGAAAAACCTGATGTAGTAAATGACTCTGAAAAAATGAAACGTGGTGGAAAAACTATTGTTGTACTATTTTTGTTAACCATCGTAACGGCTGTCAGCTATCACAACTTCCTAAATTTACCCCCAGTAATAGGTATGCTAACCGGCTTAGCTTATCTACAGTTTTTTGGTTATTACTTAAAAATGACTCATCAGCTTGCTGATAGTAATGATGAAACTACTGAAGCCCAACCCCAAGTAGGAGCTATTATTCCTTTTGATATTTTCAACAAAATTGCCCAAGCAGAATGGGATACTTTATTGTTCTTCTACGGCGTTGTTGTTGCGGTAGGCGGTTTAGGATTCATTGGTTATTTAGGCATGGCTTCAGATGTGATGTATACCCAGTGGGGCGCAACTTCAGCGAATATTGCTGTGGGCTTGCTTTCTGCAGTTGTTGATAATATTCCAGTGATGTTTGCTGTATTAACCATGAACCCGTCCATGAGTGATGGCCAATGGCTACTTGTCACGTTAACTGCCGGTGTTGGTGGTAGTTTGTTGTCTGTCGGCTCTGCTGCAGGTGTCGCTCTAATGGGACAAGCACGTGGAATTTATACTTTCTTTGCTCACCTTAAATGGACATGGGCCATTGGTTTAGGTTACGCCTCAAGTATCTTAGTCCATATGTGGTTACAAGATATGCTTTAATACAAAAGTCTCTCTTAGCTTTAGGTTCATTTAAAGCTATGTAACATTAAATAAAACGGGCTCAAATTCTGAGCCCGTTTTATATTGAAGTGTTTATCTGATATCTATTTTCTTACTACTGATATTAATTATGTTTTTTTGCTTGTTGCTGTGCTTTCCATAGAATGACTTGCAAAGCTGGCGCCGATACCATTATAGAAGTTATATATATAATCTGCGCCTGCTTTTTCCAAGGCTTCCACCTCATCATCAAAAACTACCGTAACAGTAATCGTACCGGTAAAACCAATGTTTCGCAGTTCTTTTGTCGCCAAAACTTTAGCGGTCGCTTCAGGCATAGCAAGCATAATAGTATGGACTCTACCTAGGTGTATGTTGCTCCAGAGTCCGGGATCTTCTGCATCAGCATAAAGCACTCTCCGCCCTTGTTGGCGATGCTCTTCTACTTTTACCGGATCAGAATCTAAACCAATAACACGTTTCTGTTGCTGAGCGAGTAAATCGTAAGCGCCACTGCCAACACGCCCCATACCAATAACCATAATATGAGAATTACCAATATGAATCGGCTCATCATCTGGGTGATGTTTAGATGATTCAAATTTCTTCAACCAGTTTTCTAACCATCCATAAATTTCATGTGAATAGCGATTAAATGGTGCCGCAATAGTAAAAGAGATAGCAACACTGAGGGCTAACAGCACCATCCATTCATTGCTCAACCATTCATTACGCGCAGCCATGCTCGCAACAATTAATCCGAACTCACTGAACGTAGCCAGAGAAAGGCTAGCAAGAAATGCCGTACGGGCGCGTAGACGAAACATAACCATGATGCCAAAAAATAGCACAAGCTTTATAATGATGAGTAGGTTAATCCATAAAGCACTAATTAAAATATCAAGCGTTGGATATCCCATCAGGCCAATTTGTAAAAAGAAGCCAACCAGCAAAATCTCTTTTAGCCCCCAGATAGCATTTGATACTTCAACCGCACGTTTATGATCAGCCAGTAATATGCCAAATAACAGAGCGCCTAGCTCTGAACTTAAACCCAAATATTCAAAGCCATGCCCGCCTACAACAACAGCAAGGAGCAAACCATAGAGTATGACCAATTCACCGTGACCAGAGACATCAAGTAATCGATGTATGAGCGGTCGAATGAAAAATATGCCTAACAATAAAATAGCGAAAGGCGATGGCACAACGCCATTTCCAAAACTCAACACAGCAATTGCGACCAAGTCTTGCATAATTAAAATGCCGATAGCGAGTCGACCATGGAAGGCGCTTAACTCTTTCTTACTTTCTAGCACTTTAGCGGCGACGACAGTACTTGAGAAGGATAAGGCAATCGCAACAATCAATGCTAATTGCTCATCAAGTCCAAAAACCGTCACATTAGCAACATAGACAAGACCAATCATCACTGCCATATGCAGCACAGAGCCAAAAAAGACTTCTTTGGTGATAATAGATCGTAAGCGTAGTTTTAGACCAACACTAAATAACAGTAATAAAACTCCCACATGGGCAACCTGATTCAGAATCTCATTCGTTTCATGCCCAAGAGAACTAAGTAAAAATCCCGTAGCCAAATAGCCCACTAATGGAGGCAATCCTACTAGGCGCATGAATAGTCCAAGGACAAAGGCGATGCTAAGCCAGATTGTGGCGGTTATCATTTAGTAAAATCTCTTTATATCAATCATGTATAAGAAATTATCACATATAGCTCGATAATATTAGCCATAAAATAGACCGTAACTTAAAGTTTTATTGCTGATAAAATCTCACATCGCGCAAAAACTAATATTCCCAATAATTTCAATGAGTTATGATTGTTGGTATGTAGATGCGTCTATCTGTTAGCAGTCGATTTCATTTAATGGATATATTCGAATTCTATGCCCTTTTAAAATACAAGTATGTCATTGAACTGAGAAAAATGATTTATGGAAAGAGAGCGTTTTCTATTCATCCTTTTATTCGTGACTTAAAAAGATCCTATTAAATGTTAATAAATGTAAAAAAATTTTACTATTGAGCTACAAAATCATGGCAAAGACATCTCATACAATTATTTCTAATAGATCCTAAATTCCTGTAAAATAAAAACCTGATTCATAGATATACGAGATAAGCTATCAATACAAAAAAAATAGTTATTACTTATGGAACATTCGACATGTTTCATAAAGGCCATCTGAGACTATTAGAACGCGCTAAAGCATTAGGTGACTACCTTATTGTAGGAGTGACTGATGAAAATTATGATCGCTCTCGTGGCAAATTAAATGTTATTGAAAGTACTGAAAAACGTTTACAAGCCATTAAGATGATCGATTTTGTCGATAAGGTCATTATAGAAAAACATAAAAAGCAAAAAGCCGAAGATATGGTGAAATATAATGTTGATATTTTCGCTATTGGTGATGACTGGGAAGGTTCATTCGACTATCTAAATAAATATACTCATGTTGAGTATTTACCTCGTACAAAAGGCATATCCAGCACCGAACTAAGAAGAGATAACTTTGATGTCATTAAATTAGGCATCGTCGGCCTAGGCCGAGATACTAAAGCCTTTATTGATGAAGCTGAGCATGTACCAAACCTGAAGATTAATCGCATCTATTCACCCGACTTACCTATCTTGAAAGAGTTTACTCAACAATGCCCAAGGATTAGATATGGGCATGACAATTATGATGAGTTTTTAGACACGAGCATAGTAGCTGTCTATATAGATACGGCATTAGAAGATCATTACACGCTTATTAAAGAAGCATTATTGGCTAAAAAACATGTCTTATGCGAAAACCCACTTGCGCTATATAAAGGTGAATTAATCGAGTTACTCTCTATCGCCAAAAAAGAAAAAGTCTTGCTTCTCTCTGCGCTGAAAACAGCCTTTTTACCCGCGTTCAATCAGTTACTCACCGAGTTGGATAAAGGAATTATTGGCGACATTAAAGAAGTAAGAGCAACACGTACTACACTTTATAAAGAAAAAGATTATCCCGATACCTTTATGGCACAGGGTGCGACCAATATTTTATCCTCTTACCCCTCTTTACTTGTTAATAAGGTTTTAGGTGAAAGTAAAGACATCACTTTTTTTGACCAAGGCACTGAAGGGTATGATGTTTCTAACCTTATTATCAGTAAACATAAAGGCGGAGCTATTGGTATTTCTAACGTCGCAACCGGTATTAAGGCAGAAGGCGACGCGGTAATTTCTGGAACGAAAGGTTATGTTTATATCCCTTCACCCTGGTGGTTAACCAAACAATTTCATTTACGCTTTGAAGACGAACATAAAAGCCAAACATTCAAATATGAATTTGATGGCTGCGGTCTACGCTACATGATTGCCGAGTTTGCGTCATTGATTCAACGAGGTATGCGTAAATCAACTATGTTGTCGCCTAAAGATATGATTCGTATTAATAGAGTACTTCTAGAATATAACGAAAGAAAGTTTAAAGAATTGGACAAAACTCAAAATGATTTATGAAGACTACGCGATTTTTACTCCAGGCCCTGTAAAAATGTCTGACGAAATATTACAGCTGGGTGCAAAACAAACGCCTTACTTCAGAAACAGTGAGTTTTCAGATGTGACCTTTACCTGCGAAAATTCGCTTTTAGAAATGGTTAATGCTCCGCAAGGTTCTAAAGTTATTTTCTTAACAGCATCTGGAACTGCAGGTATGGAATCTGCAGTGATGAATTTGCTCAATGAAAATGACAATGCATTAGTGGTTAATGGTGGAGGATTTGGTACACGGTTTGTAGATATATGTGCCACACACGGAATACCGCATAGCAATTTTAAAGTTAAAAACACCAACCTAACAGACATTGAAAATTTAGTACCCGATGAAAATTACACAGCGCTAATCGTAAATGCACATGAAACTTCGATTGGGCATCTATATAATTTAGATGCGATGGGAGAATTTGCAAATAAAAATGACATGCTTTATATCGTTGATGCTATTTCTATGTTTGTGACTGATCCGCTAGACATGAAAAAATCAAACATAGATGTTGTTATTGCGAGTTCTCAAAAAGGTCTGGCTTTACCACCTGGACTTACCATGGTGATACTCACCCCTAAAGCAGTAAAAAAACTACAACATATCAATTCTTTGTATTTTAACTTTAAAGATTATTTATCTGACGGTGAAAGAGGACAAACACCCTACACACCCGCTGTAACGATCATGTTGCAACTAGAAGCGAGACTAAATCAAATAAATAAACGTGGTGGTATTTCACAAAGTATCGCTAAGGCAAAAGAAGTCGCTAACTATTTTAGAGATAGCATAAAAGCGTTACCTTTAAAAGAGTATACGCCTTACATGCCTAATGCGATGACAGCCTTGAGCCCAACCGATGGGAAATCAGCAATGGACATTGTTAACAGGTTAGAGTCGGACTACAAAGTAATGGTCTGCCCTAATGGGGATGCAGAACGTGAACTTATTTTTAGAGTCTCTCACATGGGTGAAATGACCAAAGAATATACCGACATCCTGATTAATGCACTACATGATTTTTATGGTGTCGCCAGAAGCAAATGATTGATTCTATAATATTACGTAAAGCTCAGTTGATTATGCTCGATATGCTCATCGAGTTTAAAGCTATCTGTAAAAAACACCAATTACAATATTGGTTAGATTCCGGTACTCTATTAGGTGCAGTTCGTCATCAGGGTTTTATTCCTTGGGATGATGATATTGATATTTCTATGCCTATCGAAGACTACAATACATTTTCGAAAATAGCTCAAAGTGAATTATCGAATAATGTATTTTTACAAACCTCTCAATCCGATAAAAATTTTAAATTTGATTACATTAAACTTCGTTCGAATAAAGCAAGCATCGTAGAGTTTCACGAAAAAGATAAAGAAATCAAATACCACCAAGGTGTATTTATTGATGTTTTTCCAATGCTGACAATAGAAAATACAAAAGAAAATATTAAACTCTATGACCGCACGCTTAAAGAAATAAGAGAGCTATCTTCTATTAGCCTACATACGCCAGATGGAAAAGATGATCCGATAAAAAGAGCTATTTTGGTTTCATCTTTAAAACAAAAACATCAAGGATGGAAAAGAAAAAAATCTAAAGTTATATACGGTGGAGAAATGCCAGATGTAGCTGCATGCTTTGATTATGAAGACGTTTTTCCACTTTCTCAAATGGAGTTTGAAGGATGCTCTTTTGCTGTTCCCAATAATCAAGCTCACTATCTCGATGCTATTTATAGTTTTGACTATAGACAACTACCGCCAATAAATAAACGCATAACCCATGCCCATAGCATTACGTTACTTGATTAAATTTTAATCCATCAAGTTTAATCGCAGCTCGTGCGATCAACTTTTTTAATTTTAATATGCAACGCCGATTTAGCCATTAAATGAGCACTTACCGGAGCTGTTATAAATAAAAATACAGTCACCAGAATTTCATGCAGGCTAGCCGCTTCAGTAGTAAAACTAAAGTACAGCACTGAAGCGATTAAAATCGCTCCTACACCTAGCGTGGTCGCTTTGGTCGGACCATGCAGTCGCATAAAAAAATCCGGTAGCTTGTATAGGCCAATCGAACCTATCAAAGTAAAGGAAGCGCCAATTAAGACTAAAGCGGCTAATATCCAGTCAAGCATGTCTCTATTCCTCTAATGTAAATTATCGTTTATATCTAAAAAATTTATCAGGCTATTCAGCTGTCAGGCTATTCCATTATGTCGCCGCGTAATAAATATTTACTCAAACCAATGGTGCCAACAAAGCCCATTACCGCAATTAACAATGCGGCTTCAAAATACAACGCCGTGTCGAGATGTAGCCCCAATAAAACCACTAACGCAATGGCATTAATATAAAGTGTATCCAGCGCCAGAATTCTATCAGGCAGATCGGGGCCCTTTAGTAATCGAAGAAAACTGAGCAGTACCGATAGAGCTAGCAAGGCAAACGCGATGGGTAAAACCATTTCTAACATGATGTAAATACCTTTATAAGAGGAGCTTCGTAACGCTGTTTAATATGTTTTATGATTTCCGATGTATCTTCAGCATGCAGCGCATGAACCAGTAAATAACGACGGTCTGTAGAAAGATCACATGATACTGTGCCAGGAGTTAACGAAATAGTGTTGGCCAAAAAACTAATTCCTAGTGGCGTTTGAATATCTAACTCAATATGAATGAGAGCTGGCTTTAACTTATCATTACGTCCCATTATTAATTTAGCAACCATCAGATTGGCAATAATAATATCCCATAACACTGTGGATAAAAATTTTAATAGCGTTAACGGCTCATTGATTCGTACTTTTTCAGGCCAAAAGCTAGCCGTCATTAAGGGAATTAAAATTGCAAATATCAACCCTAATAAAATGTGCCCTGCTGCAACGGTATTATTAAGTAGTAACCAGATAATCCATAATATTCCAGTGAGAATAGGATGAGGTAACATTTTTTTAAGAAGTGCTTTAAACATTATTCTTTTTCAGCCTCTACTGCCTGTTTTGACAACACTGACTCAATATAACGTTTACTATCCAATTGCTGTTTTGCCGCTGATTCTGTGAAAGCGGTAATGGGTTGCGCAAATAATACCAACAGAGGGCTCATCGCAAATAGGATAATAACTGCAAAGATTGAAACGCGATTGGGAGATTCTCCAGAGATATCATTATTATTAGACTCGTCATCAGTTTCACCGGCAGGAAGAACATCGTAAAACAACTGTGAACCGGTACGAGCCATAGTAATTATCATCAAAAAACTCGCTACTAATACAACGCCCAAAACCAAACCAAACCATTGGTGGTTGAGTGACGCTTTTAAAATAAGTAACTTGCCAAAAAAACCAGACAAAGGTGGTAGGCCTGTCACAGCAACAGCACCAAACATAAACATCGCACCTATTAAAATCGCGCGGGGCATTGCGTAACCACTTTCAAACCGATCTTCGAAAGAACCTCGGCCACGTAAAATAATATCCGCTAAAAGAAATAACCCACCCGCAATGAATGTGGAATGAATAATATAGTAAAGACTGGCACTCAGAGCTGAGAGGCTATTTAACCCGATACCAATGAGTAACATCGCGACAGAAGCTAACACCAAATAAGCAACTTGCTCACGCAACTTAGTCGAGGCCATTACACCAAATGCTGCAAGCATTAGGGTAAGTAAACCTAAGCCTAAAAGCCATGGCATATAATAATGTGCCAGACTACCCGCATCGTCACCAAAAATGGTACCGTGTACTCTGATAATGGCATACAGACCGACCTTAGTCATAATAGCAAACATTGCCGCCACTGGAGCTGAGGTATTGCTATAGGCAATGGGCATCCATAAGTACAATGGAAATAGCGCGGCCTTTATGCCAAACACCACCAATAACAGCAAGCCTGCTGCTGCAACTAATGCCAAATCCTGCTCAGGAAGAACCGCGACTTTAGCCGCCATATCTGCAATGTTAAGCGTACCTAAAATACCGTATAGCGCGCCCACTGCAAATAAAAACAAGGTCGCACCCACCATATTGATAATAACGTAATGCAAGCCTGCCTTCGTACGTAAACGCCCACCTCCGTGAAGCAATAAACCATATGAGGCAAGTAGCAGCACTTCAAAAAAGACAAAAAGGTTAAATAAATCGCCGGTTAGAAAAGCACCATTCAAACCAAAAATAAGTATAAGGAACATCACATGAAAATGTGCGCCGTTTTTATCTGTGCCAGTCGCAATAGCATAAACCAATGCAGCTAAAGCAAGCACCGACGTGATGGTCACCATCAATGCAGATAATTGATCTAACACCAGTACAATACCAAAAGGTGCAACCCAGTTACCCAGTAAGTAAACCTGATGAATACCCGAAGAAGATTCTTTAATTAAAGCAGCACTCAGTATAACCAAGCCTGATACAACCAAAAGACTGATCACTCGCTGCCATAGCAAACCTTTTGCTTTTACTAACAGCACTATAAATCCTGCTATTAAGGGTAAAAAAACTGGCCATGCAGCTAAATGCATTATTCTTTACTCTCCTGCTGAATTAACGTCGATTGTTGTGTTTGTTGATTTACTATATTATTTTTTTCTAACGGCAATTCATCTTTTGCCAGGTCCACACCATCGACATGATCATTGTTTAATTCACAACGTGCTTTAAGTGCCAACACAATTAAAAAAGCCGTCATACCAAAGGCTATAACAATCGCGGTTAACACTAAAGCTTGCGGCAGAGGATCACTATAATTTCCTATTGCCGGATCGATAACAGCTGGGTGGCCAATGGTTAAACGTCCCATGGAGAATAAAAACACATTAACGCCATAAGCCAACATCGTTAAGCCAAGCACCACTGGAAATGTTCGTGCGCGCAAGGTCAAATACACACCGGTCGAAGTTAACACGCCAATCACTAATGCAAGCAACCACTCCATTATTTTAGCTCCTGCTGTTGTTGTTGTTTATGTGAGGCATCACTGAGTTTGCCTAATTGCACTAAGCTCATCACTGTCGAACCCACAACAACAAGAAATACACCTAAATCAAAAGCGATGGCACTGGCAACTTCAAACTTACCCACTACAGGCCAGGTTAAATAAGTATATGTTGTGGTAAGGAAAGGATACCCTAACCCCATAGCAACTAAACCCGTGACTGTAGCAATCAGTAAACCCATCCCAATCACTTTGTGCATTTCAACTTTAAGGCGCTCAGCAGTCCAAGCAATACCGTTGGCCAGGTATTGTACGATAAGAGCGACGGCTGCAATTAAACCTGCGATAAAACCACCGCCAGGCAAATTATGTCCCCGGATGAAAATAAAAACCGCCACCATTAACATCAATGGAAACAGCAAGCGTGTTAGTGTTTGCATGATCTGAGGATGGTTATCCTCAGTCCATTTCAAACCATTATCATCACGCACAGGAGCATACAATTTTAAGCCTTGTAATAAGGCATAAATACCCAAGCCTGCTAATGCGAGCACAACAATTTCACCTAAAGTATCCGTGCCACGAAAGTCAACCAAAATAACATTCACCACATTGGTCCCACCACCACCAGGCACAGCATTAGCAAGGAAGAAATCAGAAATAGGTGTAAAGTCCCGCGTCATAACCGCCATAGACAGAATCATTACACCAACACCCGAGATGACAGAAATGAATACATCACGACTGATGCGTAGTCGACCAATTTCTTTAGGGCTGGTTTGCGGCAAAAAGTATAGCGCGAGTAATAATAAAATAATGGTAACAATTTCGACTGATAATTGAGTTAGTGCTAAATCTGGGGCTGAGAATTTAACAAATATAAGTGCAACGATTAAACCAACCACTCCGACCATCACAACAGCTACCAAGCGCTGTCGATGTAAAACCACAGTCATCATACTCGCAACAATGATCACAACAGCGGCCATCATACTAATACCATCTATAGGCAACAGTTCTCTTTGACCTAACACAGGGGATGAAACAGACATAAAGCCAATCACACCCGCAACAAAAGCAGTTCCAATAATCCAAGCAATAGCATTCTGTAAAGAACCTTTATCGAAAGATCGCGTGATGCTATTAGCGAGTTTTGTAATGCTGTTAAATATAAAATGATAAATAATCCGCGCATCTAAATCTGCGATCTTACGCTCATGCCATGCAAACAAACGCTCACGGAACATGTAAACCACCACGCCTAACACTAGCGCTAGAATGCTCATCATCAAAGGTATATTAAAGCCATGCCAAATAGCCAAGCTATATGTTGGTGGAGCCGTCTGCAAGCTGCCGGCAACGGCCACTTCTAAAATTGGCGCGACAACAATCATTGGAATAATACCGACGGCCAAACAAAGCAGTACCAATAAATCGACTGGTATTTTCATAAAACGAGGAGGTTCATGCGGTGTTTTAGGTAGATCAATAGGTTCGCCATTAAAAAATACGTCATGGATAAAACGTAATGAATACGCCACGGCAAAAATGGCTGCCACCGTAACCAAAACAGGAACGACCCATATCAAGGGTGTCTCAGCAGTCGCCATCAACGTTTGCTCAAAAAACATTTCTTTACTTAAAAAACCATTTAATAAGGGAACACCAGCCATAGCAGACGAGGCAATGATCGCTAAAACCGCTGTGTGCGGCATATATTTGAACATACCATTGATCTTACGCATGTCACGCGAACCTGTTTCGTGATCAATAATACCTGCCACCATGAATAATGATGCTTTAAACGTTGCATGGTTAATAATATGAAAAATTGCTGCTACCGCGGCTAGCTGAACACCAAAACCAAACAATAAAGTTATTAATCCGAGATGACTGATAGTTGAATAAGCAAGCAAGCCTTTAATATCATGTTTAAACAACGCCATATACGCGCCCAATAACAATGTAATCAGACCTGCGCCACCGACCAGCCAGCTCCATTCAGGCGTACCTGACAACACCGGAAAAAACCTTGCTAAGAGGAAAATTCCTGCTTTAACCATAGTGGCCGAATGCAAGTAAGCCGAAACAGGCGTGGGTGCAGCCATCGCATGTGGCAGCCAGAAATGAAAAGGAAATTGTGCAGACTTGGTGAAAACACCGATAAGAATAAGAACAAGCGTAGGAAAATACAGTTCATGCGAGCGTATTAGATCACCTGCTGCTAATACATCGCTAAGATTATAACTACCAACAATATTACCAAGTAAAAGCACACCGGCAAGTAAAGCCAAGCCGCCACCGCCAGTTATAACCAGCGCCATTATTGCGCCATCACGGGCATCTTTACGATGCTGCCAATAACTGATAAGTAAGAAAGAAGAAAGCGAAGTCAGCTCCCAAAAAACCAGCAGTTGCAGAAGGTTTTCTGAGAGAACAATGCCAAGCATTGAACCCATAAACATCATTAGATACGCAAAAAATCTTCCCATGCAGTCCTTTGCCGACAGGTAGTAACGCGCGTAAATAATAACTAACAGACCAATACCTAATATGAGAATGGCAAACAATAACGCCAAGCCATCAAGACGAAAGGCAAATGTCAGACCAATGGCAGGTATCCATGACCAGCTCTGAATTAAAGTTTCACCGGCAAATACCTGTGACATAGAAGGAGCTAAAAGTAGCAAAGCGATTACCGTTACAGCCGCGGCAACCCAGGCAGGAGCTAGTCGATTAATAGAAGACGCCCAAGCAGCAAAAATAGCACCTATAAAAGGTAATAAAGTAACGATTGGCAAGTTAGATGTTATTGATGTCATGATTTAATCTGTTAGCAAATTATTATTATATTTATGTCCAACTTATTATTCTTTGGCAAACAATATCTCACAGGTGTCTACCATCACTTTCTCAACATTGGGGTATGTTACCCTACATTCAACCGCTATAGCATAAAACTGCTCTTTTACCTTATTAGCCCGACTAATAGCCATAATTTGATTCAGCCTTCTTGACCAATAACCTTCACAATGTACTGTTATTTGATTGACCCACCAGCAGATTGAATACATTCCGATTAGCCAAGTGTCGATGCTCTTTTCTCGTTAGACAATATCTTAAAGCTCAAGCAAGTACAGAGCCTAAGTTAGTAGGCTATGGTCAATATATTTCGGCGCAATGTTCACTAAAAAAGAAAAATAGTTAGTGTCATACGTAACAGAAATAATGCTAACCATCTGTCCAGTGAAGGTAGAATATATGTATTGCCCGCAATGGTGTTTTCGATAAGGCTGAATATATAGGTTCGTCGCCAAATAACGTCTTTTGTTAGGTAATATGTAAAAAAAGACCTAGCAAATAGTGCTAAGTCTTTTATTTATATGGTGGGCCGTCCGCGACTCGA
>Ga0316204_10006602_pt1 | contig 17716 bp, 16 predicted proteins | sample 6monrhotite_MG_2_FD_205661 | JGI IMG/M metagenome (GOLD analysis project Ga0316204, IMG submission 205661) | Microbial mat bacterial communities from mineral coupon in-situ incubated in ocean water Damariscotta River, Maine, United States -... | ecosystem: Environmental > Aquatic > Marine >... | reverse complement strand
GGGAGACAGTTTGCTGCATGGCTGGGCTTGGTGCCCAAGCATTCAGGTACAGGAGGAAAAAATCATAACCTAGGGATCAGCAAACGAGGGGATTCTTATCTGCGCTCTCTTCTAGTCCACGGGGCTAGGTCGGTGCTTTGGTCCTGCGTCGCTAAGAAAAAAAGAGCGGCGGAGCTTGAGCCGTTAGAAGCCTGGGTTTATCGGCTGTATGAAAAAAGAGGTTGGAATAAAGCAAGTGTGGCTTTGGCTAACCAGTCAGCCCGGATTGTCTGGGCAATCTTAGATTCAAAAGGTGAGTACGACGTTAAAAAAACATCTGGACCGATGACGCATGCAGCATAAGAAGCCTCAACAAGAGCGGAAATAAAGGTATGTATGGTAAAACAGGTCAGACCAGTTCCCTAAAAACCTGCGGTGACAGTAGATTCTTGAAATCGTGTATACTATAAGGATGGGGGACGCACATTCCATCGGGGCGCTGGAGGAAAACCTCCAAACAAGACGCCGGGTATTCTGACGCATCTGATTCTTTTTTTTTGCTAAACTAGCCTTGACAGCCGGGAGGAACCATATACTGTCACTTGATTTTTTGGTAGAGTCGGTGTTGCTGATCGACCCCCTTGAATATTCCAATATGTTATGATTATAAAAGAAATATAAAAATCACTAACGAAGTTGCCTGCAGATGAACCAAGTGACCAAATACAACGGTGACTTCACAGGGTTACCGGCCGTAGAGTGGAGGTGAAATTTCCCTCTAGTTAATCATCATCTGGTCTTCCTTCAAACAACATTTCTTATATTTCTTTCCACTTCCACAATGACAAAGATCGTTCCTCCCCAATTTTCCAGGGAGTTCTTGTTCGTCGATAGGCGAAAACCCAATCCATCTTTTAGGCTTTGGAGTTGATCGTTTTTCTCGAACACCCATGCTAATTTCAATTTCTTCAAGATCACCGCTCATTTGAATGTCAAAGTAGCCATCGTTATGTACTTTTGTTATTAAAGGCAGCGAGCCCAAGGCCTTGATGTCAATTAATACTCCGATGATTAACGAGTTTAAAGTAACATCGTTTTCTCGATATTTGATTAATTCGCTTTCGAGGAGCTCAGTGATATCACTATTATGACGAGTATCTTCTGCTACAAACGACCTCAGCGTCGATGTAACTGCCACCCGAGTCCAGAGATCTTTACTAGGATCAGCTAAAATTTTTTGGAGTGACTTAAAATCAGGCTGCGAAAACTTTGCGATAACCCGAGGAATCTCTTCATACGCAATATCATAAGTGTCGTCGAATTTTTCAAGAAGGTTTAATAATGAGTATGTGCAATCAACCGCATCTAACTGACTCAAAGCTCGCCATGCGTGAATTGGTGCCCATGATATTGAGGGCTCAGTTGGGAAAATCTGAAGATCAGCATTGCATGCTAATTCTAATAACTCAGGGATATGGACATTTGTAAGCCCATAGTCTTCAACCTTTAACCATTCCTTATTAATGTATCCTGGGCCTATCTCAAAAAGCTTTTTAACTGGTTCTGAATACCCACTTGTAAGCTGATCTAAAAAAACATCAACAACTTGGCACATAACCTCATGTATTTTTTTAATATTTTTATTATCCGAAAAAACTAGGGCAAAACCTCTGTTATAAAATCCGATATTATATATCTCTGATTCGGTTTCAATGATGAGACAATCGTATTGATCTGGGTTCGCAGCACCTTTTTGACCATATTCTCCACTTAAAAACGAAATATTATAATCTTCGATCATCTGACTCAAAGCCTCAGGGATATTCCCTCCTTCAATGAAATAATGAGGAAGCTCATCTTCGTCATAACCTTCCTCAAGGAGGCCCGATATGAGTGTGATAGACTTAAATGTTGATCGATAAACCATGATAAATGCTTAAAGAGGTGAACTTTTGTAGGGCTAACTTAATTCTGTCTATATAACCTAAATCAGCAAGCAATATTTAGCTATAGGTCATCCATAGATTATTGATATTCAGCGTTGTCCGGTTAGGATCTTGCCGAGATAAGGTCTAAATCTACCTCGCCTTTTTCTGCAGTGGCTGAGGTTTGATCCCATCATATCCCTTTGGATTTCATGCCTTATCTGCCTCAATCATTTGATGCTGACTCTCTCACTAAATTCCTCATGACAGTAAATGGCCAGAAGCATATAGCTGATCAATCCGCTTAAAATCGGCACCATCAGGCCATATTTTGAGCGGGCCAACAGGTGATAGACTTTCATGTGCCGTTTCCACCACCCAAAGAAAGTCTCGATTTGCCAACGCAAACCGTATACCTGAGCAACCTCTTCGCCGGTGAGGTCTAGCCGGTCCGTAGCAACCCAATCTTTGATTTAATTGACCTCATAGCCCACTACCCGAATCGGGTTTTGGGTGTAGTTTCTTTGTGACGAACCTAGTTTTACAATAGCATCATAAAAAACAATCGATTCGGGTTTAACAGGCTGACTTTTGATCAGGGTCTTTGTTGTGTTTTCTTTAATTCGGCAAACAAAATGCTTCCCCTGGCTTTGCCAGAGGTCAAAGTGCCGATGGCACTGATAATAGCGGTCCATCACCCCGGTTTCTCCAGGCTGAAGAATTTTTTCGACAAAGGGGCCTTCATCGCTCAAATAGAGTTTTCCTGGTGTTCCCCGGTTGATGCTGAATCCCACATGGGCCTTAGCTTTATGGGAATTCCTGCGATAATCTGCCCACTCCATAAAAAGGATCGCATCAATCAAGGTACCATCAATGGCGATCAACTTGCCAAGTTTCGGGTAAGCATCGGGCAATTGGGACGCTAGCTTATCGTAAAGCTGTTCATCGATCTCAATCATTTGATCGAGACCACGGGTGTTTAAGGCCTCGAAAAATGCACTCTTTTGGATTCCTTTGGCGGGGGCTATAAGTTCCTTAGCGAAGGGGTTCTGTTCCAGGGATTGCAGTAATTCCCGTGCTGAAACAAAACCCTCTAGGTGGAAATAGATCAACCCATCCATCTGTTCGTCAAAACTCATCTGAAGCGGACGATTCCCTCTTGATGTCAAGGGAGTTTTAGGCTGCCCTAAGGAAGTCTTGAGACCTTTGAAAACCTTGTTTTTAGCCTTTGTTGTTTTCGCTTTTCTAAGTCGATTTTTTTGTCCGTGGAAGCTGCCCTATATTTTAAGAGTGAGTTGCGGGCTAAAATTTTTATAGGAAATTGGGCTTTGCATGATCTTTGGATTTATTGACAAACAGACCATATTCAGACTAAAATAAGTCTGAATCAAAGGAGCTACAATGAAATTAAGCGAAGACATCAGGCCCATTAGCTACGTCAAGGCCCATGCGTCGGAATTGATGAAGCAACTAGAGACTGATCCACGTACTGTTGTGATCACTCAAAACGGGGAAGCTAAGGCAGTGCTACAGGACATCAAAAGCTACGAGCAAACCCAGGAAACTATGGCTCTATTGAAGATGTTGGCTCAAAGTCAAAAAGCAATCGATGAAGGGCAAACATGCTCTGTTGATGAGGCATTTGAAAGTGTCCGCAAGGAGTTAGGGTTAAGTGAATCCTAAATACAAGGTTGAGCTTTCGATTCCAGCTTTACAAGATTTAAGGAGTATATCTCGATGGATTGTCTCCAATGATTCAAAAGCTAAAGCTAAATCCCTTTTGAATAAACTACAAAAAGCTATGAACGGCTTATCCAACCTACCTTCGAGAGGCCATGCCTTGCCCGAGTTGGAATCAGTAGGCTTTGCAAAGTACCTACAAATTCATGAAGGCCCTTATCGAATCATCTATCATACCCAAGATCAGATCGTTTATATTGATGCTGTTTTGGATGGAAGGCGGGATATGCAGACTTTGTTGTCAAAAAGGTTGATTGGGTAAATGTAGGGAGGTTTGAGTGGAGAGTCTATCTTTTATAGACTTAAATCCCACCTTTGCTAACCATTGATTTTCGGCCTACATCAGCGAACGCAAAGCATGGTTTTGCGTGTTAGTGGGCGCTTAAGAAAATACATCTAACTTACTGATATAACACAGGAGAAAGCATCCTATGGCAGTCAGTATTTCTAGGTGTTTTTGCCTTTGTTCGCACTCATAACCGGAAGATCATATGCAGTAAAGTTGTTTCTCTTCTTCATGGATTCTCCTTGCTTTCGATATTCTCATGAATTCAAGAAAAACTCCTGTCTCACTTGAGGCAAAACAGAGCAAACAACTCCACACCTTCACCGATCCCTCAAATACCCCTGGATCGACTTCACCTGCTTCTTTGCTTGTCGTCGGAAGGGGCCTTTTTTTGCCGCTACTTTTTGGTATTCGGCTAGGGATAGTTCCCACTGGCTGTTGGCTTGGTAGACCTGGGCGAGGCGGTAGTTCAGGCGTTGGGTTAGCTCGGGGGTGCCCTTTTTGGTTAGCCCTTGCTTTAAGTCCTTGGCTGCGCCGGGGTAGTCCTTTTTGCTGATCTTGGTTTCTGCTAAAATCTCAGCCGCCTGGGCTGCAACATAGCCCTTTCCCTGGGCGAGGGTGGCTAGGTCTTTGAGCGGGGCGGCACCGCCGGTTTGGATCTTGAGTTTCACGATTTCCAGCTGCAAGCTCAGCCGGGCCTCAGGGGCTTTTTCGATCACCAAAGCTTCTTTGAACAACCCAAGCAAGCCCTGGTAGTCCTTGGCCCCCAGCAACAACGCCCGGCGTTTTTCCAGCACCCACTGGATTTGGGCGGGGTCGCTCAGCTGGCCTTGGCCGATACGCAGCAGTTCCAAAGGACGTTTGGGGGATCTGGGTTCCCCGCCGTAAGCCAGCGCCAGCTGTAACACAAAGGGGCTTTCCCCCAATAAATGAGGTTTTTGTTCCAAGGTTTTTTCCCCCCACAAAACCGCCTCTTTGCGGTTGGTCTGCCGGAGCAACCTGATTTTTGCGTTCAAATACAACACCGGCGGTTCCAAACCGGCGGTCAAGCCTCGATCAGCCAACGCCAGGGCCTCAGCAAGGGCCTTTTCCCGTTCTAAAACAGACAAATACACCGCAGAGGCTTGTCGCTCCCAGGGGCTCGATGGGCTCAGGTGTCGCAAGGACTCAACGGCTTGTTTGTCTTGCCCGGCATCGACCTGACAAACCCCCAACCCGTACCAACCGGCCTCGGATTCCACCGGGTTCTGGGCCGCTCGTTTGATGATGCCGGGGCAGTCTTTTTGATGGATCAACAAGGTCCAAACAGCGGCTTCCAACCGAAGGTCTCGGCTGACCACTCCAACGGGCCGGTGTTCCAAAATAGACAGGGCCAAATCGACTTGGCCCAAAGCCTGCGCCAGCTCGGCCCGGTGCAAGGCCAAGGGAACTTCGCTAGGTACCTTCGGGTCGGAAGCGGCAAGCTGCTGGTATAAGTTCAACGCCTCGCCTGGATTCCCCAATCGTTCTTGCAACATCCCCTGGTGCCGTAGACTGGCCAGCGGCTGGATCGGGGCCGGGCTTTGTTGGTTTTGTTGCAGCAACCAAAGGGCCTCTTTCTCCCGGTCTTCCCCCGCTTTCTCGCCCCACAACACCACCGTTTCGGCGCACCAAAACTTGCTTTGTAGGTCCAAGTCCTTTTGGGGGTAGAGGCTCCATTGCTCTTTAAAGCCCTGGTAGGCCTCGGGGTACATTTTATTTTTCAGGTTATCGCTGGCCATTTGGTACAGGATTTTTGCCTTCTGTGGGCCTGAGATCTCCTGGTCTAACAGTCCCTTAAAACCAATGTGAGCCTCCGTCTGCTGCCCTGCCCATTCCTGAGCCCAAGCGATCTCCCACAACAGCTCAATGTCTTTGGGTTTGCTTTGGAGCGCAAAAGAAAAGGCCTTCACGGCGTCAGGGTAGGCCTGAAGTTTGACATAAGCTCGGCCCAAAACACCCCAAGAATCCAGCGGACTTTTAGGGTATTTTTGCTGGAAGTTTTTTAGCTGCCCAACCCCTTTTTTATAGGCCCCCAAGCCTATCGTCGCCAAGGCTTGGTGGTATTGGCCCTCCGCTTGGTAGGGGCTGTTGGGGTGGGATTTTGCAAGCTGTAGGTAGGTTTTTTGGGCCTTGGCAAAGTCCTTTTCCCGCTCTGCCAACCGCCCCTGTAGGTATAACATCTCGTCTAAAAAGGCCCCTTTAGGGTACCGAGTTTGATAAGCCTGGATTTCCTCAGAGGCAAATTCGTTCTCTTGGTTCTGGAACAGCTCCAACACAAACTGACGGTCCGATACCTCCGCAGAGGTCCCTTGACGGTCCACTGCAAACAAGGCCGGGGCGAAGGCAACCAACAACAATAAAAGCAAAGCTAACCGCATCAAGACCCCAGCAAGGAGAGTTGTTCTTCTTTGAAGGTTTCTAACCTGAATAACTTATCCCGACTTTTCTCCCCTTTTTCAAGGTGGATCTGGGTTTTGGGGCATTTGAAGGTTTTGGAAAGAAACTTAATCGCCTCTTTATTGGCGGCACCATCCACCGGAGGAGACATCACCTTCAGTTGCCACGCACCTTCCTTAAACTCCCCCAACTGGGTTCGGCTCGCTTTGGGTTGGAGCCGGACCGAAATCCAAAGTCCCTGGTCGTCGGTTCGGTAGGGCCTCATTGCAGCAACTCAGAAAGTTTCGAAAGGTCTGCCACCCCGATCAACTCCATGGTTTTGCCGATGTTGGCGAGTCGCTTCGCAGCCTTGGTGGGCAGATAAAAATATTTAAACCCGCAACGCTGCGCCTCTAAGACCCGGTCTTCCAACCCTGGGACCACCCGGAATTCCCCGGTCAGGGCCACTTCCCCCACAAAAACAGACTGGGAAGGCAGGGTCACCCGGAGGTGTGAAGAGATCAACGCCGCCGCAACCGACATATCCACCGCCGGTTCGTTGGTCCGAAAGCCGCCTGCCAAATTCAAATAAATATCATTTCCGGAAAAATCCATCCCTAAACTTTTTTCCAACACCGCCACCATCACCTGTAACCGATTCCGATCCAAACCCACCGCCATCCGGGCGGGGTTGCGCTGTTCGGTGTCCCCGACCAGCACTTGCACTTCCAAAAATAAACTGCGAGACCCTTCGAGCATCGCAAACACGCTCATCCCTGGATGCCCCCAATGGAATTGTTCTAAGAACAATTGATTGGGGTTGAGCAATTCAGACAAGCCCTTTGAGGTCATTTTAAACAACCCCAGCTCTGAAATGTTACCAAACCGGTTTTTCACCGACCGCAACACCCGGCCAGCCTCGTTTTTTTCGCCTTCCAGATACAACACATAGTCCACCATGTGCTCCAAGGTTTTGGGTCCGGCTATGGCGCCATCTTTGGTGACATGGCCGATCAACAACAACGCCGAACCTTTGGCCTTGGTGTAGCGCATCAACATCGCTGCCCCTTCACGGACCTGGGTGACCGAGCCTGGGCTGGCGGTGAACTGGGAGGAAAACAGGGTTTGGATGGAATCGATCACCACAAAATCCGGGCTGTGTTTTTCGAGCTGTTCGATGATCATTTCCAAATTCGACTCAACCAAAACCAACAGTTTTGATTGATCCACCAACAGCCGGGAGGCCCGTTCTTTGATCTGCCCTAAAGATTCTTCCCCTGAAATGTATAAACATTTCCGACCAGTCCCAGCGATACGGGCCATGAGTTGCAAAATCAAGGTCGACTTACCTACCCCTGGGGTGCCGCCGAGCAGGCCAAAACTGCCGGGCATGATCCCGCCGCCAACCACACGGTCAAACTCGTTGACCTCGGTGACCCAGCGCTGTTCTGCGCCGGTCTCCCGAACTTCCCCCAAGACCTGAATTTCGGCTTTGAGCGGCACCCAGCCGCCAACCGCCTGCCTCACCGCCGCCGGGGCTTCTTCCACAATGGTGTTCCATTCCCCACAACCTGGGCATCGGCCACTCCACTGAACCTGCTTGGCACCACAGGCCTGACAAACGTATTGTTTTTTCGGCTTCGCCACTTTACTCCCTTTTTGGTTGATTCCAGGCCCACCTTAAGATAATGTTTAATCCACTCAAGGGTCGAGGACAAGTTACGCTTTTTTTTTCAACCTTGCACTACCCTTCATGCCCTCAGCCTTCTAAAACCCCAAAGCACCGACTCATGGCAAAGAAGAAAAAAGTTCAAAAGCAGAGCATCAAAAATCGACAAGCTGCAAAAGTAAACAAACGAAAAGAGATCAAACGAAAAGCAAGCGCTTCTCGGGCACCTCAAAAGCAGATGTCTATGGCTAAAGTCAAAAAGAACCTGAAGTTGTTACCAGGGTTGATTTTTGAGCCAGAAATGAACGCCTTGAGCTTTGATGCTGAAGCCCTCAAAAACGCCGAGGCTGCCTCAGAACTTCTGCCTGAACGAATCGACTTTGCTGCGGCACAGGGCGAGTTCGGCACGCAGTTCAGAGAAGCCATCGTCGCCATGGATGTCCGGTTCGCCAAAGTCGGCGACGCTGACAAACAAATGATGACCCAAGCGATGAACTACTTCATGGACCAAGAGGAAAGCCCTTCTTGTATGAATCAGCTGATTGTGTCATTGTACCTAAACTCTGTTCAACAGCAAGAAACAGCAGGTTCTTCCCTTGATTTTGCAGCTTTAGATGAGGCTCTCAAGGCCTATGATGAAACCCACGAAGCTTATTTCGAGACTCGTAATGCCGAGATCGAGGCTGCGAAAGGTTCCGGTGTCGTTGTTGGGGAATCTGAAGAAGTCCAAGAGTCTGCCAGTGCCTCCGTGTTTACTGGCCTGTTGGAACGTATCGAAGAATGGGCAGGTGCCAGCGACCTAGGCGACGACCAATCAGAGCGAGTGGTTGACGACATGACCGCCCTGTTCGAAGACTACGCAGCAGAAAAAGAATGGACAGAGTTGAGCGATATCAACCCTCGCCGGGTACAATCTTTTGTTGGCTGGTTCGAACGGAACATGAACCCTACCGACGAAGACTTAGTGTTGTTAAAAAATTCAATTTCTACTTTCTTTGGTGGCTCTTTAGCCCAAGCTGAATTTGGAGAACAGACCTGCGGTACCATCCTAGCGACCGTATAACTTTGAGGTAGTGTGAACAATTCCGCCCCGTTGGAAGATAAACAAGTCCTGGTTGTTGAAGACAGCAGCGCAGTGCGGAAGATTCTTTCGCTCCGCCTGAAACGTCTTGGTGCGGCTACATGGGAAGCAGCAGACGGCAAGCAGGCCTTGGAAGTCATCCGTCTAAACCCAATTGATTTGGTTTTGTCAGACGTCGATATGCCTGTCTTAGATGGCCTCGGTTTGTGCCGTCGCCTCAAAGAAGACGAGGAAACTCGGCAAATCCCGGTGATTTTAATCTCCATGCTTGATTCCGAGGCGGACCAAAACCGAGGCTATGAGGCTGGGGCATCCAGTTATATCTCTAAAAATATCTCGGACGGGGAACTGCAAGACAACATCATCCTTGTGATGGAAAAAGCGTCCCGCCAGATGCAAAGCACTGTCCTGGTGGTTGACGACTCTCTGACCATGCTCAAGTTGGTTGAAACCGGTTTATCACGAGCTGGCTTCAACGTAGTGACCGCCAAAGATGGAATCGAGGGGCAAGAAAAATTAGCGGAGCGCCGCCCTGACATCATTGTCAGCGACTTAGATATGCCCCGGATGAATGGCCAAGAATTCCTCAACTGGCTGTTGTTAGAGCCAGAATACTCCCAGATTCCTTTCATGATCATGTCGGCGAACTCCGAGAAATCGGTGATGCGCCAGATGGTCCATAAAGGGGCGGCCGCTTACATGGTCAAGCCCTTTAACCTAGACCAGTTTGTCTTTACCGTTGAGCGTCTGCTCAGCGAGCAATTCCAACTTTTACTGAAAGAACGAGAACGGCTTGCGGTTGAACGCAACGGCCTGCTCTCGACCATCACCAGTTTGATTCAAGCCCTTGAGGCACGGGACAATTACACCAGCGGCCACTCGAAACGGGTGGCTGAATATTCCAAGGCCATTGGGATACAAATGGGCCTGGATGAGACGGACTTGGAAACCCTATGGATTGGCGGCAAGCTCCATGACGTGGGCAAAATCGGTATCCCAGACGGTTTGTTACTCAAACCAGGGAAATTGACCGACGAAGAAGTCGCCACCTTCCGGTTCCACCCCTCTATTGGTGCTGAAATTTTAAAGCCTATCCTCAGTTTAGGGCCGATGATCGATGTGGTGTTGCTACACCACGAGCGAATCGACGGCCTTGGATACCCCAACGGTCTCAAGGGGGACGAAATCCCCTTATTACCCCGGATTTGTGGCGTTGCGGACTGCTTTGATGCACTGACTTCTAACCGGCCCTACCGTAAAGGGTTCGACCAAGAAAAAGCGTTTGAAATTCTCCGTGAAGCCAGCGGAACCCAACTTTGCTCCACCTGTGTGGATGCTTTTTTTGATGCAAATATCCAGGTTATCCCATGAAATTGATTGTCTTTTTGTTTAGTTTCCTGCTGCCTTTGGTTTTAATCGCCAACCCGCTACTCACCGAGACTGACCCAGTCATCGGGCAAATCGGTTCCAAAAAAATCCTTCTTTCGGCGGTTGAAGACAAGGAAATTAACGATTTACGGATCAATCTATACAAAGCGATCAACACGAAATTACGTACTCAGGCGTTAAAAGAACTGGCAAAAACCGACAAAACATTCCAAAACACTTCTACAACGAAGATTTCGGACAAAGAAGCCAAAGCTTTTTACAACAAAAACCAGCTTGCCCAACGTGGCCCCTTTGAATCGTTGAAGCCACAAATTATCCAATACTTGACCATCCAAAAGCTTAGGGGACAAATTGATCGCCTGTACGCAAAGGCGATTGCCCAAGGCAAAGTAAAGCTACTCCTGAAAGAGCCAGCTGTGATGCTCGCTCAGGTGCCGGTTGCCACGGCCTTCGTATGGGGACCTAAAAAAGCCAAAGTAATGATGCTGGAGTTTTCCGACTACCAATGCCCATTCTGTGGTCGAGTGCAACCGACATTGAACGAAATCAGGAAGGAATACAAAGGCAAGGCTTCCTTTGGATACCGACATTTCCCATTGCAGTTTCACGAACGGGCGGACGAGGCGGCGGTTGCTGTCGAATGTGCTCGGGAGCAAGGGAAATTTGAGACCTACCACAACCTGTTGTTCAGTCACCAACAAGCGTTATCCGACCAAGACCTCAAGAAATATGCGAAGAAAATCGGCCTGAAGAACCTCAAAAAATTCAACCAATGTTTGGACTCTGAGAAGTACAAAGCTCAGGTACAAAAAGACATCGCCGATGCAGCGTCGATTGGGATCAGAGGGACACCAAGCTTTTTGATTGGCCTGTATGACCCAAAAACAAAACAGCTCAAAGGCGAGATGGTTTCCGGCGCTCTACCGAAAGAAGAACTGACCAAGTTATTAGATAAATACATCGCTTTATGAGGGAACTGAGACTCACCGAAGCCCTGTCGTTTTCGACTCCCGCCAAAATAAACCTGCATTTATATGTGCAGGGAAAACGGCCCGATGGCTACCATGACCTTGCCCTTGACTTAGTCCCGATTTCTCTCTTTGACCAAATCGAGTTGCTGCCCTTCCCCGATGAAGGGCTTTGGTTTCTGAGCGATCCTGAACTGTGCCCACCTCAGGACAACTTAGTTGTCAAGGCCATCAGAGCCCTCGAGCAGCGGCTTCAAGTCCGGTTTTCCATGGCGGTTAAGTTAAACAAACACATCCCAAGTGGTGCTGGCCTCGGCGGCGGTAGCGGCAACGCTGCGGGTATTTTGTCTGTTCTAAACCAATGGTTTGACCTCAAGATAGCCCCGCAAATCCTTGTCGAACTGGCCCTGAGCCTCGGTGCAGACGTGCCCTTTTTTTTAGACCCAAAACCACAAAAAGCTTCCGGCATCGGTGCGGACTTTTCCCCGTTACCGGGGCTACACCCTTGGCACCTCTTGTTAGTCAAACCTGATCTGCATATTTCTACCGCTGAAGCCTATCAAAAGTGCCAACATTCAAGCCGTTTGTTGCCGGATCAACCCTATGATGAAGCGGTGATTTCTCAGATCAGTACAGCGGACAATGATTTTTTCGGCCCCCTCTCAGCTGATTTCCCGGAGCTAGTTTCCATCAAGGCTAGGCTCGAACAGACCGGTGCCTTAGCGGTACAGTTTTCTGGATCTGGGAGTGTATTGTATGGGGTGTATCGAACGCAGGAACTGCGAGACGTCGCAATGGACCAACTCCAGGGGATAGGGGAGACCTACCCGGCCCAGATGTTAATGTCTCATGCTTACCTGCCGGCCCCTTTGGAATAACACCAAAAGGGCTTGGCTTAGGTTCTAGAGTGCAGATCAAGGATATGAAGAGTTTAATCCGTTGACCTACCGGCAAGTTATCAACCTCAAGAGGCTGATATGTAACCACCTGACCCACTCGAAAGAGTCGGCAAGGGCGTTTTGGGCGCTTAGAAAAAGGCTGACCAAAGGTACTTCCTCCAAGGGTTCCAAAACAAAGCAACCAACCCAGCCCGCAACTTGCGAACCTTGAGGAGAGGTTTCCCTCCCCTCAGGGGCTCAGTTACTTTTATTGCAACAAACGCAACACCTGATTTGGGGTCTGGTTTGCCTGGGCCAACATCGCTGTTGATGACTGAGACAAGATCTGGTTCCGTGTAAAGGTCGCCATTTCTGACGCCATATCCACATCCCTGATCACAGACTCAGAGCTGATCAAGTTCTCGTTGGCTACCCGAAGGTTACTCAGGTTGCTTTCCAAAGTATTTTTCTGGAAGGCACCAATGTCACCCCTGAATTGCGCGATGTTTGTGATCGCATCATCAACCAACTTCAAGGTATCTTGAGCCCCTTGAAAGCTGGTGACGTCCACATCTTGCAAGCTACCGTAACCAGATCCGTTCTCCACATTTTTGGATAACTCGGTGGTGTGGGTACTCCCGATTGAAAGACCAGCGGTCTGCCCGGCGTTGCCACCGACCTGGAATTTCAACGAGTTCTGTGAAACGTATGCACGTCCAATGCTCGCGCCCCCTTCAGGGATTTCGCCGTCCTGACCTGCTTGTCCGGTGAACCGAACAGACAGACCGTCGACGTTTTTCGCACCGGTGATACCAGTCAACACCTGACCTTTACCGATGGCAGACTCGCCATTGATGGTACCTTTGACGTCGGTGCCCTTGTTAGACACTTTGATCTCGCCCGCTTCATCGGACAAAACTCCAGCAGTCGTAGAAGACACCTGGAAAGAATGATCGCTACCAAACTTATTGTGGGTAATGTTCACTTTTCCGCCATCATCAAGCGCAACATTCACATCCAAGCCATTTCGTGCCACTTCCGATGCCAAGTTTTTGATGGCAATATCGGCGGTATCATCGGCTTTAGTCGTGTACATAGCGGTCTTGCCGTTTTCGATCACCATCAAGGTTTCCCCACCGGCAATCGCTTCTGGACTCAGGGCTTGTGTGCCTTGAGCGTTTGTTTTCGACGCATTTTGAAGGATGCTCACTTCGAAACCGCTTTTTGAAGAATCCTGGGTTTTCAAGCCCGCATTCACAAACTCCAAGCCAGTCCCTGTGGTGCTACCTGCCGCACCGTTAGAGCCGTCAAGAAGCTTTTTGCTACCAAACTGCGCCTGCTTACTGATCCGATTGATAGTGTCCAACGCATTGTCAATTTCTCGCTGGTCTGCATCGAGCATTTCCTCGTTGTTGGCACCTTCGTTGGATGCGTGGATTGCCAATTGACGAACGCTGGTCAATAAATTACTCACCTCGTTCAAATTGGATTCCGTTGTTTGCACCATACTGATCGCAGTTTCCGAGTTGTCAATTGCCTGTGTGATACCGGCAATTTGACCTCTCATTTGTTCACTGATCACCAACGCTGCTGGGCCATCGGCAGCCCGGTTTATTTTAAGACCACTGGATAATTTTTCCAATGTCTTAGACATCGCCGTATCATTCGCTTGCAAGTTGCGGTGCGCATTGACAGCGGCAATGTTGTGGTTGATTCGTAAAGCCATGACAACCTCCTTGTCTGTTAAATGTCCACCTTCCTTGGATAGAAAGAGGATCATCAATGCAGGCTCAAACTACCTTCGCCTTCCTGGCTAGGTAGATGTGATTCTCTCAACCCCCAGAGCTGGTTAACATCGTAGGTTTCCCTATGTGTGCCCTTCCCCTTTTTTGAGAGCTTACCACCCCCCTCGCTTCCAAGCGGGAGGGGCGGTGAATGCTGAGCCTACAGGTGGTGACAAATTCGCATCCTTGCTTCTTCGGCACCAAACGTCCCTTGTCAAACTTCAATGTTCGAACTGATGGGTGACCCTGCCTCCTGGCGGGGTTTTTTCTGCTGTATCATACAGCAAGGTCTGAATTCAGGTTTGCGCCTAAACTCAGTTCATCTCGCTTTCACCAGACAAACTTATACGAAGCCTCAAATCCATTTGAAGACTCGCTTCATAAAACTACCTAGAGTTAGCTTGAGCCCTTCTTTTGAAAAAAAGACAACCTGCTGTCTAGACGGCGGGGTATCCATTCCCGCCGTGGTGTTCATCCTTTCGATGCTGCTGAGTGGTTTTTAATAAACTATACCCCCAACGTTAAGATTATATGCATTGTAAACCCAATTTAGGTGTGTTTTAACTGCTCTCTAAAAGCACAGGCTCCCAGAAAACTTAGTCATGCTGCCTGCTAAATATATCATTCCTGTTCGGAATCATCTTTTCTTCGTCTACTTTCACCCTATTTAGCCAGCGCATCCACCGATTCATCGGTCCCGTCGCTCTGAGAAAAATATAATCCATGCATCTGTTTAAATTTGTCTTTTTCAGTGCTAGGCCCCCACGGACCGCTCCACTGGTTTCAAATCTCTTTTGCTTGAGAGAACTTCGGCTAACTCCAGGTCAACCAACCGTCTCCAGGGGGCCAATAGCCCCCTCTCACCTGTTTTAAACCAACGGTTCCCCGGCTTTTCTGAAGCCTCTAGCTAAGTTCCGTTCGACCAGTCCCCACGGACTGCTCCACTGGTTTCCAAATCTCTTTTGTTTGAGAGAAATTCGGCTAACCCCAGGTCAACCAACGGTTCCCCGGCCTTTATTGAACCTCTCGCTTGGGTCCCCCAGGCCTTTTCCCGTGGGACTACTCCCTTGATTTATCCCGTTATCTTTTTTTGAGCAATCACGGGATGTTTCCCGAAAACTGAATCCCACCGCCTTGAAAAATCGTTCTGTCCCAGGTTCAAACACGCTGAAACAGGATGTTTTTCTCTGGCGGAAGCGAGTCATCCAGACGGAGTTTAAACCCCAAGCTGTACGACCCATTAAACCTACGTCCTTGGTTAGTGGTTAAACATTCAGTCAGAGCTACAGGCCTTGCGGCTTGATGACCCCGTTTTTATTCAAAACGGCTCCCCGGTCATCAATATCTGCTATCTGATACCCCAGATTGTCGGCCTGCGGCCCTGACTGAATTTTCAATCCAAACCCCCAGGCCGATCTGATGGCCTAGGTGTATTGCCCTCATGAGCCACCCACCTTGGGCGGCTCATGTTAGCTCTTACTGTAAGAGCCGTAGAACATTTTGTGGAGACTGGTTCGCTTGGGCTAACATAGCCGTTGCGGACTGAGTCATGATTTGATTTTTGGTATAAGTCGCCATTTCAGACGCCATATCCACATCCCGTAGAATTGACTCGGAAGAAGTCAAGTTCTCATGGGCAATCCGCAGGTTGCTCATGTTGCTTTCCAAGGTGTTCTTTTGGAACGCACCGAGAGTACCACGTCGGGCAGAAACATCGGTGATTGCGTTGTCGATCAACTTCATCGCATCCTGAGCACCTTGAAATGTCCGTACATCGATGTCAGCAACAGACTCAAACCCTGAATCGTTGTGAATGTTGTTCGCCATCGTCCGTGTATCCACACTTTCAACAGAGATCCCTGCGGTTTGCCCATGGTTGCCACCAACCTGGAAGTTCATCGCATTTTGGGATACATAAGCCCGCCCTACTGTAGCTCCACCTTCTGGGATCTCACCATCGGTGCCTGCTTCTCCAACAAATCGAAGCTGCAATCCATCCGCACTTTTGGTGCCTTCCATACCAGTCAACACCTGACCAGAGCCGATGGCAGATTCGCCGTTGATCGTTCCTTTGATGTCCTCCCCTGCCCGAGAGACCTCGATTTCTCCAGCATCAGTGCCTAAAACACCTGCTGATGAAGAAGAAAACTGGAATCCATATGCAGAACCAAATTCCTTGTGGTCCACCCTCATGGTCCCATTGTCGTTCAAGCTCAGGTCTACATTCAAACCGTTTTGCTCAATTTGAGATGCCAAGTTCTGAACCGCTGTTTCAACGGTGTCGTCCAAGGTGGTTCTGTAGCTGGCCATCTTGCCATTTTCAATGATGGTGAAATCTTCACCTGACTGGATCAATTCATCGGTCAAAGCCACGGTGCCTTGCCCAAAAGCCTTTGAAGCATTTTGAGTGATATTCACCGCAACACCAGACTCCCGGCTGTCCATGGTTTCCAGACCAGCGGCTAAAAACTCAAGTCCAGCGCCAGTGGTTGAACCAGATGCCCCTTGGGAACCATCAAGCAGTCTCTTGTTACCAAACTGTGCTTGGTTAGAAATCCGGTCAATGGTCTCCAAAGCGTTTTGGATTTCCTGTTGATCCGCCTCTAACATGGTCTCGTCATTGACGCCCTCGTTCGCAGCGTGCACAGACAACTGACGAACAGAAGTCAATAAGCGGCTCACTTCGTTTAAGTTTGCCTCTGTGGTTTGGATCATAGAAACCGCAGTTTCTGAGTTGTCAATCGCTTGGGATAAACCAGCGATTTGCCCTCGCATTTGCTCACTGATCACCAGTGCAGCAGGTCCGTCAGCTGCTCGGTTGATTTTAAGACCACTGGATAATTTCTCCAAAGTCTTACTCATGCTTGAATCAGCTGCGGCTAAGTTTCTGTGTGCGTTTACAGCGGCCACGTTGTGGTTGATACGTAAAGTCATGGTGTCCTCCCTGAGGTTTCCTCGTTCCTACCTGGATCGAGTACAGTTTGATTTAAGAAAGTTTCGTCACAGGTTCTCTATCAATGAGATCTGCTGATGCGTTAGATCGACAAGGCTCGGAAATCATCCAATATTCCGGCGAAGCTGGTAGTACAAATCGTTGGTTCCTCAATCCATGAGAAAGCTCGGGATTAACCCGTCAGTACTATCAGGCCTTGTTCAGGCCCAATCTGTATTCCGACCTTGGAAACCCAAGGTGCGTTTTTTGGGCTTTCACCCGTTGGCATTGGCATCCAGCCTAGCCCTGGACCTTGAAGCTGTTTCAAGATCATAGTCATATGGCCCCGTCCTTGGGGCTTCGTCGGCCTGAACCAGACGATATTCCATCCTTGGAATAACAAAGTCATCGATGTTTATCACATCTCAGACAGATGTTGACTCCCCACTTTGGGAGCTTTAGAGCTTATCAGCTCAACGTTTTGTTTCTCCAGGGGCCGCTGAGTACAGCCCCTGGAAGGAGAAAAAAAGCGTTGAGCCGACAAACGGCTTTTGGTGCCAAGGCACCGGTTTGGTTCGCCTCAAGGGGTTTCGCCCTTGAGGCACTGAACCGGTATGGGGTCTCACCCAAGCATTCGCTTGAGGTCTAAGGCCATTTGTTGGGCCCGTTGGGCGTTGAGGTGCCCTGC